>Ga0255182_1001010_pt1 | contig 16054 bp, 17 predicted proteins | sample Atl_UVDOM_RepA_8_FD_188420 | JGI IMG/M metagenome (GOLD analysis project Ga0255182, IMG submission 188420) | Freshwater microbial communities from Altamaha River, Georgia, United States - Atl_UVDOM_RepA_8d | ecosystem: Environmental > Aquatic > Freshwater > River | place: USA: Georgia...
AATTTTGAAAGAATAGTAATAATTCAGCAATTTTTGAAGCCAAATTTCTCAAAGTTATAAGAATTTCTGTTTTTTTCTCATTTGCTGTTATATATCTCTTAAGCAAAGAGAGCCATTTTTTCTCATCTATCACATTCAGAATAAAATTTATTCTATACTCTTGCAATTTTTCACGGTTAGGAGAATATCTTGGAATCATTACATTTTCTATGTGGTAAACTAAAGGAATTATAGTTTCATATGGTAGATTAAATTCTCTGAATTTTTTATTAATCTCATAATAAGTTTGAGGAGCACCAGAGGGTTCTATACGTCTGCGATATCCTCTTAATTTGGCAAAAATTATGCCTGCATTAAATTCTCTGTGCATTGGCATGTTTCCATCGCCTTCTTCTCTGGGAATTTCTATATTGTTATTTCTCATCCATTCATAATAATGAGGATTATGTATCTTTGTTTCTATTTCTCCTGTTCTATAATCAAATGCAATATGGCAACTCACACACCAAATCTGATTACAACCATCTATTTTGTGTATAGGAACCATACATTTAGGGCAATTCTTAGTACTTTTGCTTATCATTTGTATTGATTCAATATCCTCAGTTTTGCAAACATGAGAACCATTCGGAATATTATGACACTCTTCGCATATTTCTACAGAACAAACAGGACATGTGTAATTCTCTCCAATAACACCTTTGCATAAATTAGTAGGACACTTTATCATTTGTGTTAGAGTAGAAACATAGGGTTTTATATTTTTTAGGTCATTTATATGTAGTCTTAATTGTCTGATTTGGTATTTGATAGTATGTTTTTCCAAACCAGTAGATACCTTTTCCAGAGACAAAAGAGTTTTTAATTCTCTATTTAATTCCAATAACTTTTTCTCTGTTTCAACATAGCCCATAGTAATAGGTATGTAGGACTTTTCATTCTGTAGAAAAATCTCTGCTCTGTGATGATGATACTGTTTCATGAATATTTCTGATGTATTTGACTTGACAAATTCAATTGTATGTGACTTTTTACATCCCATACACATAGGAATATCTGAAGTACTTTCTAACAGATATCTTTTATAGCAACTAGAACAGATTTTTATATTACATTCAGGACACACAATAAATTTTAGATGTAAATCAGCGCAAATACAGCAATTATCTAGGGACATTTTGGTGGGTATTTTTCACTACGTTTTTTTATAAAATTCATTTTTTGTCAATTATGTATAAATATACATAATATTAGAGAATTTTGTATGCACATGGCTCATGTAGATTCTTTAATAAATAATTAGTTTCTGAATCAAACAGTGTTTGTTCTTTGATTAAATTCAATAATGAACTATTTATTGTCCATTTTGAATCAATATTTTTAGGTGGTTTAATCAGAGAAGAATATAGATAATTATTTGAAATATATAATTTATTAGGAAGGTCAGCATAAATATCACTAGGTGGAAAAGAACAAACAGGGTCTTGGTAAATGCTATCGTAAATCTGACAACAAGTAACAAATGTAGTAAACTTAATAAAAGGATTGCTCAATAAATATTTGACAAAATGCTGATTACCGATACGTGGTGAGCCAAAAGTCACAAGTTGTATGTTTGTTTTCAGAATAAATGATATTCTCATACATGTGACTGTGGATATTGCTGCTCCAAAACTTATACCAGTGAAAATTATGTTTGAAATATTAATTCCATTCTCTTTATATTCTGATATAAATTTAAGTATTTCATCAGAAAAGAAATTTGATACTCTGTCAAAATGTGGATGACAGTCATTCGTAAGAGTATGATACTGTGACATGTTATAATTTTGTTGAAGTACTCTGATGAAAGAATTAGAACAAAAACAGGAAAAAGCAAAAATATATGTATCATTCTCTTTCAAAATAATACATCGAATCTCTTTTGTATAGTAAATAGTATGTAGACAGAGACTTTCGTCAATTATATTAGCTTTGATTGAATAGTCAAGAAAATTATTATATGACATTGTATATTTTTCTCATTATTATAATATTATTTTTCATTTTTTTGTTTTATACACTCAAACTTTGATAATATTCGAGAGCTTTTGGGTTTGCTTTGATTAAATCATAATTTATCGCAGAAATACTCAAACCTTCCAAGTTCTTTACTCTTGACAAGGCAACATAAGCCTGACCATACTCAAAAATATTACTTAGGTCAATTTCAGTATAATCCATACTTGACCCTTGACATTTATGAACAGAAATAGCATATGCTATTTTTAGAGGCAATTGAGATATTTCTACTATTGTTTTACCATTCTCTTTATGTTCCCACGTTGTATACGTTATTTTTCTGAGTTCGCCGTTTATAAATCTCACAACAGGAAAAAGTATACCATCATTATTAGAAAATGACTCTACAATACCACGACTTCCATTTGCCAAGCCAAATTTTATATCGATATTTTTTATGAGCATTACCTGTGCTCCTACACATAACTGCAGCTTTCTTATCGCTGGACAATACTTGAGAAATTTATCTAGAACATGTAATTTTCCACTATGATTTCTGATTATGCATTCATATTCTCTAAAAATTCGTCCATCTTCTGAAAGAATATCAAGTTCTCTCTCATTTATCTCATCCACATCCCTGTTAAGAGAAAATATTTTTGTCGGTTTTATACCGAAATTATTAGTTATCTGTATATTTACTCTAGAATTTAATATTTCTTTTACTTCATCAGTAATATTACCTATTCGTACACAGTTTAACACAGTCTGAAAAGATATGTCTTTTTGTCTAAATATTCCTTGCATATAAACTGTTACATCTATACATTTTTTCCAGCTTTCAGCTTCAAAGCAGAATTTAGTAGTTCCTATACATGGCAATTGTAGAAAATCTCCTGACAATACTATCTGCATACCACCAAATGGATTTTCATTATTTCGAATCATTCTAGCCATTAATTCGATTTTATCAAATAGTTCTGGTGATAGCATAGATATTTCGTCAATAATTAGACATTCTGTATTTACCCATCTATTTACTAACCATTGTTGGGCTGATATATCTTTTACTAAATCTTCAGCACATGTATTTCCAATACCTATACCCAAAAAAGAGTGTAAAGTTGTACCTTCTATTAAAAGTGCTGATGAACCTGTGGTAGAAGTAACAGAAATTTTTCTTACTCTTTTATATCTGTTAATAAATAGACGTAAAACATGAGATTTACCAGCTCCCCCCGGTCCTGTCATAAATACGTTTTTTCCTGATGCAAGATGGTTATATAATTTTTGTTGTTCGTTTGAAAGAGGTTTATGAGACATTTCTTCATCCATATATTTAAACTATATAATTCATTTTAGTAATAATTATGTTTTAGGAAATTATAGTACTCATGTATTACAATACATGAAAATATCACAAATTATACATAGCATCTATATCTTTTTGTGTCATACTATACAAAGGATGTGTTGTATCAGTACTTATATTCTCATCATACCAAAGAATACGTTTAGGATGGCATGCTTTACTGATTAACTCTTCTTTAATTGTAAACAACATTTTATGTGTTTCCTTTTCTCTGTATGCTCTAGTCTGAAAGAACTCATGATGGTTAAATTTGTTCGAAGAAATATAATACCAATCCCATGGTTTATCGAGATTAGCTCTTATAATACTAACTGACATTCGTGGATTTACTGAAATACAAGTCCAGTTCCATCGTTTATAAGGGTTCGCTTGTATAATATCCCATGTTATGTTTGGATTTAGTGAGATACCATTCCAATCCCAGTCTTTATCAGGATTTGCCTCTATGATATCCCATGTTATATTTGGATTTTGTGAGATTCTTAGCCAAACCCATGGTTTATCAGGATTCGTCTGTATAATTTCCCATGTTATATTTGGGTTTCGAGAGATATACTTCCAAACCCAGTCTTTATCAGGATTAGACAATATAAATTCCCATGTAAGATTGGGATTTGCTGATATCCAAACCCAATTCCATGATTTATCAGGATTCGCTTCTAGAATATCTGGTGTTATGTTCGGATTTTGCGATATATGATACCAGTCCCATTGTTTATCAGGGATTTCTTCTATAATCTTCCATGTTATATTTGGATTTTGTGAAATATATTCCCAATTCCAAGGTTTATCAGGATTCGCTTGTATAAACTCCCATGTTATATTTGGATTTTGTGAAATACAAAACCAATTCCATGGTTTATCAGGATTAGCTTCTATAATTTCACATGTTATATTTGGATTTGCAGACACATGTCTCCAGCTCCATGGTTTATTGGGATTGGATTTAATAAATTTCCATGTTATAAGTGGATTTTTCGATATATTATCACAAACATACGAAAAAATCGATAAATCATCATAATAGTTAGATAGGTATAAATCGAATAAATTATTTGATATAGCCATAACAGTTAATGTTTATCTGATCTAACCTTTTGGAATCATTTTATTTACAGGCAATTTTGACTAGATTTCTTGACAGTTTGAGAATATCTCAAGATTCTTTTTTGGTTTATAGTCTATACAAAATATTAGAAAGATATTATGAGTCAACATATTTTTAAGTGTAAAACACCCGACGCTTTTCAGATGAAAGTATTGATAGATTTGCTCTCTGTAAGTTTACCAAAAGTATCATGTTCTATATCAAATAATGGTATTTCATCAAGGTCTATAGATAATAATCATAATAAAGTGTTTGATTTACATTTAGACCAAGAATACTTTGAAATATTTAAGTTTAAGTCAAAAGCTCCTATAGATTTAGGAATAACTCTGTCAAATTTTCATAAAATGCTAAAGTCTATCAAGAAAAAGGATTTTTTAGAGTTATTTATACATCCAAACTCAGAAACTAAACTGGGGATTAGAACTATTCCATCTTCCTTGGAAAATGCCAGAGTTACAACAACAGAAATCACTATACAAAATATACCACATTTAGATATAGAGATACCAGATGGATATGATAAACATATAGTAGTTCCAGCAAGCCAATTTCAAAATATGTGCAAAGACCTAAGAAATGTAGGTAGTAATCTGATAACAGTCACATCAAAAGGTTTTAGTATATCATTCTCCTGTGACGCGGACAGTGTTATGAAAAGAACAGTAGAATTTGGTGACCCAAATGAGTCTGATGACGAGGATGATGAAGAAACATACAGACAAACGTTTCCGACGGAACAATTTACAAGTATACAAAAAATATCAGGATTAGCAAGTAAATTACAGATATATAGAAAAATGGGTTTACCCTTGTTAATTAGAGCAAACATTGGTGTAAAAAGTTATCTCTCCATATATATGTACTCAAATGAACTGAAAGAAAGTATACCAGCCGACGATTCTGAAACGGAATAATTCTTATCTTAAGAATCCCAAAAAAATAGAAAATGGAAACATCATCTCTCGATACAGAACCGAAGGTTACAGTAGAAAATCAACAATCTGAAATAAATGAATTAAATACATTATCTAATCTGGATATTAACGGAATGTGGTCTCTAATAAGTAAGATGTTAAATACAGGAGTACAATTAAATCAGAATATTACAAAGAAAAAGAGAGTAAAATCCGCGTGTAATATACACATGTGTACTTTTTGTGGAGAAAAACATAAGGATAAGAAAAATGTAGAAGATAGTGAGAATAGTGAGAATGATGATTCTGAAGATAGTGAGGATGGCGATTCTGAGAATGACGATAGTGAAGAGGAAGATGATACAGAAAATGAAGAAGATTCGGAAGATAGTCAGGATGAAAGTGACCAAGATACTGAGAATGATTCTTTGCCTAGTAGAAAGAATAAATCTAGACTTAGCGTAAAACAAAAGATACTTATTCTTAAACAAATATCTGAAACATATAAGGAAATGACCAAATCATTAATATACGTTCTTAAGCAATAAAAAGTTGTCATGTATAGGTATACATGAAATGATTTTTGAGTATCAAAATTGGCTCAATTTACACAGGACAAAAGTATGGAATTTTTACTTATCATTGTATTTATTTTTACAGGTTATTTATATCTTTTTGTGTCAACCCATACAGAGGATGTGTCTTGTCAGTGCTTATATTCTCATCATACCAGAGAATGCGTTTAGGATGACATGTTTTTGAGATTAATTCTTCTTTTATCACAGACATCATTTTGTGAGTCTGCCTTTTTCTATATTGAGTAGTCTGGAAAAAGTTGTCATGATTAAATTTGTTTTTAGAAACATATTCCCAATTCCATGGTTTATCAGGATTAGTCTGTATAATCTTCCATGTTATTGATGGATTTGCTGATATCCAACTCCAATTCCATGGTTTATCAGGATTAGACTGTATAATCTCCCATGTTATTGATGGATTTTGCGAAACAAAGTAAAAATTCCATGGTTTATCTGGATTGGACTCTATAATCTCCCATGTTATTGATGGATTTGCTGATACCCCATTCCAATCCCATGGTTGATAAGGATTGGACTCTATAATCTCCCATGTTATAATTAAATTTCTTGAAAGCCAGTGCCAATCCCATGGTTTATCAGAATTAGCTAGTATATTTTCCCATGAAATTGTTTTATTTTGTGAAATCCAGTACCAATCCAATGGTATATCAGTATTTGCCTGTATTTCATTCCATGTTATGCTAGGATTATAACAGATAGAGTACCATCTCCATTCTTTAAGATTAGACAGAATGATATTATATGTCATATTTGGATTTTGTGAAATATTTAGATGGCTCCATGGTTTGTCAGGATTGGACTGTATAATTTCCCATGTTATGTTTAAATTTTGTGAGACATAATCCCATTCCCATGGTTTATCAGGATTGGACTGTATATTATCCCATGTTATTGATGGATTGCGTGATATAGCAGACCATTTCCATGGTTTATTAGGGTTAGCTTGTATGTCAAGCCATGAAATATTAGGATTATTTGATATTTCCCACCAATCAAATATTTTGTCTGGGTTACTCTTTATTAGTTCGATAAATGACATTTTTAATCTTTTTGACTTAAACCGACACAAAAATATTCATTTTATATGTATAATTTATACATATTTATCAAAATAGAGAGATTAATTCATCTATATTCTCTCCAGATTTTGGACAGATTTCGATATATTTCGTATTTTCGTGATATGATTTAATCTGTTCAATAAGAGGAAATATTTTAGTCTCAATATTTTCGTTTGTTTTCTTATTTCTGACAAGAATCAATAATTTATCTGGATTTCTTGCATGAAACTTTTCTATGTGACTATATATAAAAAGATTTTGTAATGTCTGTAAACTAGAAAACATTGCAATTCCTATATATGAATGAGAATATATTTCAATATCAGCATCAAATTTTCTCATTCCAGACATGTCATATAGAAAAATTTTATTATTTCCTACATTAAACTCAGATATTTCACAATTTAATGTAGGAATATAACTTGTTATGTATATGTTAGAGATTAATTTTGTTACCAAGGTAGTTTTTCCGACACCAGCATCTCCAAAAATCACAATTTTACTATTCATATGTAGCCAACTTATTTTGTCTAACATAATTTAGCTGTTTTTCATTTTATATTTAGTTATCCTAAGATATCTGCAAGATTATCATCTATACATTCAGACCCACGTCTGTCAGAGTCATAAAGTAATACACTACTGCTATTTCTTCTAGTTATTATGGGGTTTGTTACTACTTTAGGTTTGCGTCTGTCTTTTCTAGGAGAATTACTACTGCTATCATCGTCATCACTTTCGTTTTTATCTTTTACACTGGCTATATCAGTTCTTGATATATCACGCGACAATGATAACAAAATTTTACTCATCATTTCTGCTTCTTCTGTGTTTATAGTATTACTAGTAGATTGTGCAAATATTTTAGTACATATTTTCACAATAAGTCTCTGATACTGAGCGACAATTTCTGTATGTCTATAAAACTCTGTTTGTCTGATATTTCTTAGCTCAATATATTTTTCGGCCAATTCATTATACTTTTTTCTAGTAATTTCTTCATGTTTATCAACAATATATTTTTGCGTATCAAGAGTTGTGTCAATAGTCACATTAATAGATGAAAGATGAGTATCTAGCATCTTTTTAATCTCATCTCTGAATGGATTCAACTTTTCTTCTATTATAGTTGTTATTAACTCTGTATCTTTTCTTATTTTCTCTTCATCTAACTCATCCTTGTCTTTGTCCTTTTTTGATGTATTAGATGACATAGAATTAGTCCTTCTAACTGTTTGCTGTCTATTAGCTGTTAATTTAGTATGAAATGGTTCTGTTTTTCTCATTTTAGACTGATAAAGTTGTCTTTAAACCCAAGAAAAATATCTGTATATTTAATATATAAGTTATTCTCTGAATTTAGACAGTAAGTAATAAAAAAGAAATACGACATAAATCTATTTAAAAGCAAGACCTTCATAAGTAGATTGATATAAGAAGGTTACAAAGCCGACTGTTATTGCTCAGTGCTCTATTTAAATTGTTCACAATTGTTCTAAATAGACTCGAATTTCCTTGAAATAAATTATAAAAAATAATTATTAATGAAATTGTATTAGATTGTCACCTTTATTAGACAAAAAAGTATAGTTTTATTAAGACCAGTATAACTTTCGTCAAGTTAGTAAGAAATTTATACCTAAACAAAAAGTTGATAAGAATTTGGTATCATTATCAAACTTCTTACAGACGGCTATTAGAGAGTCGTATTCCAGATTCTTTTCGACTTAAAACAATAAAAAAACATCTTATTTCAGGGAAATAAGATTCTCTACAAGTAGAAATTGCTAGCTATTAGTATAGAATTGAGATTTTATCTCAATTTTTTTATATAGACATTTGTCCAAGACAATGTAACACATGTAAATAAGTCAACTTTTTGATATTGATTTAAGGTTGGTTTCATTTTAGTCATAAAAAGCGGTTTTTAAAATGATAAATCAGAAAAATATTCACAGAATATATAAATGTCAGAATTTAATCAGTTCCTTATAGAAAGTATAAAAAATTGTCATAATAGAAACAATTTTTGGTATGAATTTTCGCTAAACTCAAAAATAACATGGAATATAGTGAAAGAAAATATACATTTACCATGGGATTGGACTGGGTTGGCTATAAATCAGAATATTACTATAGAAATAATAAAGGAAAATATAGAGTTACCTTGGGATTGGTCTTTACTTCATCTAAATCCAAACATTACGTTAGAAATAATTAAACAGAATGAATTTATGCCTTGGGATTGGAGAAAAATACAGTATGATAATACTAAAGTAAAATTCTCTGATATACAAGAGAGCTCGAACTTACCATGGGATTGGTCTGCTATATCTATGAATATTGATTGGAAAATAGTAGAGCTATACCCTAATCTACCATGGGATTGGAAAGGACTATCTCGCAATGAAACAATTACAAGTAAAATAATAGAAAAAAATATGGATAAACCATGGTGTTGGCATCTAGTTGATATTAATGATATAGACTTTGTCAAAAGACACAAGGAAAAACCTCTATGCTTAAAAAATTTGTCATTAAAGTCAGATTTTTCTGTGATATTACAAAATTTAGACCTAAATTGGGATTGGAAATATGTCTCTAAAAATATAACTTTGACATGGAAAGATATAGAATCAAATATTGGTCTTCCTTGGGTCTGGAATATAATTTCAAATAGAATTTATATTACATGGGATATTGTCAGAGAAAATCCTGATTTACCATGGAATTGGTCTATTTTATCTGAAAGATTTTCTGATGAGGCTATTTTACGCGAGTTTCCCAATCTTCCTTGGGACTGGACCATTGTAGCATATTATTTAATCTAAACTGTTTATGTATAATCATACATAAATATTACTAGTTCTTTTTACCAATCAGAATCTTCGCTAGAAGAATCGTCATCCTCATGTACCTCATCTTCCAAGAAGTTTAGAGTATTAACCAGCTTGAATAACTTACTTTTTGTATTATTATTCAGAAATTGCTCTATTATTTCTTGTCCACCTTCGTTCCACATATATCTAATATACCAGACAGTAATTTCATCAGCATTTATAAGCTCTGTTGAGTTTAATATATAATTCACGTATTTTTCGTGTTTACTATAATAATCGATAAATTTAGAATTATTAGTATGCAAATTTTTTCTCATGTATCTATAATTCGCTGTAAGAATATCAGCTATATGCTGATTACGAAAATTCTCTAGAATATACTCTATGTTGACTCTAATTTCTGTTATTAATTTATCCAAAAGACAATTTTTACTCATTTTATTGAATTTATCTAGTTTTCTAAAAAAGTCATTTTTAATATATAAACCAATTTCCTGTAGATGTTTTATATAAACTTATAGATGTTCCAGAAACTCTCATTAATAAACTAGTATCTCCTTGTATACTACTACCTCCGCTCGTTAGCACGGTTATGTTATTTATACTACAATTATTACCTTCGTCTACAATATTAAAAAATTTACCTGTAGAAACAGCTGAACTTAAAGGCAGAGTAACAGTACAAGAGCCTGTAGTTGTGTATGTTACAGCTATTATTGTATCTGTAGCAAGTATCGAGTATGTAGCCGCATTAACTACTGTTCTCGTGTATGAACCAGTAAAATTACCCCAAAAATCTTCTGAATATATATTATTAAATCTAAGCACATTTGTTCCAATACTAGGAGATATATCTGTAACAGGTAATATATTAGTCTTTATTAAAAGTGTATCTTCAGTCACTGTTTGACTCATTTATTTTGAAAATAATAATTTTAGATAAAATTAAATCTTGCATATGGCAGAAATTATTTCAGATAAATTTAAAGAAAAAATATTTATAATAAAGAATATCTATGCAAATATTTGTGAAGACACTTACTGGAAAGACTATTTCTTTGGAAGTAGAAAGTTCTGACTCCATAGAGAATGTGAAATCAAAAATTCAGGATAAGGAAGGTATTCCTCCTGACCAACAAAGACTAATTTATGCAGGAAAACAACTTGAAGATGGAAGAACACTTTCTGACTATAATATTCAGAAAGAATCTACATTACACTTAGTTCTCAGATTAAGAGGTGGATAAGTTTATTTTCCATACTTTTGTCCTGTATAAATTGAGCCAATTTTGGTACTCAAAAATCATTTCATGTATACCTATACATGACAACTTTTATTAAAATATTTCTGAATATAAATAAACAATAAATGGCAACACCTTGTAGTAAAAATAATTTAGGCTGGAATTGGCAAAGTGGTGATAGTATAATTGACAATAGTATCACAGGTATAGAATTTCCTAGAAATATATTTGATTGTGGAGAATATTTCTTTGATGGTGTATTTAATGTAGTCAGATTTAAAAAAGGACTAAATTTGTATCATGGTTCAGGAATATTAGCTAATAATTTGATAGAATTTCCGATAGGTGTACAATACTATATAAATGACACAAATATTATTCATGATACAGAAAATCTTATGTCAGTCGTGGGTTCTTCTCAAGAAGAAATAGAATCGATAATATCAGAAAATTACATAATATCTCCTTCTTGGTATGGAGATGTTCAAACTGCAAAAATGTATAGTCAGGCAACAAGTGAAAATAACAGTCTCTATTTCAATGAAGGATATGTTATGGCATATGAGCTTAAGAATGATGCTGTATTTTTTCTGCTTGATGATGACTATAATATTGCTAAAATATTGAGTAGCCCTGAGAATATCGTTTCTACAGAAATTAAAGAGACGATAATAAAAATGTTTAGCTTAGAAAACTCTATACCATATTTAGTAGATAACAGACCTTTTACTCGTATTCTGTATTATAACAAACAGAGAAAGTCTGAAGTAATTGTGGATAAAATTTTTGCTGAATGGATATGCAAAAATATCATCACACCTTATGGGTATGGCGGGTATGGAGCAACTATACAAACAACAGAACATCACGCAGGATTTTTCCATTATGAAATAATTTTTTGTAACGCGTTTAAATGGCTCAAACGAAATCTGAAAAATGAGAATGACTGGCAATACTCAGATACTACTCAAAATAAACCCTTAAAAGAATTAGTTTCTGAATATTCTCACTATAAAAGTTTAAATATAGGATTTCATTCAGGAAATCTACTTGAACATGCTGTATGGTCATTATTATGGGCTGAAGATATAGTAAATTTACCTCCTTTCAGAGATATTTTATCAGACGAACAAAAAAGAATAACATGTCTGACATCATTTTTACATGATATTGGTAAAATGCAGCCAAATAGTTCAGAAAACTTAGGAAAAGTAAATGGTGATATATACTATTTTAGTATAAAAGACCATGCTTCTGTAGGTCAAAAATATGTTAGAGGAGTAAAAGAGCTTATTAGTGTCATAGATGGCTCTGTAATAAATCTTAAACCTATGTTTGAAAAGATGCATATTTCAGATACATATATAAAAATAATTGGAAAGATAATTTTATATCATCAAGATTTTGGTATAACTCTTGGCGAAATACAGTCAGACCCAATAAATGTAGAAGTATATATCGATAATTTTATACAGAAAATAAGACTTGATACAATTAGAAATAATGATACTAAGAAAATTTTTGTTGCTATGCTTTTAGCAGTATCTATCGCAGATATGTATGCTATGCAACCATATGGTGTAAATAGACTAACAAATCAAAATACCATTCAAAAAATAATTGAAACCAGAGAATCATTAAATGCTCGTTCAAAATATTTTCCTGAAATAGGTAATTTACCTAAGAAATATGCTGGAACTGACTTGGTACAAAACTTAAAATTAGCGGAGGCTGGTCCTATTCTATCAGAATATATCATTGCTAAAATAGGCGAAATGTAAAGAATACCGTTAATTATATGTATTAAATACATATTCTTTGTAACAAGCCATGCAAAAAAGTATGTCTGTTCTATATTCTCTTCATATCAGAAAATACATTGAATGTCATACTTTACTGATTAATTCTTCCTTTAAGAGATTATCTATTTCTTTCTGTGTCAAACCATACAAAGGATGACTGCTATTAGTACTTATATTCTCATCATACCACAGAATACGTTTTGGATGGCATGCTTTACTGATTAATTCTTCCTTTATCACAGTCATCATTTTATGTGTCTCTCTTTCTCTGTATATTCTACTTTGAAAAAACTTATGATAATTAAACTCTTTTTCTGAAATATCTACCCAATTCCATGGTTTATCAATATTGGACTGTATAATATCACATGTTATGTTTGGATTTTGAGAAATACCATGCCAATGCGCTTTATCAAGAATAGACTGTATATTATCCCATGTTATATTAGGATTGTGTGAAACAGCTGTCCAATTCCATGGTTTATCGCGATTTGCTTGTATCATCTCCCATGTTATATTTGATTTCAGTGAAATCCAGTACCAATCCCATTGTTTGTCAGAATTAGCTAGTATAATTTCCATTGTTATATTTGGATTTTTTGAGATATATTCCCACTTCCATGGTTTATCAGGATTCGCTTGTATAATATCCCATGTTGTTATTGATGGATTTTCTGAAATACTGGTCCACATCCATGGTTTATCAGGATTAGCTTGTACTATATCCCATGTTATGTTTAAATTTGAGGAGATACCATACCAATTCCATGGTTTATCAGGATTCGCTTGTATAAACTCCCATGTTATTTTTGGATTTTCTGAAAAATAGTACCAACTCCATGGTTTATCAGGATTCTCTTGTATAATTGTTGGTGTTATGTTTGGATTTTCTGAAATTCCGATAATCCAATTCCATGGTTTATCGGAATTTGCTTGTATAATTTCCCATGTTATATTTGAATTAGCTGAAAGTCTGCACCAATCCCATGGTTTATTAGGATTTGCTTGTACGATATCCCATGTTATATTTGGATTTTGTGATACATATGTCCATTTCCATGGCTTATCAGGATTTGCTTGTATAATTTCCCATGTTATGTTTGGATTAGCTGAAATATGGTACCATTGCCAGTTTTTATCAGGATTAGCTTGTATTAATTTGAAAAAAGGATTTTGTTTAAGAGTCATATTTTGGCAATGAGTAATACTACATACAAATAATTCAATTTATTTCAGAAGAACTATTAGAGCACTAGAATATTTAATATTTTCTAATATTAAATGATAATCAAGACTGAGGAATTTGAACAGAGTATAATACGTGATATTCAAGAGTTAAAAATAGATGAACAGGATTTTCTATTAAAAGGTAGTTTTTTGACTAAAAAATATAATGACTATATCACTGATATAGATTTTTCTCTGAGTGTAAGCTATTCTTATAATTTTTTTAAACAACTAGCAAATGTTCTGAATAAATCTAAAAGTTTTATATTTCTAAATATTTCTCTTGGACTTAGAAGAGAATGTAGACCTCCGTGGGGTAGCGAGTTTAAAACATTTGTATTTGACGAGGCTGTTTCATGGTCCAGAGATATTTCTAAAAAATTAAATGAGAGAAACAGACAAGAAGTAAACAGAATATTAAATAAAATATTCAGTAAAGGTCTTTCGTACACAGTCAAAGACTTTTCTGATATTGCTGAAATAGTAAAAAAAGAGGGAATTTTACCATGGTCAACAGACAATATGATGAAAGGGTATATTATCGAAAATGGTGTAAAATATGACATTATGAGTATGGTGAATCAAAAAATAGCTGTTCTTAAACTTGTCTATAAATATAAGAACGATTTTTGCTCTGTGGATATTGGCTTGGAGGATAAGAGATATAAAAGATACATACCTCGTAAACAATATTATTTATCACAGAATTGGTATAAAATCACAAAATCTATGATAAAAAAGATAAATCCTGAGTATAAGCACATTTATACTGATATTTTAGAAGGAATAAATGAACTTATTGCTGTAAAATATTACAAAAAGATGATTAACAACTTTGAAATATATCAGATATTTCCTTGGCATTTTACTGTTGGTTTAAATGAGTCTTTGAAAATTGAGAGCGAATATGGAAAATTCAGTATGAATGAGATAGATAATAAAATTAATCAGTATTTAACCTCAAATATATCATTTTTTGATGCTACTATTAAACATATGTCTTCTGAATATGTAAAGGAATTTCTGATAAATCTCACAATGTTATATGAAACTATGATACCTAACACAAAAAGATACAATAAGATAGGACTATCTGTCTTTTGTGAGAATAACTATGAAGATATACAAAATATGTTAATGGTGAGTAAAAATCTTGATAGGTCAATGGTTAAAGTTATTTTATGCTGTAAGAAGGTTTCGATAGAACATGAGGTACCTATTAAAAATGTCATAATTCTATGTTTAGAGTATAAAGGGTAACTCGGTGTTTATCAGAGTACACACTCGCAAGATGATGTATTTACATGTATATTATACATGTAGGTAGTCTTAGTCATTTATTTAGATTTCATTTACTTAGATTTTCTTCATTATAGCAGTCTTGATTTTTTCTGTAAATATTCCACTATTGTTGTAGAGTATGATTAAGTTAGCAGTAAAAATACGAGCTTTAACAGGCTTATTGTTTATCAGGATTAGTTTCTATAATTTCCCATGTTATATTTGAATTTCGTGAGACATATTCCCATTTCCATCTTTTATTAGGATTTGCTTCTATAATACCCCATGTTATATTTGAATTTAGTGAGACATATTCCCAATTCCAGTCTTTATCAGGATTTGCTTGTATAATATCCCATGTTATGTTTGTATTTCGTGAAATATTACTCCAATCCCAGTCTTTATCAGGATTGGCTTGTATAATCTCCCATGTTATATTTGGATGTCTTGAAATACACCACCATTCCCATGGAAAATCAGGATTTGCTTGTATAATTTCCCATGTTATATTTGGATTTTCTGAGATGTAATAATTCTCCCATGGTTTATCAGGATTAATCTTTATTAATTTAAAGAAGAGATTTTTATGCGTCATTTGTCAG
>Ga0255182_1001012_pt1 | contig 16047 bp, 9 predicted proteins | sample Atl_UVDOM_RepA_8_FD_188420 | JGI IMG/M metagenome (GOLD analysis project Ga0255182, IMG submission 188420) | Freshwater microbial communities from Altamaha River, Georgia, United States - Atl_UVDOM_RepA_8d | ecosystem: Environmental > Aquatic > Freshwater > River | place: USA: Georgia | collected...
GACCCGTGGATCTGGCCTTGGTCAATCTGGTGGCCTCCGTGTTAGGGGCTTTGCTCGCCGCCCTGGCCTTTGAATCTTTGCATGGTCGGCGGCTGCATCACTTCTCGCTCATGGATCTTTTCAAGGTGGCTTTGCTCTACACCTTTTTCAATGCGTCCTGCCATCATTTGGCATGGTCAATGATTGCGCCGGAACTGCTGATTCAAAAAGACCAATGGTTGTTGATGGTGATTGGCGACTTCAATGGCGCGCTGCTAGGCGCTTTCTTGTTGCGCACGCTGGCCCGCCGGACGGGCATCGTTGCCTGGCTGCGCCGCAAGGCGGAGTGAGCGCTCAGGCCAAACGACGGGTTTTGCTGAGGTCTACACCCAGCTGCTTGAGCTTTCGGTAGAGGTGGGTTCGCTCGAGTCCGGTTTTTTCGGCCACACGGGTCATAGAGCCGTTTTCTTGGGCGAGGTGGTACTCGAAATAGCTGCGTTCAAACGCGTCACGCGCTTCCCGCAAGGGTTGCTCCAAGTCAAAGCTACGGCGGTTTGAAGGCGCTGGCGCCTCGTTCACGGGGGCGGCGGGGGTCACGCCGGGGGACACGACAGGATTGGCCTTGGGTGCGGCCGCAGGCGCCGGCGCCGTAGGACGACGCGCCAAACCTTGCTCGACAGCCTTGAGCAGTTTTTGCAAGGTGATGGGTTTCTCTAGGAAGGCCAAGGCGCCAATGCGCGTGGCCTCCACGGCGGTGTCGATCGTGGCATGGCCGCTCATCATGATGACGGGCATGGTGAGCAAGCCGGCACCGGCCCACTCTTTGAGCAGGGTCACACCGTCCGTGTCCGGCATCCAGATGTCCAACAAAACCAGATCAGGCCGGCCGTTCTGACGCGCAAGCCTCGCCTGCGAAGCGTTTTCGGCCAGCTCGACGCTGTGACCCTCGTCATTGAGGATCTCAAAGAGCAAGTCGCGAATACCCAATTCGTCGTCTACAACCAGAATGTTTGCCATGGAGCTTACGTGAGTTATGCAAGTGCGGCTGCGGTAGCCGCCGCCACTTTGAATGATAACGATACTTGCGCCCCAATCACACGCCCCTCGTTTTCCCTATTTTTGAGCTCAATTCGGGCTTGGTGCTCATCGGCGATTTTCTTCACGACGGCCAAGCCTAGCCCTGTTCCTTTGGCTTTGGTGGTGACATAGGGCTCAAAAGCGCGCTGCAAGATGGCCGGCGGGAAGCCCGGCCCACTGTCGCGGATGACCAAGCGCACACGCCCGCTCGTGGGGCTCGCCTGGGTGGCGATGCTGATGCGGGAAGGCTCTTGTCCCTCCACCGCATCTTGCGCGTTTTGCAACAGGTTGTGGATGACTTGGCGCAGTTGCTGGGGATCACCCAAGATGGCGGGGCAGTCCGGCTCCAGTTCAAGGGCAATGTTGGCATGGCCGGGCTCGGCGCTGTAGAGCTGCAAAACGTCCCTCACCAGAAGGTTCAGATCGATGGGTTCGAGCTTGGCCTGGGGCAGGCGGCCGTAATCGCGAAACTCGTTGACCAAGCGCTTCATGGCGTCGACCTGATCGACGATGGTTCGCACAGATTTCTGCACCACCTGGGCCTCGGCGTCCCCTAGCTTGCCTTCGAGCTTCATGGCCAGACGTTCGGCAGAGAGCTGGATGGGGGTCAGGGGGTTTTTGATTTCATGCGCCAAGCGGCGCGCCACTTCGCCCCAGGCCATGGCGCGCTGGGCAGAAATGATCTCGGAGATGTCGTCAAAAACGACCAAGCGTTGGGCATTGGGCAGCAGGGCGCCCCGCGCCAGCAGGGTGACGGAGGGAACGTTGGCGGCCATGGCGCTGAGTGCCGGCGGAACCCCCTGCAATTCCACCGATTGCTGCCAATGGTCAACGCCGGATTGGCTGCGCTCCCCCTCAAAGCTCTCGAACTCATGCGCGATGGCTTGGGCAAACAAGGCCATGCCGGGGACGTCGGCGAGTTTTTTTTGCTCCCACGCAGCCAGGGGGATGCGCAGGATGCGGGTCGCGCCGGGATTGATGCGCAGCAAATGCCCGTCAGCGTCGAGTACCAGCACCCCGGCGGTGAGGTTGTCCAAAATGGTTTGCAGGTTGGCGCGCGCCGTGCTCACTTGCTGCATGCTGCGGTCCAAGGCGGAGCGGGTCTCGCCCAACTGGCGTGTCATTTCCGCAAATGATCGGGTGAGGCCTTCGAGCTCGTCGCGCCCGAGCAAGGCCGGTTTGGGACTGAGGTCACCCGCCGCCACATCGCGCACACCTGCGGCCAACAGCAGCAGTGGACGGGCCAGTTGGTTGCCCAAGAGGGCGGCAAGCAGCAGGGCGCCAAAAATGGCCAAAAACAGGGTGAGGGTCAAAGTCCCGATGTACATGGTGCGCAGGCCATCGCGCCCCAGGGCGCGCTCCTGGTACTCGCGGTAGGCTTGTTCCACGGCCTGGGCGTCGGCCACCATGCTGGGCGGAAGGGCTTGGGTGACCTGCAAAAGGCGGGGCTCCATGAGCAAGCCCAAGCCCGCCGGCGGCAAGCGCAGCAGCACCTTGATCCGGGCCCGTCCATTGCCCAAAAGTTCCGCCTCTTCCAGACCTTCGATACTGGTTTGCAGGGCCTGGGTGCGTGACTGGCGCAATTGGCTGCTGCTGGGCCGCTCAGGAACGAGCTTGAAGCGGGATTCCCCCGCGCTGGCCACAACTTGGCCGGAGAGGCTCCAAACCACCACATCCTCCGCCCCCAATCGGTTGCGCAGGCGCTCGAGCGCAAAACCCAGGGTGGCATCGGAGGCGTCAGCCACCTCGCTACTCAAGGCCTCCGTTTTCTGCCCCAGGTCCTTGGCGAGGGTATCGAGGGCTGATCGCCCCAAGCCCAAGCCCGCATTGAGCGCGCCTTCGACCTTGACGTCAAACCAAGACTCAATGGAGCGCGCAACGAACTGGTAGGACACGCCGTAGATCAGCAAGCCCGGCACAAAACCCACCAGCGCAAAAATGGCGGCGAGCTTGAGGAGCAATCGGCTGCCAAATCGGCCCTGGCGCCAACGCACCGCCAAGCGCACAGCCATCCAACCGATGGTCAAGACCAACACCCCCGCGACCAATAGGTTGAGGGCGAAAAGGGCCGGGTAATAGCGCTCATAGAGTTCACGGTTGCCCGTGGCTTGCGCGAGCAGGAAAATGAGAACCAGCGCCAGCGCGAGTAAGACCCCGACCGCGACCGCCAGCAGCCAGCGCCGCTGCACGCGGGGGTCACTCACCGCAGCGCCTCCGGGTTCAAGCGCTGAACCCGCACGGCGCTCAAGGCCCAATCCGATTGCCCCTGGAGCCCAATTTGCAAGGGGCGTGGCAGCTGGTTGAGGTCTAGGCGCAAACGCAATTCGAGGTTATGCCGTGCGTCGAGCTCTATCTCGCTCAGGGGCGCAATCGGCCATTGGGTGACCCGACGAATGACTTGTAAGGCCTCTTCCAAGGTATCAAAGCCCTGCGCCAAGCTCACGCCGGGTGTTTTACCGGCAAACGGCTGAGAGGCCTGGGTCACGCGCCAGCGTTGACTCAAAGGGAGGTAGGACAAGCGAAAGTAGCGCTCCGCCAAGGCAATGCGCTTGTCGTAAAAATACCAGCGCTCGCGATTGAGCTCGGCCTCCATCACGAAGAAGAGGGGCACACCGCGCATGAGCGCATCGACAAGGGCGGTAGGAATCTCCATCTGCCATTGCGCATTCACCACCATTTGGCCCTCGTTGCGTCCGATTTGAACTTCCTGCAACTCGAGGTTGGGGGCGGCGTGGCTCAGCCCTGCCAGAGTTAATGCGCAACACACGGCCGCAAGCCAGCCGCGCCAGCGAAATTCAAGCTGGCGCCACTTTGGCCAAGAGCGCGTAGAAAAACCCATCGTGATCACCTTGGAGATTGTCGACGAGGGCGGGCGCTGTACCGGCGTTTTGCGGTCGTAAATGGCCAAAAGCAGGCTCCTGGCGCAGGTCGGTGTTGTATTCCGCAAACGCCTCGACCTGGGCTTGCCCCTCCGCATGAAAGACGGAACAGGTGCAATAGAGCAAACGGCCTCCCGGTCGCACCAAGGGCCACAGCGCCTCCAGCAACCGGCGTTGTTGCTGCGCCAGGCTTTGAACATCTTCGGCACGGCGCAGCCATGGAATGTCCGGATGACGTCGCACAATGCCCGATCCGGTGCAAGGTGCGTCGAGCAAGATGGCATCCCAGAGCTGTCCATCCGACCAAGACGGCACATCCGCCGCGTCGGCCACCCGAACCTCGGCATTCGCCCCCATGCGCTGAAGATTGGCGCTGATTTTGGGGGCGCGTGCGGCGTCTACCTCCAAGGCCAAAAGCGTGTCCTGCGGCTCCAGCCATTCCGCCAGGTGGGTGGTTTTACCACCCGGTGCGGCGCAAGCATCCAACACGCGTAGGCCTCGATCCGTGGGGCGCAGCAAGCCCCGCAGGAGCAGTGGCGCCGCGCACTGGGCGGCGGCGTCCTGCACGGCACACCAGCCCTCGGCAAAGCCCGGGATGTCCTCGACCGGGCAAGGCTTGGACAAAACCAAACCGTCCTCGCCCACGGGCTCCGCCACCAGCCCCGCCTCACCCCATCGGGCGAGCAAGGCCTCGCGGGTTGTGCGGCGGCGGTTGACGCGCCAGGTCATGGGTCCGGGCATGGCGTCGGCGGCGAGAATCGCCTGCCAGTGCTCGGGGTAGTCCTGCTGCAAGTGTTCGAGCCACCAAGTGGGTCGATTCCACACCACCTCCGCCGAGGCCTCGCTGGCACGAACCCATTGCGCTCGTTCGCGCAAGAAACGGCGTAAACAGGCATTCACCAGCCCAGCCTGCGCGCGCCAGCGGGGATGGCGCTTGGCCGCCTCCACGGCCTGGTCCACCAGGGTATGGGGCGCGTAGGGCGCGAGCGCATCGCTCCAACACAGGGCCAAGGCCGCGCTCAGCAAAGCGTCCACGGCTGGCGGGGGCGCTTTGGCCACCAGTTGCGTCCGCAGCCAGCGGCCACGCGCCCAGTGGCGCAGGGCGTGATAGAGCAGCGCCTGCACGCCTGGCCTGAGGGGGGAGGCAACGGGGGCGAGGACTTGGGGGACCGATTGGCCACGTCCGAGATCCGCCAAGGCTTTGGCCAAGGCCTGTAATTGCTGCCACAGAGGGACCGCGGCGGTGGCGTTCATTCCAGGGGGCGACCCGGTTTGAACTTCAGGACACGCGCCATCAGGCTGGCGGGAAAAAGGGCGATGGCGTCGTTGTAAGCCTCCACCGCCTGGTTGAAACGTTGGATGTCAGGTCCAATGGCAATGCCCAATTCACGCCAGCGCTGGGTCAGCTCTTCGGGCACCGCAACGTAATAGACGTCCGGATGGGTGAGCGAGTCCCAGGCGGCGTGCAGATCGCGGTTCGTGGCCGCCAGGGCAATGACGGAATTGGGGTCAAGCGGGTGCTCTTGCATGTGCGCGATGGCCATGGCCGAGAGGTTGGCCGCCACCTGAAGACGCGTCCAGTGACTGGCCCCGAGCTCGGGGGCGATGGCGGTTTGCCAATTCGAGGGAGAGGTGACGGCCGCCGTGGTGGCATCCTGAACCAAGGCTTGGTAGCGCATGAGCATTTCCTCCAGCACGGCGAACTGGCGTACGACCTGCGCCCGCAGGGCCATGAGGCGGCGATAGACGCCCACCGCCCAGAAAAGGCTGATCGCCACCACCCCCCAAAACAGCCAGGAGTCCGTCATAGCGCCCTCAAATGCTCGTGGAAAACCATTCTGCCTGAAAACAGCAAAGGCCCCGAAGGGCCTCTGCCATCAGCCTCAAGCGGCCTGGTCGTCGCCCGGGGACTCGGAGGCCAGGGCCCCCTCGTCGCTCGCGCTCTGGGCCATGGCGAGCTCGGCCGCCTCGGCCTCGGCAATCGCACGGCGCTCGGCGTCGTCCATGGCATCCTTTTCCTTGCGTGCCTTGTGATAGGCCATGCCGGTACCGGCAGGAATCAGACGGCCAACGATGACGTTTTCCTTCAAGCCTCGCAGGTCGTCGCGCTTGCCCATGATGGCCGCCTCGGTGAGCACTCGGGTGGTCTCTTGGAAAGAGGCCGCCGAGATGAACGAGTCGGTCGAGAGCGAAGCCTTGGTGATGCCCAGCAGCAAGTTGCTGTAGGTTGCAGGCAGCTTGCCGTCTTTCATCAACGCCTCGTTGGTGTTGAGAATTTCGGAACGCTCGACCTGCTCGCCCGCGATGTAGTTGGAGTCGCCAGGGTTCTCGACCACCACACGACGCAGCATCTGGCGCACGATCACCTCGATGTGTTTGTCGTTGATCTTCACGCCCTGCAAGCGGTAGACGTCCTGCACTTCGTCGACGATGTAACGCGCCAACTCTTCCATGCCCAAGAGGCGCAGAATGTCTTGGGGATCGGCGGGGCCGTCCACAATGCTCTCGCCCTTGTTGACCACCTGACCTTCGTGAACCAGGATGTTTTTCTCCTTGGGCACGAGCTCTTCCCAGACCTTGCCGTCCGGATCGGTGATCTGCAAGCGCACCTTACCTTTGGTTTCCTTGCCGAACGAGACAGTGCCCGTGATTTCGGCCAACACGCCTTTGTCCTTCGGGCTGCGCGCCTCGAACAACTCGGCCACACGGGGCAAACCACCGGTAATGTCACGCGTCTTCTGACCTTCGATCGGGATACGCGCGAGCACTTCGCCAGGGCCCACGTCTTGGCCGTCGCGCACCTGGATCAGGGCGCCGACTTGGAAGCCAATCGTCACCGAGTGGTCGGTGCCCGGAATCTTGACTTCTTTGCCGCTGGCATCGATCAACTTCACCTGCGGGCGCACGACCTTGGCGGCGCCACGGCGCTTGGGATCGATCACGACCAGGGTGGACAAGCCCGTGACTTCATCGACCTGCTTGGCCACGGTGAGGCCTTCTTCGATGTTCTCGAACTTCACCTGACCCGCGAATTCGGTGATGATGGGGCGGGTGAGCGGATCCCAGTTGGCCAGAATCGTGCCCGCCTTGATCTGCTGGTCGGCCTTAACCGACAACACCGCGCCATAAGGCACCTTGTGGCGCTCGCGCTCGCGGCCGTGTTCGTCGTGAATGACGATTTCGCCCGAACGCGCAATCACCACCAACTCGCCCTTGGAGTTGGTCACGTAGCGCATCGTGGCGTTAAAGCCAATCACGCCATTGGACTTGGCTTCCACGCTCGAAGCGATGGCAGCGCGCGAAGCCGCGCCACCGATGTGGAAGGTTCGCATGGTCAGCTGGGTGCCTGGCTCGCCAATCGACTGCGCGGCAATCACGCCCACGGCCTCGCCCACGTTGACCAAGCCGCCACGGCCGAGATCGCGGCCGTAGCACTTGGCACACAAGCCAAAGCGGGTTTCGCAGTTGAGCGCTGTGCGCACGCGCACCTCGTCGATGCCCTGGGCTTCGAGCTCGTCGATCATGTCTTCGTCGAGCATGTGGCCGGCATGGGCAATCACGCCACCGGTCTCCGGGTGAACGATGTCTTCCGCCGCGGTGCGGCCCAAGATACGTTCACGCAGCGATTCAATCACTTCACCGCCTTCCACAATGGCGCGCATGAGCTGGCCTTGTTGCGTGCCGCAATCGTCCTCGGTCACAACCAAGTCTTGCGTCACATCCACCAAGCGGCGTGTGAGGTAGCCCGAGTTGGCGGTCTTGAGCGCCGTGTCGGCCAGACCCTTACGCGCGCCGTGGGTCGAGATGAAGTACTGCAACACGTTGAGGCCTTCGCGGAAGTTCGCGGTAATAGGCGTCTCAATGATCGAGCCATCGGGCTTGGCCATCAATCCGCGCATACCGGCGAGCTGACGAATCTGGGCGGCAGAGCCGCGCGCGCCAGAGTCGGCCATCATGTAGATGGAGTTGAACGACTCTTGCTCGACTTCCTTGCCGTGACGGTCGACCACTTTCTCCTTGCGGAGTTGGTCCATCATCACCTTGGAGACGGCGTCACCGGCTTTGCCCCAAATGTCCACCACCTTGTTGTAGCGCTCGCCAGAAGTCACCAGACCCGAGACGTATTGCTGCTCGATGTCTTTCACTTCCTTCTCGGCATCGGTGATGATGGCGTGCTTCTCGGGCGGCACCAACATGTCATCGATGGCAATCGAGATGCCCGCACGCGTGGCCAAGCGGAAACCGTTTTGCAACAGCTTGTCGGCAAACACCACGGTTTCTTTCAAGCCGCACTTGCGGAAGGCCACGTTGATGAGACGCGAGATCTCTTTCTTCTTGAGGGCCTTGTTGAGGTTGCTAAAGGGCAGGCCCTTGGGCAGGATTTCGGAGAGCAAGGCACGACCCACGGTGGTGTCGACCAACGCGGTGTGCGGCTCGAACGCGCCGGTGTCCTTGTTTTTGCTCCACTCGGTCAAACGCACGCTGATCTTGGCGGTCAGCTCCACCACGCCGGAGTCGAGCGCGCGCTGGACTTCAGAAACGTTGGCGAAAATCATGCCCTCGCCCTTGCCATTGACGCGCTCGCGTGTCGCGTAGTAGAGACCCAACACCACGTCCTGCGAAGGCACGATGGAGGGCTCGCCGTTGGCGGGGAAGAGCACATTGTTGGAAGCCAGCATGAGGGTGCGGGCTTCCATTTGCGCCTCGACCGAAAGCGGTACGTGAACGGCCATTTGGTCACCGTCGAAGTCGGCGTTGAAGGCCGAGCAAACGAGTGGGTGCAACTGGATGGCTTTGCCTTCGATCAGGATCGGCTCAAACGCCTGGATACCCAATCGGTGCAGGGTGGGGGCGCGGTTGAGGAGCACGGGGTGCTCTTTGATGACCTCTTCCAGGATGTCCCACACCACCGGCGTGCCCGATTCGACTTCCTTCTTCGCCGCCTTGATGGTGGTGGCAATGCCCATGGCTTCCAAACGGCTGAAGATGAAGGGCTTGAAGAGTTCGAGGGCCATCAGCTTGGGCAGGCCACACTGGTGCAGCTTGAGGGTCGGGCCCACGGTAATGACCGAACGACCCGAATAGTCGACCCGCTTGCCCAGCAAGTTCTGGCGGAAGCGACCGCTCTTGCCCTTGATCATGTCGGCCAAGGACTTGAGGGCACGCTTGTTGGCGCCTGTCATGGCCTTGCCACGGCGACCGTTGTCGAGCAAGGAATCGACCGCCTCTTGGAGCATGCGCTTTTCGTTGCGGGCGATGATCTCCGGCGCTTTGAGTTCGAGCAGGCGCTTCAAGCGGCTGTTGCGGTTGATCACGCGACGGTAGAGGTCGTTGAGGTCGGAGGTGGCGAAACGGCCCCCGTCGAGCGGCACGAGCGGACGCAAATCCGGCGGCAGCACGGGCAGCACGGTGAGCACCATCCACTCGGGCTTGATGCCCGACTTCTTGAAGGCCTCGATCAGCTTGAGGCGCTTGGCGTTTTTCTTGACCTTCACTTCGGAGCCGGTCAAGTCGTTGCGCAGCTTGTCAATTTCGACATCGAGGTCAAGCGCTTCGAGCAGTTCTTTGATGCCCTCGGCGCCCATTTTGGCGACGAATTCATCGCCGTACTCGGCGAACTTCGCCTCGTACTCGTCTTCCGACATGATCGAGAACTTCTTGAGCGGGGTCATGCCGGGGTCGGTCACGACATAGGCTTCAAAGTAAAGCACGCGCTCGATGTCACGTAAGGTCATGTCGAGCACCAAGCCAAGGCGGCTGGGCAGCGACTTGAGGAACCAGATGTGGGCGCAAGGCGCGGCCAAATCGATGTGGCCCATGCGCTCGCGACGCACCTTGGTTTGGGTGACTTCCACACCACACTTTTCACAAATCACGCCACGGTGCTTGAGGCGCTTGTACTTGCCACACAAGCATTCGTAGTCCTTGATGGGACCAAAAATCTTGGCGCAAAACAGACCGTCGCGCTCGGGCTTGAACGTGCGGTAGTTGATGGTTTCGGGCTTTTTCACCTCACCGAAAGACCACGAGCGGATCTTCTCGGGAGATGCAACGCCGATTTTGATGGCATCGAAATGCTCATCGGGGGTGAACTGTTTGAACAGGTCGAGTAACGATTTCATGATCTAAATCCTTTCCCTGTTGATTAAGAACGTTCCATCTCGATATCGATACCGAGTGAACGAATTTCTTTGACCAGCACGTTAAATGACTCGGGCATGCCCGCGTCGATGGCGTGTTCGCCCTTGACGATGCTTTCGTAAACCTTGGTGCGGCCTTGCACATCGTCGGATTTGACGGTGAGCATTTCCTGCAAGGTGTAACTCGCGCCATAGGCCTCGAGCGCCCAAACCTCCATCTCGCCGAAACGCTGTCCGCCGAACTGGGCCTTGCCGCCCAACGGTTGCTGGGTGACCAGAGAGTAGGGGCCTGTGGAGCGGGCGTGCATTTTGTCGTCGACCAAGTGGTGCAACTTGAGCACGTGCATATAACCCACCGTGGTGGCGCGCTCGAAAGCGTCGCCGGTGCGGCCATCAAAGAGATTGGCCTGGGTGCGGGTAGGCGTCAAGCCCTTGGCCTTGGCCACCGCATCCGGGTAGGCCAATTGCAGCATGGTGCGAATGTCTTGTTCGGCGGCGCCGTCAAACACAGGGGTAGCAAACGTCACACCTTGGGCGAGGTTTTGCGCCATTTCGACCAATTCCTCGTCCTTGAGCTTGCTGATGTCCTCGCCACGACCGCTGCCGCTGTAGAGCTTCTCCAAATAGGCACGCAACTCGGCCACTTTGGATTCGGCTTGCAACATATCGCCAATGCGCTGGCCAATGCCTTTGGCGGCCCAGCCCAAGTGGACCTCCAGCACCTGACCCACGTTCATGCGGGAGGGCACGCCCAAGGGGTTGAGCACGATGTCCACGGGGGTACCGTCAGCCATGTAGGGCATATCTTCGACGGGCACGATCTTGGAGACCACACCCTTGTTGCCGTGACGGCCGGCCATCTTGTCGCCGGGCTGCAAGCGACGCTTGACCGCCAGGTAAACCTTGACCATCTTGAGCACGCCTGCGGGCAATTCGTCACCTTGGGTGAGCTTCTTGCGCTTTTCTTCGAACGCCAAATCAAAGCTATGGCGGGTCTGCTCCATCGCGTTTTTGATCGATTCGAGCTGGTTGGCCACGTCTTCGTCGGCGGGACGAATGTCAAACCAGTGGAATTTCTCCACGCTCGCGAGGTAGGCCTTGTCGATCTTGGAACCCTTGGCCAGTTTGTTGGGGCCGCCGTTGGCGACCTTGCCGAGCAGGAGTTTCTCGATACGGTCAAAGGCATCGGCTTCCACGATGCGCAGCTGGTCGTTCAAATCCAGGCGGAAGCGCTTGAGTTCGTCGTCGATGATCTGTTGCGCGCGCTTGTCACGCTGAATGCCTTCCCGTGTGAAGACTTGCACATCGATCACCGTGCCTTGCGAGCCCTGGCTCACGCGCAAGGAGGTGTCCTTGACGTCGGAGGCCTTCTCGCCAAAGATGGCGCGCAAGAGTTTTTCTTCCGGGGTAAGCGTGGTTTCACCCTTGGGCGTGACCTTGCCCACCAATACGTCGCCAGGCTGAACTTCAGCGCCCACGTAAATGATGCCGGAATCGTCCAGACGGTTGAGTTGTTGCTCGGAGAGGTTGGGAATATCGCGAGTGATTTCTTCCGCGCCGAGTTTGGTGTCACGCGCCATCACCACCAATTCTTCAATGTGGATGGAGGTGTAACGGTCTTCGGCCACCACGCGCTCAGAAATCAGGATCGAATCCTCGAAGTTGTAGCCGTTCCAGGGCATGAAGGCCACAAGCATGTTCTGGCCCAAGGCGAGTTCGCCCAGGTCGGTCGATGCGCCGTCAGCAATCACGTCACCCTTGGCGATTTTGTCGCCACGCTTGACGATGGCACGCTGGTGAATATTGGTGTTTTGGTTGGAGCGCTGGTATTTGATGAGGTTGTAGATGTCCACACCCACTTCACCGGCTTGGGTCTCGTTGTCGTTGACGCGCACCACGATGCGGGTGGCGTCCACATAGTCCACCACACCCCCGCGATTGGCGGTGACCACGGTACCCGAGTCGATGGCCGAAACGCGCTCAATGCCCGTGCCCACGAAAGCTTTTTCGGGGCGCAGCACCGGCACCGCTTGACGCTGCATGTTGGCGCCCATCAGCGCGCGGTTGGCGTCATCGTGCTCCAAGAACGGCACGAGGGAGGCAGCCACCGAGACGATCTGCGCGGGCGAAACGTCCATGTATTGAATACGCTCAGCACTGCAGAGGATGGATTCGCCCTTTTCACGCGCGGAGACCAGCTCGCCGGTGAGGCGACCTTCTTTGTCGAGGGTGGCGTTGGCCTGCGCGATCACGTATTTGCCTTCTTCAATGGCCGAGAGATAGTCAATCTCATTGGTCACCTTGCCGTCGATCACGCGACGATACGGCGTCTCAATAAAGCCGTACTCGTTCAAGCGGGCATACAAGGCCAGGGAGTTGATCAAACCAATGTTGGGACCTTCCGGCGTTTCGATCGGGCACACACGACCGTAGTGCGTCACGTGCACGTCACGCACTTCAAAGCCTGCACGCTCGCGCGTCAGACCGCCCGGGCCCAAGGCCGAGACGCGACGCTTGTGGGTGATCTCCGACAGCGGGTTGGTCTGGTCCATGAACTGCGAGAGTTGGGACGCGCCAAAGAACTCCTTGAGTGCAGCCGAGATGGGCTTGGAGTTGATGAGGTCGTGCGGCATGAGCGGCTCTTGCTCTGCTTGACCCAAGCGCTCTTTCACGGCTTTCTCGATACGCGCCAAACCGGTGCGGTACTGGTTCTCCGCGAGTTCGCCCACGCAGCGCACGCGACGGTTGCCCAAGTGGTCAATGTCGTCGACTTCGCCGCGACCGTTGCGCAGGTCCACCAGGATTTTCACAACGGAGAGGATGTCGTCATTGGTCAACACCATCGGGCCGTCCGGAGAGGGCAGACCGACGCGGGCGTTGAACTTCATGCGCCCGACGCGGGAGAGGTCATACGTGTCGGGGTTGTAGAACAGACGCTGGAAAAGTGCCTGCACGGCGTCTTCGGTCGGCGGTTCGCCAGGGCGCATCATGCGGTAGATGGCCACGCGGGCGGCAAACTCGTCCACGGTTTCGTCCGTGCGCAGGGTTTGCGACATGTATGCACCCTGATCGAGTTCATTGGTGTAGATGCACTGGATGTCTTGCACACCCGCTTCGCGCAGCTTCTTGAGGAGGGCTTCGGTCAGCTCTTCGTTGGCCTTGGCGATGATCTCACCCGTGTCGCCATCGACGATGTTCTTGGCCAACACGCGTCCGACCAGAAAGTCTTCCGGCACGCTGATGTGCGTGGTGCTGGACTGTTCGAGTTCGCGGGTGTGACGCGCCGTGACACGCTTGTCCTTGGCCACCACCACTTTGCCGCTCTTGTCAGTGATGTCAAAACGCGCCACTTCGCCGCGCAAACGCTCGGCGACAAACTCCATTTGCGCGCCACTGTCCATCAAGCGGAAGTTGTCGTTCACAAAGAAGTTGGCGAGGATGGTCTCGGGCGTCAGGCCAATGGCCTTGAGCAAAATCGTCACCGGCATCTTGCGGCGGCGATCGACACGGAAGTAGAGCAGGTCCTTGGGATCGAATTCGAAATCGAGCCAGGAGCCACGGTAAGGGATGATGCGAGCCGAGAACAGCAATTTGCCTGAGCTGTGCGTCTTGCCCTTGTCGTGTTCAAAGAACACACCGGGTGAGCGGTGCAGCTGCGAGACAATCACGCGCTCGGTGCCGTTGATGATGAACGAGCCCTTGTCGGTCATGAGGGGCACTTCGCCCATGTAGACCTCTTGCTCTTTGACTTCCTTGACCACTTTGGACTGCGGGGTCGAGGACTCACGGTCATAAATGATCAGCTGCACGCGGGCGCGCACGGCAGAGGCGTAGGTGAGGCCACGCGTCTGGCACTCGCGCACATCAAACGCGGGCTTGGCCAGGTTGTATTCGAGGTACTTCATCTCGACAAAACCATTGTGCGAGACGATCGGGAAAGCCGCTTCGAAAGCGGCTTGCAGCCCTTCGGAGCTGCGCTGACGGGGGGCTACATCGGCTTGCAAGAACGCGGTGTACGCGTCTTTTTGCATTTGCAGCAGGTAGGGGACTTCGAGCACGCTGTCGCGGCTGCCGAAACTCTTGCGGATACGCTTGCGTTCGGTAAAGGAATAGGCCATGAGATCTCCGGGCTTGATCTTTCAGGACTGAGGGAGGGCACCTACCGAAAGGCACTCTCAACTTGGCGGCTGGCCACTACCAGCGTTGGCTGACGGTTGCGCATTGCACGCAACCCGAACCAAGGGCTTTCTGCAGTCGGGTCAGAAAACACGGCAAAGGGGTCTGGGACCGCTTTGCGGTGTGCTCTGCACACACGCAGGGCTCGACTGATGCGAACCCTTTGAGTCGTTCGTTGGGGACGGTGCGAAGCTTGCGCTTGGCCAGGCCGCCTCGCAGCGACCCCGCCCCCGTCGAATTACTTGAGCTCGACCTTGGCGCCAGCTTCTTCGAGCTTCTTCTTGGCGGCTTCGGCGTCGGCCTTGGAGACACCCTCTTTGACCGCCTTGGGGGCACCGTCGACCATGTCTTTGGCTTCCTTGAGGCCCAGACCGGTGATTTCGCGCACGGCCTTGATGACGCCCACTTTGTTGGCGCCGGCTTCAGCCAGAACCACGGTGAACTCAGTCTTCTCTTCTGCTGCGGCAGCACCGCCGCCGCCGCCACCTGCGGCCGGAGCGGCCATGGCGGCTGCGCTCACGCCAAACTTCTCCTCAATCGCCTTGACCAGGTCGTTGAGTTCCATGACCGTCATGCTGTCGAGCGCGGTCAAAAATGCGTCTTTATCGAATGCCATTTTGATTTCCTAACAATAGATTTGAAACAATGGACACGGGCTCTTAAGCCGCCGCGCCCTCGCCTTTCTTGGCCGCCAGGGCGCTCAGCACCACAGCGGTGCGAGACATCGGCGACATGAGCAAGCCACAAAGTTGAGCCAACAGCACTTCCTTGGTGGGAATGCTGGCCAACTGCTTCACGCCGTTGGCATCCAGGGCTTTGCCGCTGTAGACGCCACCGCGAATGACCAACTTGTCGTTGGTTTTCGCGAAGTCGGCCACCACCTTGGCGGCAGCCACTGCGTCTTCAGAGAAGCCATAGATCAGGGGACCGGTCATCTGGTCTGCCACCACTTCGAAGCTGCTGCCAGCCACAGCCCGGCGCGCCAGGGTGTTCTTGAGAACACTCAGGTTCACGCCCTGGCTACGTGCTTTCACGCGCAGGTTCGTCATGTCAGCGACCGTGATGCCGCGGTACTCCGCCATCACCAGCGTTTGAGCTTTTGCGGCGAGTGTGGTCACTTCGGAAATGACCGCTTCTTTCTCACTGCGATTCAGACTCAAGGTCTACTCCTTCAAAATGTGCCTTTGGTCTTGCGACACCCGGCACGCCTCATTGCAGCGGCCTGTCTGTCTGGAAATACATCCGTCGAGGCGGGACGCCATCTGCGTTGGCTGGGGGATTAAGCCTTGCGAACAAGGCGCCAACGGTCATGGATGGCCTGCTACCGGGGTTGGGGCCTGGTAGCAGCCCACCATATCGGGCGAGCCTCCGAGGAAGCTCGCCCAAATTTCACACTTACGCGCTCAAACTCTGCACGTCGACGCGCACACCCACACCCATGGTGGAGGACACGGCGAGCTTGCGCAGGTAAACGCCCTTGCTCGTGGCCGGCTTGGCCTTGTTGAGCGCATCGACCAATGCGGCCAAGTTGCCCTTGAGTTTGTCGCTCTCGAACGAGCGGCGACCGATGGTGGCGTGCACGATACCCGCCTTGTCGACACGGAACTGCACCTGACCGGCCTTGGCGTTTTTCACCGCGGTGGCAACGTCGGGGGTCACCGTGCCCACTTTGGGGTTAGGCATCAGACCACGAGGGCCAAGGATTTGACCCAAGGTTCCCACCACGCGCATGGCGTCGGGGGCAGCGATGACCACGTCAAACGGCATGTCGCCGGCTTTGACTTGGGCGGCCAGGT
>Ga0255182_1001014_pt1 | contig 16020 bp, 11 predicted proteins | sample Atl_UVDOM_RepA_8_FD_188420 | JGI IMG/M metagenome (GOLD analysis project Ga0255182, IMG submission 188420) | Freshwater microbial communities from Altamaha River, Georgia, United States - Atl_UVDOM_RepA_8d | ecosystem: Environmental > Aquatic > Freshwater > River | place: USA: Georgia...
TGATCTAGTCTGGAACTATGTGGTGAGTAATTATCTTAAGGGTGAGAAACCGATTCCCTTTGACCTTCTCTATTGGAATTCAGACAGCACGAATCTGCCGGGCCCTTTCTTTGCCTGGTACCTGCGCAATATGTATCTTGAAAACAACCTGGTGAAGAGAGGTCGTCTCACGATTGCAGGCCAGAAGATGGATCTCGCTGCAGTAAGGGTGCCGACCTATGCCATGGGAGCCCGAGAGGATCACATTGTGCCTTGGGAGTCTGCCTGGAAATCTCTTACCAATTTGGGCGGCGTTAAGCGCTTCGTGCTGGGTGCGAGTGGTCATATTGCGGGCTCAATTAATCCAGCGTCAAAAAATAAACGTAGCTACTGGATCAATGAGGGCGCCGAGGGTGAGCAGATTGGAGAATCTGCCGCCCAATGGTTCGCAGGCGCAACTGAGATGCCGGGGAGTTGGTGGAATGATTGGGCAACGTGGTTAAAGACGTATAAGGGAGAGGATATTAGTGCCCCGGTGTCTGCAGGTAATACCAAATACACGGCAATTGAGGCAGCACCCGGTAGTTATGTGAAGGTCAGGACGCCCACGAATTCGTGAGGTTTCTCAAGCGAATTATAAAAACTGGAGGAAGACAAAATGGCACAACGTATTGCGTATGTTACGGGGGGCATGGGCGGCATTGGAACCTCAATCTGCCGAGAGTTACATGATGCAGGTCATAAGGTGATCGCAGGCTGTGGGCCTACGCGTGACGCCCAGAAATGGCTTGATGAGCAGAAACAGGCGGGCTACACTTTTTATGCCTCCGTGGGCAATGTGGGGAGTTGGGAATCCACGGTTGAGGCCTTCTCGAAGGTGAAGGCTGAGCATGGTAATCCTGACATTTTGGTGAACAATGCTGGCATTACCCGCGATGGAATGTTCGTCAAGATGACGCCTCAGGCCTGGTCGGATGTGATCGACACCAACCTCAACAGCCTTTTTAATGTAACTAAACAGGTTGTTGAAGGAATGGTCACCAATGGCTGGGGGCGTATTATCAATATCTCATCGGTTAACGGACAGAAGGGTCAGTTTGGTCAGACGAACTACTCGACTGCGAAGGCGGGTATCCATGGCTTCACAATGGCGCTCGCACAGGAGCTTGCCTCAAAAGGCGTTACAGTGAATACCGTCTCGCCCGGATACATTGGAACTGAGATGGTGCGTGCGATTAAGCCCGAGGTTTTAGAGAAAATCGTAAACACCATCCCGGTTAAGCGGCTGGGCACTCCTGATGAGATTGGTTCAATCGTGCGTTGGATAGCCTCTGAGCAGGGCGGGTTTGCTACTGGGGCCGACTTCTCACTCAATGGTGGTCTGCACATGAGTTGATGGCCCAAGAACACTCCGCGGGGCGATTATGCTGCGGCAGCAGTTGCGATCGTCGAAGGTTTGTAGTGCTACTTTTTTAGAAATGAATGGCCATGACAGAAAAAACTCCTCGTCTAATTAAAAAGTACCCCAATCGTCGGCTCTACGACACCCAAACCAGCACCTACATCACGCTTGCAGATGTTAAACAACTGGTGCTTAGTGGGGAGGGCTTCACCGTTATTGATGCAAAGACCTCCGATGATTTAACTCGAAGTATCCTGTTACAGATTATTCTTGACGAGGAATCGAGTGGGGCGCCGATGTTTTCTGCGCCCATGCTCTCTCAGGTGATTCGCTTTTACGGTAATGCCATGCAGGGCATGATGGGCGATTACCTTGAGAAAAATATCCAAGCCTTCACCGAGATCCAGAGCACGCTACAAGAGTCTTCAAAGAAATTAGTCGACGGTAAAGGCGGTTTCCCGAACGCAGAAGCATGGACCCAGTTCATGCAGGGCCAGGCCCCGATGATGCAAAATCTTATGGGCAACTACATTGAGCAGAGCAAGAGCGTTTTTATGCAGATGCAAGATCAGATGCAGAAAAATGCCCAATCGATGTTTCAGGGTTTCCCTTTTCAGGGGCAGACAGGCGCACCCGAGAAGAAAGACAACTGAGTTTTGCAGCCAGGTCGTGTAGGTTTTGTTTCGCTAGGCTGCCCGAAGGCCTTGGTGGATTCCGAGAGAATTCTGACGCAGTTGCGTGCAGAGGGCTACGAGATTTCTCCCCAATATCAAGACGCCGATCTAGTTGTGGTGAATACCTGTGGTTTTATTGACGAGGCCGTTCAAGAAAGTCTTGATGCGATCGGAGAGGCACTTGCCGAGAATGGGCGGGTAATTGTTACGGGATGTTTAGGAGCGAAAGCGGGGGCCGCGGGCGGCAATCTCATCACGGAGACGCACCCCAAGGTCTTGGCTGTAACGGGCCCGCATGCGACGCAGGAGGTCATGCAGGCGATCCACCGCCACCTTCCAAAGCCCCATGATCCATTTCTTGATCTTGTTCCAGAGCAGGGGATACGGTTAACCCCACGGCATTACGCCTACTTAAAAATCTCAGAGGGCTGCAACCATCATTGTAGCTTCTGCATTATCCCGAGTATGCGCGGCGATCTGGTGTCGCGGCCTATCGGTGAGGTGATGCGCGAGGCTGAGAGCCTTGTGAAGGCAGGAGTAAAAGAGCTTCTTGTTATTTCGCAAGACACCAGTGCCTATGGTGTTGATATCAAGTATCGAACTGATTTTGTTAACGGCAGGCCCGTGCGTACCCGGATGACCGAGCTCTGCGAGGCCTTGGCTGCGCTTGGGGTGTGGGTACGCCTGCACTATGTCTATCCCTATCCCCATGTGGATGAGGTCTTGCCCTTGATGGCAAGCGGAAAATTACTGCCTTACCTTGATATTCCTTTTCAGCATTCTCACCCGGATGTCTTAAAGCGTATGAAGCGGCCTGCAAGTGGTGAGAAGAATATTGAGCGAGTCGCAGCCTGGCGCGCAATATGTCCCGATCTAACGATTCGCAGTACGTTTATTGTGGGCTTTCCCGGCGAGACGGAGGCAGAGTTTGAGCACCTCCTGGAGTTCTTGCAGGCAGCACAACTCGATCGCGTTGGCTGTTTTACCTATTCGCCCGTCGATGGTGCCGCTGCGAACGCTCTTGCTAATCCGGTGCCTGAAGAGATTAAATTAGAGCGGCTTGATCGCTTCATGCGACTACAAGAGACCATTTCTGAGGCGCGGCTGCGCCGCTGGGTCGGCAGGCGGGTGAGGGTATTGATCGATGGTGTTGATGCGGATGAAGGCCAGTTGATCGGAAGAACATCTGCTGACGCCCCCGATATTGATGGCGTTGTCCGAATCTCGCCCGATCCAAATTCTCGTCATCCCATCCCGGCAGCGATTGGTGAGTTTGCGATGGTTGATATCGTAGATTCGGATGCCCATGATTTACATGCAATTTATTTCAAAGGAGATAAGCAATGAAAGAAGTCGTCGTGTTGAGCGCGGTGCGTTCCGCAGTAGGTGCCTTCAACGGCACTTTGTCGAGCCTTGAGCCTGCTGATCTTGGTGGTCTCGTCATGAAGGAGGCGGTCGCACGCTCAGGCGTGGATCCGGCGAAGATTAACTACGTATCGGTAGGTAACTGTATACCGACAGAATCCCGGTCACCCTATGTCTCGCGTGTTGCAGCAATCAACGCAGGCCTCTCCATGGAATCGGTTGCGGTAACCTTAAATCGTCTGTGTGGCTCAGGCCTGCAGGCGATTGTTTCGACATCGCAAGCCATCATGCTGGGCGATTGTGATTTCGGTGTTGGTGGTGGAACTGAGAGCATGACCCGTGGCGGTTATCTCTCTGCAGCAATGCGTAATGGTGCGCGAATGGGGGATACCAAGGTCATCGACATGATGGTGGCCACTCTCACCGACCCCTTCGGTGTTGGCCATATGGGAATTACCGCAGAAAATCTCGCCACTAAATGGAAGATCAGCCGCGAGGAACAAGATGCGTTCGCGCTCGAGTCTCAGAGCCGCGCTGCCAAGGCGATCGCAGAGGGTCGGTTTAAATCGCAGATCGCACCCATTACGATTTCTAGTCGCAAGGGCGATATTGTCTTTGATACCGATGAGCATCCCAAGGCGACGTCGCTCGAAGCACTTGCCAAGATGAAGCCTGCATTTAAAAAAGATGGCACGGTTACGGCCGGAAACGCCTCGGGCATTAACGATGGCGCCTCCTTTTTTGTTCTAGCAGAATCGAAGGCTGCTGCTGCAGCGGGCCACAAGCCAATCGCACGGCTGGTTTCCTATGCAGTCGCTGGTGTTCCAAACGATGTAATGGGTGAGGGGCCAATTCCGGCTTCGAAGATTGCCCTGCAACGGGCGGGACTAACCCTCGATAAAATGGATGTGATTGAATCTAACGAGGCCTTCGCTGCTCAGGCCTTGTCCGTCATGAAAGGGCTGGGGCTTGATCCCGCCAAGACCAATGTCAACGGCGGCGCTATTGCACTCGGTCATCCCGTTGGTGCCTCTGGGGCGGTTATCGCGACCAAGGCTATCCATGAGTTGCATCGTGTGCAGGGCAAGTATTGCTTAGTCACTATGTGTATTGGGGGCGGACAGGGGATCGCAGCGATTTTTGAGCGCTGCTGAGCAACTATCCGAAGACGAAAAGACCTAGAGATCCGAATCGCTAATAAGCTGGCAACTAATTAGCGATTCACCTAGAGTCTCCGATTAGCGTATACGGCGCCCAAAACATTGGGTGTGCGTAGCTATAGAGAAGTTTATTGGATTGAGGGTCAAGGTATCCCGGGCTATCAATCAGCATATCCGCAGATTTTTTTACAGCGATGGCGCGTGGGGTTTGATTAGAGTACAGAGTAAAGATTTGAGTCACTAATCGTTTAGCTGATTCGCTTTCCACAGGCCAGTGGGTTAATAGCAGCGCTCGGGAACCGGCATAGAAAAAGCCTCGTCCAAGACCCGAGGCTGCCTCGTTTCCCAGACCATCGGCGGCGCCAGTGTTACATGCACTTAAGACTACCCAGTCGGCATCAAGCCGAAGTTTGAGGATATCCTCTAAGAGCAAGAGTGAGTCGCGGGGATCTTTCTCGTAAGCAAGAGTGAGCGCAGGCTGGGTTAGGCCTGGCATATCCCCGGGGATCAGGCCATGGGTCGCAAACGCAATGATTCGTTTATCGGCCAGATTCATGGTCTTGATGCGTTCACGGGTAGCCTCCACACCGTAGATGGCATCTTTATCAGGGTCGGCACCGAGTGAGGCCGCGATCGCACGAATTTCATCGCGGGTGTCCGGCAGGGGCGGAATGTCAGGCACAGCAGTCGTAGCCGCGTTGGTCAAGCTAAGGCTACGTGTTGAGGGGGCACCCTCCGCAATACGAGCCGCCTCGCCGAGGGGCGATGGAATTGGAAGGTTCGCGTTGCGGGAGCCCGATGATGTCGATTCCATACTCGAGATACTGGCACTCAGATTATTTTCCTGAGTCCGGGGTATTTTTAAATTACGCAGAACAAACGGAGCCGATTTAAGGCTTCGGGTGCCACCTGCGGCAACCTGAGTTTGTCGGCCAAACTGTGGGTCGCCAATACCAAAAAACGCCTTCCGAGTGGCAGACCCCTGGGGCAGCTTTCTCAACGCAATCATGGCAGCTGCCGAAGGGTTGTACGCAATAGCCACTTTTCGGTTTAACCAGGGAGCAGCCTTGTACTCCGCAAACAGAAGTTTCGAATCAGCGCTCGCTTTGTAAGGGGCCGTGAGCAGGACTGCCAGCGGCAGAGAACCAAGTGCTCCAGTGGTGGATACCGTCCATGTCGAGGCGTTGTTAACTACAGAAGCCAGAGGCTTAAGTAACTTGTCGTAAAGCGAGTAGGCTACTGCGAAGTCAAAAGGGGGAATCTGCCCGAGTGGTATTTCCCCGGGGTCGAGACTGCGCCGCAGTCGAGTCACCGATTGCTCGATACCTTTTTCGCCTAGATCGGCAGCATGCACCATCGATTGACCATCGCTCTTAATCGCCGTTATGTAGGTTTTCTCGAACCCAACATAAATTGAGATATAACTCTCATCAGGCTTGAGCACGGCACTCATTTCACTGAGGCTGGGTGAGCGCGGGCGCACGAGAGAGGCGTACTCCGGGAAATCTTTTGTAATCTGATCAGAGATCGTTCTTCTGCTGCCTTCATTAGCCTCAATCTGCTGACGCATCTGAGCGGCAATCTTCTTGACTTCCTCTGGTGCGAGACGCGTCGAGTAGAGATCGCCAATCTTTCGCTGTAGGTCTTCAATCGATATCGAGAGGTCTTGTTCCTGTCTCACCAAGTCGGCGAGCCGGGCGTCGGAGGCCGCAAAGCGGGCAGCTGCACCGCTAATTGCACGCTGGACTGTCGATCCCCGAACGGCTTCGGAGAGCCAAAATACGAGCGCCTGGCTATTTTTGGCGGTATTGCCCTGCTTGGACGATGTAGCGAGTAGGTCAAGATAAGCTTCCACAATGTGCCGGATCTTGAGACGCAAAAACGCCGCACCAGATCCCGACAGATCCCTCTGCGGATCGAGCAGTCGGGGAACAGCATCACGGAAAAGAGCCTCGGCTTCGTCTCGTTTTCCTTGGGCCTTAAGAACCATCGCCATGAACCCTTCCGCTTCACGTACGCGGTAAGAGTTCTTTCCAAATCGTTGTGATTCGAGCTCCAGAACCCGCTTCGCATGTGCGTGGGCCTGGTCCAGTTTATTCGCCTTTAAAAACACAAGAGTTAACTCTGGGGCTGCGCCGCGCTTACGCCCCTCGACATCGCGCGACGCCCTCATCTTTTCAGATTCTTCGTAGGCACGATAGGCATCCGACCAGCGCTGCAGACCCATGTAGATCGGAATGTAGCTTGATTTCGCCTGCGAATAACGCAGACTTGTCTCGGGTAGTCCGCTTTGGCGCAGGATCTCGTCAGCCCGCTTTTGCACCTTCTCTGCATCCGCCCAACGCCCCTGATTCATCAGCGTCAGGGCAAGTGTTGAGGCTGTTAAGTAAATGTTGGCCGGTCGCGCGCTTCTATTGATCTGATCGGTGAGCAGTTGCTTGAGTTGAGTCTCTGCCTCAACTGCGCGACCCATCCAACGCAGGGCATTGCCCGCATCCAAAAGCAAGAAGTCGCGGGCATTCAGAATCGGTTCTTTCTGGTCGTTGTACTTATATTGCTTCGTTAAGCGCTCTAGGTTGTCTGCATATCGTTGATAACGGTCTGCTGCACCACGGAAGTAGGCTACAGCCTCAGCAAAACGACCACGACTTCTAGATTCAACGCCCTTTGTCCATTCAAATCCAGCAAGCCAGATATTCACAAACTCGGGTTCACGAGCTGTAGCGCTCGCACTCTTGAGCTCCAGTTCCATTTCTTGGAGGTCTTTCTGCGCCCCCTCAAGGTCGTTTAGGTTACCCATCTTTACGCGGGCAATCGACCCGAGATTACTAATGCGCAGACCGACATTATTTTTAAAGAACTCTTTATTTTCCTCTCTGAGCACCATACTTTCTCTGACAAATCCTGCGCTGCTAAGCTCTCCAGCGAGTTGATTCCGGGCTTGTGCAGCGATATTGCCGCCGGTGGCGTCGGTGATCTTTACCAGGTCGCGGTAGAGCTCAATCACACGATCCGAATTGCCGAGGGCGGCTTCTTGTCGGATCTTGGCGTAGAGCCATTGAATCTTTGTTTCACTCGGTGCGGTTGAAGGGAAGGGACCAGGATCCCGATCGGAGGCTGATCGATTCTGTAACGAGCCAACTCTATCGAGTTGCTTGAGGATATCGCTAGAGGCCTGCACGCATGTCGTCGCTGCACCAAGCATTAGTGCGCCTAGGAAAGAGATGCGGAGTTTCATGCTTTTTATCTCCGCTTTAAAATGATTTTGCCGGCCTCTTCTGGACTAGCTGTGGCTGGGGAGGGCGGGGCTGGAGCCTCTTCGGGGTTGAGAGTCACGATCAGGAAGATCGCAAGAACCAGGGCAGCGAACATTTTGTCTCCAAACTCGCAGATTTAAGCTATAGTTTGTCTTAGACAAGGTCAAATAGTCAATCCAATTTAATCAAGGAGCGGATGCAAAGATGGGCGGCTCCAAAATCACTATCGCCGACATCCCCTTCTTTAACCACCTAGATGCCGGGGACATCATGGCAATATCACAGCATCTGCAAGCATTAAGCTTCGCGGCTGAGGATATGCTCTTTTATCAGGGGGACCCGCCCAACGGCTTGTTTCTTGTGACGTCAGGCTCAGTGAAGACCTATGTCTATGCGCCCGGCACAACCAAAAAAGTAGTGGTGAAGCTTGTCAGGGCTGGCGACTATCTTGGAGAGTTTGGTCTGCTTGATGGTATGCCGAGATCTGCTTCGGCGATGGCAGAGGTTGCGACGGAGGTACTTTTACTGCCTTCTCGCGCTTTTGAAGTGATACTGAATGCAAGGCCATCTCTTGCGAGAGCGGTTTATCAGCGCTTGATGGAAATGATTCGCGAGCAAAACAAGGATCCTATGCTGCTGCAAGAGTCGGAGGCCCTTACGCCCCGCGGCAGTGAGCCACCGAGTAGCGAGGTGTTGAAGAGTCTATGCGGAATTCTTCGAAAGATTAATTTTAAGAAACTGCAGCGCTAGGCGGATTGCTGCGTGATGATCAATTCTCCAATGGTTAGGCAACAGCGATAATGGACGTTACATTTTGGGGGGTACGCGGCAGCTTGCCGTGCTCCTCGCCTGATCACGTTCGATACGGCGGAAACACAAGCTGCGTCTCCGTTCGTTGCGGATCTTTAAATCTAGTTTTTGATGCCGGTACAGGAATTCGGCAGTATGGTCAATGGTTATCTAAACACCAGGATCACCAAGTTGCGTTACTACTGTCGCATACGCACTGGGATCACATCAATGGCTTTCCGTTTTTTTCTCCAGCCTACGATCCCCGTTTTAACATCGCGATTTATGCGGGGCACCTTAAAAGCCAGCGTATGTCGGTACAGCAGGTTCTAGAAAGCCAGATGACCGCTCCAACTTTTCCCATCGCTATGAGTACGATGTCGTCGACCCTAAGTTTCACGGATTTTATTGCTGGTGACACAATTAACATCGCCCCAAGCGTTGAGGTGAAGACAGTTAACTTGAATCATCCGAATCAAGCAACCGGCTATCGGCTAAATTATCAGGGCTCCTCTGTGTGTTACGTCACGGACACAGAGCATCATCCCGGATCAATCAATGAAGATATTTTAAATCTCATTGCTGGAGCTGATCTGGTGATTTATGACTGCACTTATACAGATCAGGAATTCCCCGCACGTGTCTCATGGGGGCATTCCACCTGGCAGGAAGGCGTGCGTTTATGTCGAGCTGCACAAGCTAAGCGCCTAGCTATTTTTCATCATGACCCGGATCATGATGATGTATTTATGGATGAAGTCTCTCGCTCTGCCGAACAGATGTGGCCGGGCGCTTTTGTTGCCAAAGAGGGTATGACCCTGAGCTTTTCTAAAGCATAGGCTTGTATGACGCAGAATTAAATAGGAGTAGCGTGATGGTTAAGTGTGCACAGTCGTTCTTACTTGTCTTAGTTGTATCAGTCGGCTTTAGTTTTCTGGCGCCTGTGCATGCGAGTAAGCTAGTTGTTATGGAATCAAAAGCTGCGAGCGTGAAGGTAGGTCAAACACTAGACGGGGCTGCGCCGATAGTACTCAAAGCAGGCGAGGGGCTCTCTCTAATCTCACAAGACGGCAAGATCATAAAGTTAAGCGGCCCGTACAGCGGCCCACCAATAACTCGTGGTGCGGTTGCAGCCTCGGATTCAAAGCAGGCACTGGCGGCTATGCTGAGCTCTCGCGACGCTCGAACGAGTTCGGTGGGAGTATTTCGAAGCGTAAAGCCAGCGGCTAAGCCCACTAGCCCCTGGTGGGTAGATGTTTCGAGCGCTGCGTCATCGCGATGCGCTCAAACTGGTCAGGCGGTCTATCTCTGGCGCCAAGATGCCCGACGATCTGAGCCAGTGTCGGTATTGGGAGATAAATTAACTTGGTTGGCGGACACCCAGTGGAAAGAGGGTGAGCATGGGTTGTTAGTAACGCCGCCCAAAACTAACCTGTCGGAGGCAGTCGCGATGACCGTCAGAGTTGGCGAAGGAAACTCCGAGTTTTCAATGAGCTGGATACCGGCTGAGATCAATGACCCCGTCGTATTGATCGCGTGGATGCGTGAGAAAGGCTGTCAGTCGCAGGCAGATATTCTATTGAATCAGGCAACATCAGGCGGAGCGCAGAGAAATTAAAGCGTCGATTGATTTACGAAAAGCGATCACGCTAGCTTGTATTGTCGCAGTAGCAACGGGGCTCTCTGTTGCGCTTGTCCGGTACTTTTCTTTCTTTTCGCATTTAGAGCGTTCGGCAGCTGATATTCGAATTGCTGCATTTCAAAAGCCCATTCCAACATCCAGCGATATTGTTGTTATTGCGATTAACGAAGAAACTCTGACTCAGTTTCCGTATCGCTCTCCAGTTGACCGGGGATTTCTAGCGGAATTGCTACAACAGCTGGACAGACGCTCGCCCGCGGTGATTGGAATCGATATGCTGTTTGACCAGCCAACTGAGGCGCGTAAGGATCGCGCGCTCTATCAGAGTCTGCGCGCCTTAAAGACGCCAGCATTTGTAAGCTTTACCGACACGCCGTCAGTGGTGACCCCGGATCAATTGAGCTATATGAAGGACTTTGTGCCCGCTGAACTAAGGGCAGCAGCAAACCTCGCGACTGATCCTTTCGATGGCGCTGTGAGATGGATTTTCCCTGGTGGATCTCATCCCGAAGCGCCCCTAGGATTTGCTCGAAAAGCGGTTGAGCTTGCGGGTAAGCCATTGCCATCTGCAGATCAAATTGAAATTGCATGGCGCCCACAACCCGATACCGATACACCCGCCTTTAAAATCTACCCCTCACACGCTGTGGCGGCGCTTCCGAAAGAGTGGCTGGAAGGAAAAATCGTACTGGTGGGCGCTGTGTTGTCTTTAACCGATAAGCACCGTACACCGCTCTCCATTGCGTTTGACGACGATCGAGGAATGATGCCGGGCATTCTTGTTCAGGCCCACGCTTTAGCGACATATCTAGAGCAGCGTTCAACCCGAAGACTATCAATGGCAGGAGAGATTATCTTTGTTGCGTCGCTCGCGGGTATAGGGGCAGCTATTGCGTTTCTGGGTAGCGGTTTAGTACTAACCATTGGGCTAGCGATTGCTGTACTCGCAGTGGTATGGATCGTCGCATTCGCAGGGTATTCGGATGGAATTCCGCTTATACCGTTAATTATGCCAACCCTCGCCTTAGCGTTTGCACTCTGGGCTAGCGAGATGTGGATGGGGCGCGCTGAAAAATCACAACGGCAATTCGTTCAACGGGCCTTCTCCCGCTATGTCTCCCCAGAGGTTGTGCAGCAGCTCATTGAGGATCCATCAAAGCTGGCAGTGAGTGGCCAGCGTCAGGACGCTACGTTTCTTTTTACGGATATTGCTGGGTTTACAACGCTCTCTGAGAGTCTTGATTCGCATAAGCTCTCCGAGCTATTGAATGCCTACCTTGATGGGATGTGCTCGGTCATTCAGAAGTACCAAGGAACAATTGACAAATTCATTGGCGATGCGGTGATGGCCGTATTTAACGCTCCCTTACCGCAGGCCGATCACGCTGAGCGAGCGGTACGCTGTGCGCTTGAGCTCGATCACTTCGCTGAGCAGTTTCGGGCAGAGCATAATTCCGTAGGCATACCGCTTGGCGTGACAAGAATTGGCATTCACAGTGGGCAGGCAGTGATCGGTAACTTTGGATCGCACTCGCGGATGGATTTCACAGCGCTGGGAGATGCCGTCAATGTCGCTGCGAGGGTAGAGGGGGTAAACAAGTATTTCGGCACAAGAATTTGCTGTACCCAGGCCATCGTGGATCAGTGTGAGGCCATGAGATTTCTGCCACTTGCCGAGGTGGTGTTAAAGGGAAAGGCTGTGTCGATTGCGCTCTACGCCCCTCAAAACGCGGATGATGAATTTTGCGCAGCATACCTGCAGGCTTATAACGCCATAGAAACCGATCTTCAGAGAGCGACTGAGCTTTTTCAAGAACTGTTGGATCGTTACCCGGACGCTGGGATGGCTGGGTTTTACCTCAAGCGCCTGAGAGAAGGCCTAGGAACACGTCGGATCGTAATGGAGGACAAGTAACGGTTTACATAATACACATTATGCGACGTAATGGAATTAAAAAAACGGGCTTAGTAGCCCGTTGCAATCACCACTCTCTTAGGAAATAGCCTTTCAAGGAATTGGTTAGTCACCATCTGAATATTAGCGAGCGACTCGTCGATGGTTGGAAACAGAGGGTCCGAGACCGCGCTTAGGCGGCTGCCAGAGTGCTCAATAACCAAGATTCGAACGATCCCGCCCGAGAAGGACTGTTGGGTTACCACGGCGATTGCTTCACGGTACCCTCGTGCCTGATAGACATCCGTCAGTCGCTTGGCGACCAACTCGAGATCCTGGGCGGTTAGGTTTTTACCCACAAAGTCCTTAACGCTGTCGCGCAGAACCTCTTTGGATAGGGCTCGTACTTGGCCCTCGAACTCAAAACGCTTCACCGAAACCTGTGCCTTCTGGGTCTGGGCAGGCGAAACGGATGCCAAAGCGGCCTGGGCTAGGTCGCGTCGATTATCGACCGCAAGCGACACCTGCGTGTGGGCGTTAGGTACTACTGGGTTCTCAGCGGGTGCTGGCAATAGGGCTGCGTAGAGCGCCGGAAGGGCTTTAGCGGCAAGCACCGTTGCGTGATCTAAGCCCACATCTGTCGACTCTTCCAGGGCAATACGCCACGCACCACCCTCTTCTACCCAGCGCTGCTTCTTCAACGACATTACGGCAAGGCTGCCGGACTTATAGTCCTGCACGAACTCGGCCACAAAATGTCGGGAATCCTGCTCAGTAACCTTCAGGCCATAGATTTCCACGGAAATATCGGCCTCTTTCATCACCCGGGGCTTGCGGAAGGCGAGCCAGGAGGCGCGGTCCTTATGCCCGGAGTTGGAAAACTCGCCGCTATAGAACCGGGAGTAATCCGAGAAGTTCTTCCCAGACCAGCTCGATGCCCAGGAGTAGACAAGGCTCTCGGCGGATGGGCCATTTGCAATGTTCTTTGATACCGGATCTTTCAGATCAGGAACCTTAGTGGAGCCTGCGCTGTAACCACTCAATAGCCCGACAGCCAGCAACAGACTTACTCCAACACCTAACACTTTTGAGACCTTCATTGGCAGCCTCTCTTCCTTTGTATGCATACAAGTACGGGTAAACCATCTTTCCAATTTAGTTCTAGCAATTCCTATGCCTAATTTTTGATTTTAGAAAATTCTTATAACTTATTAATTTTTATATATTTATTCATTTATTTAATATTCTCTTGGTAAAATTCGGAAATATCTGCCTAAAGGGTATCGTCAGTTTTTTCCTAGTCCCGGAGATCCATCACCACCCCGGTGACTCGGCCTGCATCCCCACCGGCCCTGGTCACAGCATTCATCGCCTCTTGAATCACGGCCTCTTGCTGAAGCTGGGCAACCCGTTTTGCATCCCCGTTGGGTGCCGAGACCACGAGCTTTCCATCCACCACACTCACGTTATAGGTCGCGGTCTCACCCGAGGCCGTACGGAAGGTGAAGGTCGCTAAGGGTGCCTCGGTAACCCGGGCCGCACCGCCGGAGCCGGTGGCGGCAGCCGCTGAGGGCGCCACTGTTGTGATCGCACCGCTCGAAGTGGACCCCTGCCCTGCGGCTGCACTTGTTGCACCAGAACCGGAGAGCACCGTTACCGGCAGCGATACCTGGGTGGTGGCAGCAGCCACTCCAGCGTTTGCGACCCCCGTGCTCGCCACGGGCACGGAGACCTGCACTGAACTCGTGGGCGTCAGATTACTTGCATTCGATACGGCATTTACCGCGGCCACGGGCGGCGGCGCTGTAACTGCGGTGGCAGGCCCTGCAGAGGTGGTCGGTGCGGCGGCAATTGGTGCGACGGGTGTGGCCATGCTAGCCGACGGGGTCACAGCACTCGCTACCGTGGTTGTGGGTGCTGAGGGTACAGGTGCAGGTGTAGGTGCAGGCGCAACCGCGGGCTGTGCCACGACTGGAGAAGCGGCCGTTGTAGCAAACACTGTCGGTGTGACCGTGACCGACCGAATTGTGCCGGCATCTACGTTATTTGATGGGGCAGATACCCGATCGCCGTTGACTGTGCCGCCGTTTGTCAGGGCACGACGTGGCAGATCCATCGACGCCGCCTCAATCACAGCGGGGCCCTTGACCTTAACCGTACCCGTGCTTCCCAATGAACCGTTGGGAACGTCCGCAATTAATCCGCCGACGATGGTTGCGTTACCCAGGTTTACGCTACCGGTATCCGAGGCCACCGTTAGGCCATTAGAGACAGTTACGGTTGAGAACGCTAGGTTCGCAGCAGCCTTAACATCAGCTGATGCTGCCGCCAGTGAAATCGGCTGAGTAAAGGTATTGGCTGGATCGTTCAAGGTAACCGCACCGCTCGGAGCTGTCAGCGTAGAGGCTTGTGCCACCTGCAGTGGCCCTGACTGTGTAATGCCACCGGATGCGGCATTTGCGGATAGCGAACCGCCTACTGTAGAAGTTCCAAGATCAATCGCGCCACCTGCGGCTGTGGTCAGGTTACCGGCAGTATTCATATCGCCCAAAGTCAAGCCATTACGGTCTGCAAGAGCAACCGAACCCGATACTGGCTGCGGTGCCTGCCCTGCCACCGGCTGACCACTACTATCAAGTGAGACGCGCGCCGCGCTAACGGGTCCGCCAAAGTCGTTATTAGCGCCACTTAAATCGATCGCACCCGGTGCGGTTAGATTTAGCGCAGTCTGTCCAAGGCTCGATACCGTGCTACCCGGAGCCTGGGTAATGCTTCCATTTGAAGCCACATTTAAGCCGCCATTACCAAGATTGGTGTTACCCAAGGTCAGCGGTGTGCTATCGACCACGGTTGCTCCTGCGCCGCTTAATCCCACGGACCCACCGAACTCGTTCGCGGGGTCAGCAAGCGTGACGGTGCCTGTACCGGCGCCGATGGTTGCATTTCCGCTAACGATCATCGGTCCACCTGACTGGGTAATGCCGCCCTGCGCACTATTTGCAGCAAGACTACCACCTACAGTGGTTGCACCTAGTGCAAGCTCTCCGCCGGCTGTTGTTGTGAGATTTCCAGTGGTGTTGATTGGGCCTAGGGTCAGCGCGCCAGTATCTGCAATCGCCACGGATCCACTAATGGGCTGCGTAACTGGCTGACCATTTACAACTTGAGGCTGACCACTGCTATCGAGTGCAACGCTCGTAGCATTAACTGTACCGCCAAAGTCATTTGCACCCGATAAATTAATTCCACCGGATCCATTTACGGTCAATGCCGTGGTGCCATCGCTGGTAATTGTGCTGCCCGGCGCTTGAGTGATATCACCCTTCGAGGTTGCGACCAATCCACCAGATCCCAAGTCTGTATTACCCAAGGTCAGCGGTGTGCTGTCAACTACCGTCGCTCCAGATCCACTAACGCCAACTGAGCCTGCAAATGCATTGGCTGGGTTGTTAAGCGCCACTGTTCCAGTTGTCGGATCAGCAGCAGCTGTCGTGTTACCACCCACATTTAACGGGCCACTCTGCGTAATGCTGCCACCCGTGCTGGTAGCAGCAAGATCACCTGTTGTCGTGAGTTGTCCTAAATCAACAGCGCCACCTGCGGTCGCAGCCACGTTGCCACCAGCTGTTGTCGTACCTAAATCAAGCCCGCCACCAGCCGTGGCAGTCACATTGCCACCAACGGTGTTAGTTCCCAATGTAAGATCGCCAGTACCACCCGCTGTTGCAACAAGATTTCCAGTGGTGTTGATTGGGCCTAGGGTCAGCGCGCCAGTATCTGCAATCGCCACGGATCCACTAATGGGCTGCGTAACTGGCTGACCATTTACAACTTGAGGCTGACCACTGCTATCGAGTG
>Ga0255182_1001017_pt1 | contig 15923 bp, 17 predicted proteins | sample Atl_UVDOM_RepA_8_FD_188420 | JGI IMG/M metagenome (GOLD analysis project Ga0255182, IMG submission 188420) | Freshwater microbial communities from Altamaha River, Georgia, United States - Atl_UVDOM_RepA_8d | ecosystem: Environmental > Aquatic > Freshwater > River | place: USA: Georgia...
CGTTGACCTTGGGAATCGCGATGTGGTCCTTGAATTTGCCGGGCACCGGCTTGTAGAGCTGGTGCAGCAGGCCCAGGGCCGTGTAGCAATCGACCAGCTTGGGCACGATCAGCCGAAAGCCGTAGATGTCGGTGACCTGCGCAAAGCTCAGGTGTTTGCTGTCCATCTTGCGATAGATGGAATAAAGGGTTTTCTCGCGGCCGCTGATGCGCACCGCCATGCCGGACTGCGCGAACATGGCTTCGACTTCGGCCTGCACTTTCTGGATCAGGTCACGCCGACGGCTGCGGGCGCGGGCCACGGCCTTGGCCAGCACCGCATGCCGCCAGGGCATGAGGTGGCGAAACGAGAGCTCCTGCAGTTCGCGGTAGATCTGGTTGAGCCCCAGGCGGTGCGCAATGGGTGCGTAGATTTCCAGGGTCTCTGAAGAAATACGCCCCCATTTGCTGCGCGGCATGTCACCCATGGTGCGCATGTTGTGGGTGCGGTCGGCCAGCTTGATGAGGATGACGCGGACATCGCGCGCCATGGCCAGCAGCATCTTGCGAAAGGACTCGGCCTGGTTTTCCTCGCGGGTGTTGAATTCGAGTTTGTCGAGCTTGGTCAGGCCGTCCACGAGCTCGGCCACGGCTGAGCCAAAGCGTTCGATCAGCTGGCTTTTGGTGACGCCGCAGTCCTCCATGGTGTCGTGCAGCAAGGCCGCCATCAGGGCCTGGGCGTCCAGTTTCCATTCGGTGCACAGCGCAGCGACCGCGATCGGGTGCGTGATGTAGGGTTCGCCGTTCTTGCGCATCTGGCCCAGGTGGGCTTCGTCGGCCATGCGGTAGGCCAGGCGCAGCAGTTCGACATCGGCCGTGGGCAGGTAGTCCAGGCGCGCTTCCAGGGCGGCAAAACTGGCCGCTGCCGCGTTGGCAATGGCCGGCCCCGGCACCTGATCGTGCGTGGGCAGCGTGGCAGCAGACAGAACAGCGCTCATGGCCTGACTTTAACGCCAGCGTGGCATGCACCGCCATCCCCAACGCAAAAAGCCCCTGTACAGGGGCTTGGGCGGGTGGGGTGCGCGGTCATGCGCCGGAACATCAGGGGACGCGCTTGAGCATCTCCAGGCCGACCTTGCCGGCTGCGATTTCACGCAGGGCGGTCACGCCGGGTTTGTTCTTGCTCTCGATGCGGGGCGTATGCCCCTGGCTGAGCATGCGGGCGCGGTAGGTCGCGGCCAGCACCAGCTGGAAGCGGTTGGGGATCTGTTGCAGGCAATCTTCAACGGTGATGCGGGCCATGGAGGGTCCTCAGGTGGGGTCAGGCAATGTGCAGAGCCTTGAAGGTGCTGGCTCGGGCGCGGCGCTGGGCCACGTAGCGCAGCCGCTGGGCATGAACGATGGCCTTGAGATCAAACAGGGCACGTTCAAAAACCTCATTGATTATAACGAAGTCGAATTCCCGGGCCTGTGCCAGTTCCTCGGCAGCGTTGCGCAAGCGCAGCTCGATGATGTCGGCTGCATCCTCGCCGCGGCGCTCCAGGCGCGAGCGCAGCTCTTCCCAGCTGGGCGGCAGGATGAAGATCAGCACCGCGTTGGCGTACATGCGCTTGATCTGGATCGCGCCCTGGTAGTCGATCTCCAGCACCACATCGGCGCCCTGCGCCATGCGGTCCTCGATCATCTTCTTGGAGGTGCCGTATCGCTGGCCGTGCACATGGGCCCATTCGACGAAGGCGTCGGCCAGCACCATGGTGTCAAACTCCTGCGGCGAGACGAAGAAGTATTCGCGGCCATGCTTTTCCTGCCCGCGCGGCGCGCGGGTGGTGTGCGAGACCGAGGGCTGGACCTGGCTGTCGAGCTCCATCAGCGCCTTGACCAGGCTGGATTTGCCGGCCCCGCTGGGGGCGGCCACGACGAAGAGGTTTCCGGGGTAGTCCATGGTGTGTGTTGCTTGCCGCTGCGTTGGGCCGGTTTATTCGATGTTCTGCACTTGCTCGCGCATCTGCTCGATCAGCACCTTCATGTCCACCGAGATGCGGGTCATCTCCAGCACGGCGGATTTCGAGCCCAGGGTGTTGGCTTCGCGGTGCAGTTCCTGGATCAGGAAGTCCAGGCGCTTGCCGATGTCGCCGCCTTTGGTCAGCAGATGGCCCAGCTCCTGCAGGTGCGAGCGCAGGCGGGTGAGCTCCTCGGCCACGTCGATGCGGATGGCAAAGGCGGTGGCTTCCGACAGCGCGCGGTCCTGCGCCGCTTCGGGCAGGGCCTGGCCTTCGGTGAGCGCCATCGCATCTTTCCAGCGTTCCAGAAAGCGCTGGCGCTGCTGCTCGACCAGCTGCGGCACGAGCGGTTCGGCCTGGGCGGCGAGCTGCTGCAGCTGCGCGATGTGGCCCTGCAGCATGGCCGTCAGGCGCTGGCCTTCGCGTTCGCGCGCGGCCCGCAGGGCATCGATGGCCTGCTCGGCCAGCTGCAGCCAGGCGCTGTCGTCGACCGCCGGACCGCTGGTGCTGCCGACCGACAGGCGCAGCACATCGGCCACGCTCAGTTCACGCGCGCCGGGCAGCCAGTCGCGCACCTTGTCCTGCAGCGCTGCCAGGCGTTGCAGGCTTTGGGGTGAGGGCGAGGGCAGGCCGGTGCTCTCGCCAGCGTCGAAGCTGGCGCGCACCTCGACCTTGCCGCGGCGAAGGTGTTTCGTGATCAGTTCGCGCAAGCCGGGTTCGAGCTGGCGCAGTTCCTCGGGCAGGCGAAACGAGAGGTCGAGGAAGCGGCTGTTGACCGAGCGGATTTCGAGGCCGAGCCGGGCGGTGGGCGGGCTGCTCTCTGCGTCAGCGGGCGGCAGGCTGTGCTGCACGCTGGCGTACCCGGTCATACTGTAAACTGGCATGGACTTGTTCCCTTGGGGCCCTCGCTCATGCGGCGCAGTGGCCATCCGGGGCGGGCAGCCAGGCGCGTAAAGGCCTGAAACGCCTCATTATCTCAAACTCCCTTGACGGCCCTGGGGCTGCGCCTTCGCAGCAGGGCTCAGCAAGCGCCAACGAGCACACACCATGAGCACCACTTACCAACGCACCGGCCGCGCGGCCGACGCCCTGCGCCAAGTGCGCATCACCCGCGGTTACACCATCCACGCCGAAGGCTCGGTGCTGATCGAGTTCGGTAACACCCGCGTGCTGTGCACCGCCTCGGTCGAAGAAAAAGTGCCTGGCCACAAGAAGGGCAGTGGTGAGGGCTGGGTGACGGCCGAATACGGCATGCTGCCGCGCGCCACCCATACCCGTGGCGACCGCGAGGCTGCACGCGGCAAGCAAAGCGGCCGTACGCAGGAAATCCAGCGCCTGATCGGCCGCTCCATGCGTGCGGTGTTCGACCTGAAAAAACTCGGCGAGCGCACCATCCACCTCGACTGTGACGTGCTGCAGGCCGACGGCGGCACCCGCACCGCCAGCATCACCGGCGCTTTTGTGGCCGCGCAGGACGCGGTCAACTGGCTGATCGCAACCGGCAAGCTGACCGAATCGCCCATCCTCGACCATGTGGCCGCAATTTCGGTGGGCCTCAAGGACGGCACGGCGCTGCTCGATCTGGACTACCCCGAAGACTCGGCCTGCGACACCGACATGAACGTGGTGATGACCGGCGCTGGCAATTTTGTGGAAGTGCAGGGCACAGCCGAGGGCGTGGCCTTTACCCGCAAGGAAATGGACCGCATGCTGCAGCTGGCCGAAAAAGGCATTGGCGAGCTGGTGCAGCGGCAAAAGCAGGCGCTGTCCGGCAAGTAACACCATGAAGATCGTTCTCGCATCGAACAACAAGGGCAAGCTGGCCGAGCTGCAGGCCATGCTCGCGCCGCTGGGCATGGAATTGGTGCGGCAGGCCGATCTGAACATTTCTGAAGCCGAAGAGCCGTTTCGCACTTTTGTCGAGAACGCGCTCGCCAAGGCCCGCCACGCAGCTCAGCTGTCGGGCTTGCCTGCCTTGGCCGACGATGCCGGCTTGTGTGTGGACGCTTTTGGCGGTCAGCCCGGCGTGGACACGGCTTACTACGCCACCCGCTTTGGCTACGAAAAAAGCGACGACAACAACGTCACGGCGCTGCTCGAGCAGATGCAGGGCCTCACCAACCGCCGCGCCGCCATGGTCAGCACGCTGGTGGCGTTGCGCTCTGCCGATGATCCGGAGCCGCTGATCGCGGTGGGCCGCGTGACCGGCGAGATCGCCACCGAGCGGCGCGGCACGAATGGCTTTGGCTTCGATCCGGTGATGTTCATCCCCGCGTTCGGCAAGACCTTTGCCGAGCTGTCCGTGGATGTGAAGAACGCGAACAGCCACCGCGGCCGCGCGGTGCAGCAGATGCTGGCGCTGATGCGCGAGCGCTGGCTCGGATCTTGAGGCCATGAGCCATCCGCTCGATCCGGTCCATGCGATGCGCCCGGGCCTGCTGCAGCTGCCGGGCTTGCCACCGCTGTCGCTGTACGTGCACCTGCCCTGGTGTATCAAGAAATGCCCGTACTGCGATTTCAACTCGCACGAGTGGCGCGGGCCGGAAGACGCAAGCAGCGTGCAGGACGCCTACATCGACGCGCTCTTTGCAGACCTCGAAGCCAGCCTGCCGCTCGTCTGGGGCCGCACGGTGCACACCATTTTCTTTGGCGGTGGCACGCCCAGCCTGTTTTCGCCCGAGGCCATCGACCGGCTGGTCAGCGGCCTGCGTGCGCGCCTGCGCCTGTCGGCCGACTGCGAAATCACGCTCGAAGCCAACCCCGGCACCTTTGAAAAAGACCGTTTCAAGACCTTCCGCCAGGCCGGCATCACGCGCCTGTCGATCGGGGTGCAGAGTTTCAACGACGCGCACCTGAAGGCTTTGGGTCGGGTGCATGACCGCACCCAGGCCCTGGCGGCCGTGAAAGAGGCTGCGCAGGTGTTCGACACCTTCAACCTTGACCTGATGTATGCCTTGCCGGGGCAGACGCTGGCGCAGCTGACCGAAGACGTTCAGACCGCCCTGTCATTCGCGCCGCCGCACCTGTCGATCTACCACCTCACGATCGAGCCCAACACGCTCTTTGCCAAACACCCGCCGGCTCTGCCTGAGGACGACGAGGCCTACGCCATGATGGACCGCATCACCGAATGCACAGTCGCTGCAGGGCTTGGGCGTTACGAAGTATCGGCCTATGCGAAGCCCGGGCATGCCTGTGCCCACAACCTCAACTATTGGCAGTTCGGCGACTACCTGGGCATTGGCGCGGGCGCGCACAGCAAGCTCAGTTTTGCCCATCGCATCGTGCGGCAGGTGCGCTTTCGCGAGCCACAGCTGTACATGCAGCAGGCCATGGCCGGTGAGCCGGTGACGCAAAGCGAGGAGGTCGCACGCGAGGACCTGCCGTTTGAATTCATGCTCAATGCCCTGCGGCTCAAGGAGGGCTTTGCCCTGCAGGACTTTATGGAGCGTACGGGGCTGGCACTCACCAGCATCCAGAAAGGGCTCAAGGCTGCAGAAGCCAAAGGCCTGATCGCGCGCGATTGGACCCGGGTCTGGCCGACCGAAAAAGGGTTTGATTTTCTGAGCGATTTGCAGGCGCTGTTTCTGCCCGACAGGTCTTGAGAGCGTCTTGGCCGCTGGCAGCTTTTAACGTGGATCGGGCGTCGGCAGTGGCCAGCGGTCCAGGGTCCATTTGAGGCAATACAGCAAGACCAGGGCGCCCATTGCATCACCGATGGTCATGGGCAAGAAACCCTGCACCTGGGGCCAACGATCCTCGGACAGTACCCACCAGAACAAATGGTGAAACAGTGCGTTGGCAAGGGCATAGACCAGCACAAAGCCGATCAGGCGACGTGGGGTGATCAGGGGCAGGTGGGTGCGCAGATCCTGGGAGTGCATCATCCAGCGCATGATGAGCCATGGGGTCAGGCCGGAAATCAGGCCATTGCCCAACATCAGCCAGGACCAGACCGGATCCTCTGAAAAACTGACCGCCCAGCTGCCCAGCACAATGCCAAACGCACCGCTCAGACCCAGCACCAGCACCAGCAAGACGCGCAAACCGCCAGGCAGGAACAACCAGTTGATGTACTGCGAATGTTCGAGGTGCTCGGTCAGCCAGTGATTGATCTGGAAAAAGAAATAGAACAGCAGGGCGCTCAAAACGCTCAATGCGCCCGCCTCCAGGACGGGAAACCTGCGCAAAGGCATCAAGCCTTGTCCAGTTGAACGGTCTGCAGCGAGTGCCCCATGCGCGAGAGGTACTCCAGGGTGCGCTCGGTCGGGATCAGGTACTTGGCGCGGCGATCACCGTCCTGGCTGTGGGTGGACAGCATGTCCTTGTGACGAAGGCGTGTGACACGCTTGTGAAGCGTGGCCGGTGAGCCCAGGTGGGCCAGGCCGATGGCCTCGCGCACGGTCATGGGCTGCCCCTCATGCCAGCGCAGCACCACAGCTTCGAGCATCGCCGTCTCGTTGGCGTCCATGGTGGGCCCGTCGGGCAAGGCCTGGATGCTCTGGGCCAGCTGCAAAAACCGCAGGTAGGCTGATGCGAGCGGAGATTTGGGGGATTCAAACATGAAGGAATTCTAGCGAATTACCAAAATTGAAAATGTCACCCAGGCATCTGGCGGAAGCGGTGAGATTCGAACTCACGGACCCTTGCGGGCCGCCGGTTTTCAAGACCGGTGCAATCGACCACTCTGCCACACTTCCGTGCCCGCGATTGTAGCGGCCCCGCACGGTCAACACATGCTTGCGGGGGCCGGCAGATGAGGATTATTCGTTCTGCGAACCCCGATGTGCCCAGGCGGTGGTGTGCTTTTCCACATAACTGAAGAGCTCGTACATGACCATGGCCATGGCGCCGACCACCACCAGGCCCGCAAAAGCCAGGCCCATCTGCATGGCCGAACCGGCGGAGATCAGCAGGTAGCCAATGCCCTCGTTGGCGGCCGTCATTTCGGAGACGGTGGTGCCCACAAACGCCAGCGTGATGGCGACCTTGAGCGAGCCGTAGAAATAGGGCATGGACCGTGGCAGGCCCACCTTGACAAGCACGTCCCAGCGTTTGGCGCCCAGCACCCGCAGCACGTCTTCAAGCTCGGGCTCCAGCGTGGCCAGACCGGTGGCGATGTTGACCATGATCGGGAAAAAGCTGATCAGGAACGCGGTCAGGATGGCCGGACCGATGCCGATGCCAAACCAGACCACCAGAATCGGCACAAAGGCGGCCTTGGGCAGCGCGTTGAAGGCGGTCATCAGCGGGTAAACGGCGGCATAGGCAATGCGGGAGCTGCCGATCACAAAGCCCAGCAGGACGCCCACCACGATCGCGATGCCAAAACCGGCCATGGTGACCCATAAGGTCCGCCAGGCATGGCCGGCAATCACATCACGGAATTCGACAAATTGCTGCCATATGCGGGAGGGGCTCGGGAAGACGAATTCCGAGACGTTCAGGCCACGGCAAAGCGCCTCCCAGACGAGAATGGTGACCACCAGCAAAATCCAGGGCGACCAGCGTTCGAGGGTTTTCTTGTTCATGGTGACAGGCCTTGGCTTACTGGTTGATCACGGCACCACTTTTGCGCATGGCACCAATATGGCCCCGCAGCTCGTGCACGATGTTGGTGAATTCGGGGGTGTAGGTGATTTCCAGGTCGCGTGGCCGGGGCAGATCGATCTCGCGCTGGACGACAAAGCGGCCGGGGCCTTTGCTCATCACATAGACCGTGTCGGCGAGAAAGACCGATTCGCGCAGGTCGTGGGTGACCAGGATGACGTTGAAGCGCTGCTCGGTCCAGAGGTCGCGTAGCGTGCACCAGAGCTCTTCGCGGGTGAAGGCGTCGAGGGCGCCGAAGGGCTCGTCGAGCAGCAGCATTTTGGGCTCGTGGATGAGTGCGCGGCAGATGCTGGCGCGTTGCTGCATGCCCCCTGAGAGTTGCCAGGGGTACTTGTCCTCGTAGCCACCCAGGCCCACGGTCTGCAGCAGCTTGCGGGCGCGGGCCACGTACTCGTCCTTTTTCTGCTTGAAGTTCGAGCGGTAGGGCTCGACGATTTCCAGCGGGAGCAGCACGTTGTCGAGCGTGCTGCGCCAAGGCAGCAGCGAGGGCGCCTGAAAGGCCATGCCACTGATCTTGAGCGGGCCGGTGACCGGCTGCCCGTCGACCAGAATGCGGCCCTTGCTGGGCATCTTCAGGCCGGTGGTCAGCTTCATGAACGTGGACTTGCCGCAGCCCGAGGGGCCGACAATGGCAATGAATTCACCCTGGCGGACCTGCAGGTTGATGTCTTCCACCGCGAAGTGGTTCTGGGCGAGCAAGGCCTCGTTGTAGGCGAGCCAGACGTTCTGGAAATCGACGAAAGCGTCTTTGGACATGGGCAGTTCCGGCAGGGGCACAAAGGTACAAGGCCCGTAAGGGCCTGCACGGTGGGGTCGTCATGACGGGATGACTCGGTGCCTGGCGCCTCGTGAAAATGACCGGGGGATCTTCGGTCATCGGCGCGCAGCGCCATCATGAAGCGCAGCGAGTCATCCTGTCATGGTTTACTTCTTGCCCTTGGGCAGGATGTCCAGCTCTTTGGCGGACGGCAGGAAGGTGCCGTTCCAGACGTCTTCGGCCTTGACGCGGGTCTTGGTGTTGAAAGCGTCCGAAACCTGGGAGGCCATCAGCGACAGACGACCGGGGTTGACCTGGCCAAAGCCCTCGGCGCGTGCGTCCGGACTGTTGATGACGGTGTCGATGGCCAGTTGCAGGCGACGGGTTTCAAGCTGGGTATTGATGATGCCGTCGCGGGCCTTGACCGCTTCGATGGCCTTGGCCGGGTCGGCGATCACTTCCTTGGCACCCTTGGTGAAGGCGCTCAGGAAGGCTTTGACGGCGGCCGGGTTCTCCTTGAGGATTTTGGGTGTGGCGATGATCACGTTGCCATACAGCTTGACGCCGTTGTCGGCATAGGGCAGCACGGTCACGTCGTCGGCCTTGACGCCGCGGGCCTCGATGTTGAGCAGGGAGGTGAAGGTGAACCCGGTGATGGCATCGACATCGCCACGCACCAGCATGGTCTCGCGCAGTGGCGGGTCCATGGCGGTCCAGGTCACGTTGCCGATGTTGTTGGCTTTCTGGAAGATCGGAAACGCGCGGCGGCCGGCGTCAAAGACCGGCGCCCCCATCTTCTTGCCGGTCAGGTCGGCCGGGGATTTGATGCCGGTTTTCTTGAGTGCCATGACCGAGGCGGGCGTGTTGTTGTAGACCACCATGATGGCCACCGGCTTGTTGGGCGCGTCCGGGTTGTTGGCATGGAACTCCATCAGGGCCGCCAGGTCGGCAAAGCCCATGTCGTAGGTGCCCGAAGCCACACGCGTGACGGCACCGCCTGAACCGTTGCCGGCGTCCACGGTGACATCCAGCCTGGCGTCCTTGAAGTAGCCTTTGGCCGTCGGGTGCAGGAACAGGGCCGAGGGGCCCTCAAAGCGCCAGTCCAGCTGGAACTTGATCGGCGTGTTCTGGGCCTGGGCCGTGACGGCACCCGTGACCATCAGCGCGGTCAGGGCGATGTGGCGGAGGAAGTTTCGTTTGTGCATGGAGGCTCCTGGTTCAAAATGGGGTGGCAGGTTTAAGCAATATCGATGCCATTATCTGGCAGGCGCTGACGCCTGACCAAGGGGACTATCCCTGATAAGCCGCTTCAGGTGTAACCCTGAGGGTTGCGTGATTGCCAGCGCCAGGCGTCCTGGCACATGCGCTCAAGCCCCAGCCGGGCCTGCCAGTCCAGGGCCTCACGGGCCAGGCGGGTGTCGGCCCAGCAGGCGGCCACATCGCCAGGGCGACGGTCCACCACGCGTACGGGGATGTCCACCTGGTTGACCCGGGCAAAGGTGTCGACCAGTTCGCGCACGCTCACGCCCCGCCCTGTGCCCAGGTTGACGGTGATCGAGGCCTGCCGGGTTTGCAGGTAACGCAAGGCGGCCAGGTGGCCTTGTGCAAGGTCGACGACATGGATGTAGTCCCGCACACCGGTGCCATCGGCGGTGGGGTAGTCGTCGCCAAAAATCGACAGGCAAGGCCGCTGGCCGACCGCCACCTGGGTGATGTAGGGCATCAGGTTGTTGGGAATGCCGTTGGGTGCCTCGCCGATCAGGCCGCTTTCATGCGCGCCGACCGGGTTGAAATACCGCAGGATGGCCACTTGCCAGCGGGGATCGGCGGCCAGCTGATCACGCAGCATCTCCTCGCACATGAGCTTTGTGCGTCCGTAGGGATTGGTGGCCTGGAGACGGGCGGTCTCGGTGATGGGCACCTGCGCCGGATCGCCGTACACCGTGGCCGAAGAGCTGAACACCAGCTGCCGTACACCCGCGCGCTCCATGGCCTGCAGCAGGCACAGGGTGCTGCCCAGGTTGTTGTCGAAATAGCGCAGTGGCTGCGCTACCGATTCACCCACGGCCTTGAGGCCCGCGAAATGGATCACGCCCTGGATGCTGTGCGCTGCAAACAGCCGATCGAGGGCGTCTGCATCCCGTACATCGGCCTGCACAAACGCGAACTGGTCGCCACAGAGTTGCCGCAGCCGATCGAGCACCTTCGGGCTGCTGTTGCACAGGTTGTCGACGATCACCACCCGGTGACCCTGTTGCAGGAGTTCGACGGCCGTGTGCGAACCGATATAACCGGCGCCGCCGGTGATCAGGATGGTGCTGGACATTGGGGGAATTTTAAGGACTGAGCCGGACCCGCAGCCTCAGGATCTGCAGACCCGTGGGCCGGCGCAGCCCCTGACGATCAAAGCCCGGCCGCCGCACGCAGCGCGGCGGCCTTGTCCGTGCGTTCCCAGGTGAATTCGGGCTCTTCGCGGCCGAAGTGGCCGTAGGCGGCGGTCTTGCTGTAGATCGGGCGCAGCAGGTCCAGCATCTGGATGATGCCTTTGGGACGCAGGTCAAAGTGCTCGTTGACCAGGGCTGCAATCTTCTCGTCGGGAATGACGCCGGTGCCTTCGGTGTAGACGGTCACGTTCATCGGCTTGGCCACACCGATCGCATAGGCCACCTGCACCTGGCACTGGCGCGCCAGGCCCGCGGCGACCACGTTCTTGGCCACGTAGCGGGCCGCGTAGGCGGCCGAGCGGTCGACCTTGGACGGGTCCTTGCCACTGAACGCGCCACCGCCGTGCGGGCAGGCACCGCCGTAGGTGTCCACGATGATCTTGCGGCCGGTCAGGCCACAGTCGCCCTGGGGGCCGCCAATGACGAAGCGTCCGGTCGGGTTGACCAGGTAGCGGGTATTCTGCAGCCATTCCTTGGGCAGCACCGGCTTGATGATTTCCTCGATCACCGCCTCGTAAAAGCTGGCCTTGAGTTGGGTGGCCGACTCGCTCTGGTCCGGGCTGTGCTGGGTCGAGAGCACCACGGTGTCGATGCTGTGCGGCTTGCCGTCGACGTAGCGCATGGTCACCTGGCTCTTGGCGTCCGGGCGCAGGAACGGCAGACGGCCGTCCTTGCGCAGCTGCGCCTGACGCTCGACCAGGCGGTGGGCGTAGTAGATGGGCGCGGGCATCAGCACCGGCGTTTCGTCGCAGGCGTAGCCGAACATCAGGCCCTGGTCGCCGGCGCCGGTGTTGAGGTGGTCGTCGCTCGCGTGGTCCACGCCCTGGGCGATGTCGTTGGACTGCTTGTCGTAGGCGACCAGCACGGCACAACCCTTGTAGTCGATGCCGTATTCGGTGTTGTCGTAGCCGATGCGCTTGATGGTGTCACGCGCCACCTGGATGTAGTCCACATGGGCATTGGTGGTGATCTCGCCGGCCAGCACCACCAGACCGGTATTGGTCAGGGTTTCGGCGGCCACGCGCGAGCGGGGGTCCTGCTCGAAGATGGCGTCCAGGATGGCGTCCGAAATCTGGTCGGCCACCTTGTCGGGATGGCCTTCGGAGACGGATTCGGAGGTGAACAGGTAATCGTGGGCAGACATGAAAAAAGCTCCTGGTTTCGAAGGTTTGTCGGCGTTGCCGACCCTGAAACCCGGAGCCTGGCGAACGCTTTAGCAGGTTTTGTGAATCGCCCTGCAAGTAGTTCTGTAACTCGGCGATGCGGAAATTATAGGTGTTGTCATTGGGGTCCGGCGTTTCAGGAAAATTGGGCCATTTTGAGAAATGCCTGCATCTGCGCCTGTGTGAGCCGGTTGCCGTGCTGGCTGACCACGGCCGAGGCGGTGCGGTTGGCCAGGGCGGCAGACTGCACTGCAGAGCCGCCGTGGGTGATGCCATAAAGAAAGGTCCCTGCAAACATGTCGCCGGCTCCGTTGGTGTCCACGGGCTGGGTGGGGACCGCAGCGACTTCGTGCACCTGGCCTTCCGACAACACCAGGCAGCCCTTGGGGCCACGGGTGAGGCACACCGTGCGCGCCAGCGGGGTCAGCGCCTGGATGATTTGCGTCAGATCCTGCGAGCCGCACCAGGTCTGCGCTTCTTCCTCGTTGGCAAACAGATAGTCCAGGCCGTCACCGATCATGGCGTCCAGGCCGGTGCGGCAGAACTGGATCATGCTCACGTCGCTGAGCGTGAGCGCCAGTTGAACCCGGTGTTCACGTGCGATGCGTCGCCCTTCCAGGGCCGCTTGCAGGCCAGTGGGTGAGGCGGCCAGATAGCCTTCCATGTAATAGATCCGCGAACGGGCAATGTCCTGCGGGTGCAGCGCCGAAGATTCGAGCTCGGCGCTCACACCCAGAAAGGTGCACATGCTGCGTTCGGCATCGGGGGTGACCAGTACCATGCAGCTGCCCGTCTGGCCGTGGCTGGCACGGGTGTGGCTGAGGTTGGTCGCCACGCCGTTGGCCTGCAGGTCCTGCAGGTAATAGGCGCCCAGTTCGTCATCGGCCACCCGGCAGGAATAAAACCCCTGCCCCCCCAGCTGGGCCAGCGCCACCACCGTGTTGGCCGCCGAGCCGCCACCGGTGCGGCGGGCGTGCAATCCCTGCACATGCGCCAGCAGTTCGCTGCGGCGCGGGCCGTCGATCAGGGTCATGTGGCGCTTGCTCACGCCCATGCGGGCGAGCAGTTCGTCAGAGACTTCGTATTCGGTGTCCACCAGGGCGTTGCCGATGGCGTAGAGGTGGTAGTGGGACATGCAAAGGGACCGCAGGAAAAAAGACGCCAGTGTATCGACTCGGTGGCTTGTTCAAGCGTTGTGCAACGGAGGGGACGGGGGCTTTTCAGGCGGGGCCAGGTCAGCCTTCGTGCTGCAGTGACCCATGGGCCGGGCCACCGAGTTGCTTCAACCTTCTAGAATCATGGCTGCAATTTCCCCGGTGGGCACATGACGACACGCAAAGGCATCATTCTGGCCGGTGGCTCCGGTACACGGCTCTATCCCGTCACACAGGCCGTGAGCAAGCAGCTCATGCCGGTCTATGACAAGCCCATGGTCTATTACCCGCTGACCACGTTGATGCTCGCCGGCATCCGCGATGTGCTGCTGATCAGCACGCCCCAGGACACACCGCGCTTTGCCGATCTGCTCGGCGATGGCCGGCAATGGGGCATGAACATCCAGTACGCGGTGCAGCCCAGTCCCGATGGTCTGGCGCAGGCTTTCATCATTGGCCGCGACTTTGTGGGGCGCGATCCGAGCACCCTGGTCCTGGGTGACAACATTTTCTATGGCCATGACCTGGTCAAGCTGCTGGGCAGTGCCGATGCGCGTGGCAGCGGGGCCAGTGTCTTTGCCTACCATGTGCACGATCCCGAGCGTTATGGCGTGGTGGCCTTTGACGATCAGCAGCGCGCCATCAGCATCGAGGAAAAGCCCAAGGTGCCCCGGTCCCCCTATGCGGTCACGGGCCTGTATTTTTACGATCAGCAAGTGTGCGACATTGCCGCCGACATCCAGCCTTCTGCGCGCGGCGAACTCGAAATCACCGATGTCAACAAGCGTTACCTCGAAATGGGACAGCTCAGTGTGGAGATCATGGGCCGCGGCTATGCCTGGCTGGACACCGGCACCCATGACAGCTTGCTTGAAGCCGCAGGCTTTATCGCCACCCTGCAAAAGCGCCAGGGCCTGATGGTGGCCTGTCCGGAGGAAATCGCTTACCACCAGCGCTGGATCAGCGCTGAAGATTTGCAGCGCCTGGCGCAGCCGCTGGCCAAGAACGGTTACGGGCAATACCTGTTGAACCTGCTGAAATAACCCCCGATTTTTATGCCCTACACCGTCACGCCCACCGCCCTTGCCGATGTCCTGATCCTGGAGCCCAAAGTCTTTGGCGATGCCCGCGGCTTTTTCTTCGAATCCTTCAACGCGCGTGACTTTGCACAGGCCACTGGCATCCAGGCCGAATTTGTGCAGGACAACCACAGCAAGTCGCGCCAGGGCGTGCTCAGGGGGCTGCACTACCAGATCGCGCACCCGCAAGGCAAGCTGGTGCGTGTGGCCCAGGGCGAGGTGTTTGATGTGGCGGTGGACCTGCGACGCAGCTCGCCTGATTTTGGCCGCTGGGTGGGTGTGCACCTGAGCGCCGACAACCACCGTCAGCTGTGGGTGCCGCCGGGTTTTGCGCATGGCTTCGTGGTCTTGTCCGAAACCGCCGAATTCCTCTACAAAACCACCGATTACTGGTACCCCGAACACGAACGCAGCCTGCGCTGGAATGATCCGGCCCTCGGCATCGACTGGCCCCTGACGAGTGAACCCCTGCTGGCGGCCAAGGATGCCCAGGCACCGATGCTCGAAGCTGCACAGACGTTCGATTGATGACCCATCCCCGTCGGGCTGGGGGCTGACCTTTACAATCCCATCACCTGCCGTCGATTGGCGGCAGGTGCTTATGTTTATTTTTCTTTCTTATTCGTATGAAACGTGAATTTCACTCCCACGCCCGTCATGAGCGCCGTTCGACTGAGCAGCGTGGTGGCACCTGCATGGCCCTGATCGACGGCCGTTTTCTCATCTGGCTGGCTCAGCAAGGGGCGGTCGGTATCACCGGTGAATCGGTCAATCGGCAGGGTTTGCTGTCCTTGTTGTCACAGGCCTTGGTCCAGGGCGGGCTGGATGTCGATCTGCGACGCATCTATTGGTACACCGACCGTGCCGATGGCCTGGTCATCGACGACCAGATCGTGCGACTGGTGCAGACCCACGATGCAGACGGTGGCGCTTCTCTCTTACGCTCGCTGGGCCATGACCTCAAGCAGCTGGCCGAGCACCATGCCTGCGACCATGTGCTGGTGGCCAGCGATGACGAGCGTTTTCTCGGCTCGATCGACGAGGCCCAGCTCAGCGGCCTGAGCGTGCATCTGCTGGCCGACGAGGCCGCGCGCAACATGCCGCAACTCGCCCGTACCGACCCGGGCTGGGCTCGCCTGCTGGCCCAGGCCGATCGCCGCGTGGTCGTCAACTCGCAAGCGCTGGCCGACATGCTGCAGGGCAAATCCCCGCTGGGCATGGGCCTGGCGGTGGAGGATGTCGAGGAATTGCGCAAGACCATGACCGAAGTGGTGCAGGCCTGGTGGGCCGATGAACCCGAGGACCTGCGCGAAGACCTGCGCGACGCCCTGCACATCAGCCGTGGCATTCCGCAGGAAGTGGACCGCCAGCTGCTGCTGCGCATGCGTCAGCGCCTGGCCCGAGCGCTGAGCTTGCCGGAAAAGAAAATGATGCGGGAAACCCTGCGCGCCGTGGTCATGGGCCCTGGAGATGCCGCTGCCGTCTCTGAAGGGCTGCCGGCGGATGAAGAAACGGAAGAAGCCGGCCAGTAAGGCCAGTGGATGGGGCGAATCACGTGCCCACTGGTCTCTTGCACGAAAAAACGCCCGTTTGCAGCTGCTGCGAACGGGCGTTTTGGAGGTGCGCCCAGCATGGGCGCACACCTGCGGGTGCAAGTCCCGCTGCGAGCTGGTCACAGTGAGCAAAGCGAAGCGCAACTGCATGAGGGCGACCGAGTGTGGGAAGGAAGCGTGGAGCG
>Ga0255182_1001018_pt1 | contig 15916 bp, 14 predicted proteins | sample Atl_UVDOM_RepA_8_FD_188420 | JGI IMG/M metagenome (GOLD analysis project Ga0255182, IMG submission 188420) | Freshwater microbial communities from Altamaha River, Georgia, United States - Atl_UVDOM_RepA_8d | ecosystem: Environmental > Aquatic > Freshwater > River | place: USA: Georgia...
GTATCTGGCGGTCAAGGCAGAGTATTCCGACATGCTGGTGTTTTACCGCATGGGAGATTTTTATGAGCTCTTCTACGAGGACGCTCAGGCCGCCTCCCGACTGCTGGGCATTACGCTCACCGCCCGAGGCCAGAGTGCGGGATCCCCAATTCCCATGGCCGGCGTGCCGTTTCATGCGGCTGAAGGTTACCTAGCGAAACTGGTGGCGTATGGCCACTCGGTGGCGATATGCGAACAGATTGGAGATCCCGCGACCGCCAAGGGCCCGGTTGAACGGAAAGTGGTGCGTGTCGTAACACCCGGCACCCTAAATGAAGCGGGCCTCATTCCTGATCGTGCCCAGGCGTTCTGCGCGGCAATTGAATCTGAAGGAGACCAGACAGCGATTGCGTGGTGCGATGTCGCCAGCGGAGAGCTCTACTGGAGTCGGGTTACGGGCGACTGCTCCGAGAACCTCGCACAAATCTCACCAGCAGAAATTCTCGTGAGCGAAACATCTCCCCTTCGAGGGCAACTCACCGGCATCGTGAGCGTGCGACCCGCATGGGAATTTGATGCGGGCCGCGGCGCCGAACTGATAAAACAACGTTTAAAGGTCCTGTCTTTAACAGCCTTTGAGCTTGAGCATGAATCGCTTGTACTTCGTGCCATTGCTGCCCTAATTATTTATGCCGAGAAAAGCCAAGGCCGGGCACTCTCGCACCTGCAGGCGCCCCGTCATCAGCGCAGCGAAGATCAGCTGATTGTCGATCCAATCGCCCGACGCACACTTGAGCTTATATCGCCACTGTTTTCGGATAGCCAGGCCACGACCCTGTTATCCACATTGGACCGGTGTATCACCGCAGCCGGCAGTCGCATGCTGCGTCAATGGCTGACAACGCCGCTGCGGCACAACGCAGCTGTGGCACCCCGCCAGCAGGCCATCGAATGGCTCAGCGTCCAAGAGGCTCAGTCACAACGCGTCTCTCAGCTCCGGGGGGTGTTTGAACATATCGCCGATGTGGGCCGGATCGCAGGACGCATTAGCCTAAGAAATGCCCGCCCCAGGGAGTGCCTTGCACTGAAGCAGTCGTTATCAAAATTCAAAGAGCTCCATGCACTGCTTGCGGCGGCACAGCCAGAGCCCGACTCAATAATTGGGCAGTGCATGCAGGCCTGCCAACCGGACGCGCTCAATGACTGCCTTGCGTTACTGTCTCGGGCAATCGATGATCAATGCAGCCTACAGATCCGAGATGGCGGTGTTATCGCAACGGGCTACGATGCCGAGCTTGATGAGCTGCGCAGCCTGCAGCAAGACAGCGGGGCATTTCTGCTCGCCATGGAGACACGAGAGCGGGAACGGACCGGTATCGGTAATTTGAAAGTTGGCTTTAATGCTGTCCATGGTTATTACATTGAGATCACTGCAGGCCAGCTCTCCAAAACCCCGGATGACTACCAGCGACGGCAGACCCTGAAAAATGCCGAGCGATTCATCACGCCCGAACTCAAGACATTCGAAGAAAAAGCACTCTCGGCCAATGAACGTGCGCTGGCCCGTGAGCGCTATCTTTTTGACGAGCTACTTAACTCACTCGAAAAAGACGTGCCTGCATTACAGGTTGCCGCAGATGCACTCGCACGCTTAGATGTGCTGGCGGGCCTCTCGAGCCTGGTCAGCCAGGATCGTTGGGTGATCCCCGAGTTATCGGCAACGCCCGAGATCATGATTTCGGAAGGCCGACACCCCATGCTCGCGCTTGAGATGCCAGATTTCACCCCGAATAACACTGAGCTCGGTACCGCCCAGCGCATGCAGGTGATTACCGGGCCCAATATGGGCGGGAAATCGACCTATATGCGTCAGGTGGCACTCATTACCATTCTCGCGAGAATCGGAGCGCCTGTGCCCGCACGACATGCCCGCATCGGTGAACTCGACCGAATCTTTACCCGTATCGGTGCAGCCGATGATTTGGCGGGGGGCCGTTCTACGTTTATGGTGGAGATGACTGAGGCCGCCATGATCCTGCATCAGGCGAGTCCTCAGAGCCTGGTGCTGATGGACGAAATCGGCAGGGGTACTTCAACTACCGATGGTCTTGCGCTGGCCTGGGCAATTGCCCAATCACTGGCAGAGAAAAATAAATGTCTGACGCTTTTTGCTACCCATTACTTCGAACTGACCGCACTCGAGAAATCAATCGAAGGCGTGGTGAACGTCCATGTGGGCGCTGTCGAGCACGAGCATAGTCTGGTGTTTCTTCATCGGGTCGAACCAGGACCTGCCAGCCGAAGCTTTGGCATACAGGTGGCGAAACTGGCAGGCCTGCCTGACCCCGTGATGGCACTGGCTAGCCAAAAACAGCAAGAGTTAAGCCAGCCCGCTGCGAGTAAGCCACAGCTCAGTCTGTTTTAATTAAGACGTATCTCTCGCCGCCCACTCCAATGCCCCCCACCCTTCCCGCTCGCCCCGCGATCACACAGTCCGTGTCATGGCTTGCAGGCATGACACCCAAACAGTTCATGACGCGCTATTGGCAGAAAAAACCACTGCTCATCAGGCAGGCATTTCCGAATTTCAAACCTCCGATCACCATCGACGAGGTCTTAAGACTGAGCACCAGTGACGCTGCCCAGTCACGACTGGTGCGCCGAGAGAACTCCTTAAACAGACGACGTGCAGATGCGTGGTCGCTTAGCCACGGCCCCTTCAGAAAACGGGAACTTCCAAAGCTGACCGATCCCAACTGGACGGTGCTAGTCCAACAGGTCAACACCCTGCTGCCTGCAGCAGACAAATTTATGGATGCTTTTCGCTTTATCCCCGAGGCACGTCTGGATGATCTGATGGTCAGCGTTGCTGGACCCGACGGCGGTATCGGTGCCCACACGGACTCGTATGACGTATTTCTGATTCAGGCAGCGGGGTGTCGTCGCTGGGAGATCTCACGTCAATTCAGCCCGGAATTCCAGGAGGACATGCCGCTAAAAATCCTGAAATCATTTCGTGCCCAAGAGCAGTGGGATCTCAATCCCGGAGATCTGCTTTATCTTCCTCCACAGGTCGCCCATCGGGGCACGGCCATCGGTGCAGGCTGCATGACCTGGTCGATCGGATTTCGGGCACCAAGCCGAATCGCGCTGGCCGACCAGGCCTGGGCCCAGCATATGGACCAGCTCCTTGATGCCGACTGGCGTGACCCATGGCTTGGCGCGACTGACCACCCCGGCGAAATTCCCGAGCGACTGCTATCGGCCCTGGCAGAGCAGGTCCTGGGATCCTTTCCCAAGGCCGACACTCTGCGAAGGGCAATCGCCCGGGCCTTAAGCGAACCTGCACCTTCGGCCATCTTCACCCCAATCGCTCCAAGGCCTTCAACGAAGACCTTCGTCTCGCAGGCGTCCCAACGCGGTCTTGCATTGTCCCCTGCCAGCCGCCTGCTCTATGCGGACGGGCTTTTTTTCATAAACGGGGAGCAGCTACTGGCAATTCAGAAGAAAGCCGGGCAGCGGGCGCTCCAGCGTCTTGCGGACCACCGTCAGCTATCTCCAGCGGAATTTAAACGTGGAAGTGGTGATGCGGAATTCGTCAGCCTGCTGCACGACATGACTGCGGCAGGCTGGATCGTTTATCATTAAGGGGTTTTCCCGGGGGGTTTATCCCCCGAGAGAGCGTTTTCTCCTCAATATTTTTAGCTCAAGGAAATAAAAAATGCAGAAGTCACTTCTCGCTGCCATGATTCTGGCGCTCGGTGTTGTTGCTTGTGGCAAGAAACAAGAAGCCGCTGCCCCCGCACCCGCACCTGCACCTGCTGCTGAGCAAAAGCCTGCTGATGCAGCGCCTGCTCCCGCAGCTGCTCCAGCTGCTGATCCCGCCAAGAAGTAATTCCTGGCGCATCAGATGATGCAGGAAAACGCCGGTCCTCGTGACCGGCGTTTTTATTTGAACTGCACCAATGCGCTAATCAACAGTGATCCAGTCCACACCATCTTCTTGTGAAGCGATGATGGTCTGAACGCCAGAGGCAACCACCGATCCGAGCGCATCGGCGACAAGCTCTGGCCGATTATTCTGCAGACTCAAATGGGCCGCCACCAGATGCTGTAGGCAGGACTGATCGATTGCTGCTAACAACGCAGCCGACTCCGCATTTGAGAGATGGCCATAGGGCCCCGAGATACGCTGCTTTAACTGCTCAGGATAGCCGCCTGAACGCAGCAGTTCGGAATCGTGATTTGACTCGAGAAATAAGGCATTCACACCGCTGAGCATCGCCTCGATGTGTGGTGTGGATCGGCCCACATCGGTAAGCACACCGAGACGATGGACGCCACTTGCAACCACAAGCTGCACTGGCTCTCTCGCATCATGCGGAACAGGAAAACAGTGCAGCCGAAGTTCTCCCACGGGCAATACCGCATGGCTGTCGATTTCAATTACCCGAACGCCCGCCCAGAAATCTTCTCGCTGCGAAATCACAGTACCGTGTGAGGCAAGCACAGGAATGTCACCGTGGCGGGCGAGTCGTGCGACGCCATCGATATGGTCCTGATGCTCGTGGGTGACAAAGATTGCGTCTAAATCAGTGGGGGCAAGCCCCCGCATCTCCAGACGCCGGCAGACATCTTTTAGGCCAAGGCCGCAGTCAACCATAATCCGGGTGGGGTCGGCCTGGCCAGCCGAGGACTCCACCACCAGGGCGTTGCCCCCGCTGCCACTAGAAAGACTGGTGAATCGCAACTACTTCAGCTGCTCGAACAATACCGAGAGCATCCGCTGGGCAACGGTGTCAGAGACCGACTTACCAGTCTTGTCTTGCACCGAAATCCGAACGGCATCCTGCCCGCTGGACGCCACCAGAATCCGATACTGCTCCACCGACTCTGACGGTGTGCTCGAGGAGAAAATGCGTGAGAAAAATCCAGGCTTATCGCGCTGCTGATCAAGCGTGGGATCCCGATAACGCACAAAGAAGATTCCTTTATTGCGATCCCGATCCTCGACTGTAAATCCAAGCCGATCGATGGCCACGCCAACCCGACGCCAGGCCCGATCAAATGATTCTCCGATCTCGATGGCAGAGGCCTCTGCGTTCTTGACCAGCTGGACACGTGGTCCCACCGTTGTGGTCTGGACCATCAAGGCCTGCGCACGGCCCTGATCTGCACCCAGCCGGAGCATTAATTTGCGCATAAATTCAGCTTCAAGATCACGATCCGCAGGCCGGTTGGTCCACGTGCTCTTGATATCAAGCCCCACGGTCGCCACGACCTCCATCACACCGCGATGGCTGATGACAATCTCCGTCTGATTGTCTGCCACGCGATCGAGCCGCGTACGATATTTATCGCGCTCGCCGGTGTCATAGAGACGATCGAATACCCTGCCAATGGTGCGACGGATAATGTCCTCGGGGATTTTTTTACGATTCTCGGCCCACTCCGTTTCTAAAACACCGGTCTCGGGATTTTCTACAGAAAGAGCAAAACCACTGTCGAGCCAGAACTGCCGAACGACGGGCCAGAGTTTCTCAGCCGACTGCTCCACCACCAAAATACGTTGATCACCCTGCCGCTCAATGCGCATGCCGGTCACAGCAGGAAGCACGGTCTGCTCGGCCCGCTTGGGTTCGGTGCGGCTACGCTCGAAATCAGCACGGCTTGCACTTCCCGATGCCGACACTGCAAACCGATCATCCCGGCTGGGGGTAACCAAGTCCGGTGGGACCTCGAGAGGCTTGACCCGACCGGCCGATTTGTAATCGACTTCGTTTTTCATAATGCCCCCGCAGCCTGCCAGGGCTGCGGCAAGCGTCATCGCAGCAATCACTACGATGGAACGACACTGCATCATGACAACGCTCCTACGGATTTAAGGGCGGCCTCAACGGCCGCCTGATGGGCCTGTGACAACGGTGACATCGGCAGCCGCATACCAGCAGGCGATCGGCCTATCCGGGCCAGTGCCCACTTTACCGGAATCGGATTGGCCTCCAGGAACATGGCCTTATGCAGCGGAAGCAACTGGCGCTGAAGCTCGGCCGCCTCGGCCGCCTTGCCCGACATCGCGAGCGTGCACAACCGAGACATCATTGCAGGCACAACATTGGCCGTCACAGAAATATTGCCGTGCCCACCCAACAGCATGAGCGCTACCGCCGTACCGTCATCCCCACTATAAATTGCAAAATCCTTTGGCGCTTCGCGAATCAGCCACTGGCCCCGCTCGATGTTACCGGTTGCATCTTTAATCCCGACGATATTGGGAATCTCAGCGAGCCGTAGCGTCGTTTCATGCGCAAGATCAGCCACCGTGCGGCCCGGAACGTTGTACAACACAATGGGCAGATCGCAGGCTTCGGCGATCGCTCTGAAGTGTTGATACAGACCTTCCTGGGTGGGCTTGTTGTAGTAGGGGACCACCTGCAGTGATGCCTTCGCACCCACCGCTGCGGCAGCCTGTGTGAGCGCAATGGCCTCACGGGTGGAGTTGGCGCCTGTGCCCGCAATTACCGGAATCCGACCACGCGTCTGTTCGACTGCAACACGAATCAGCTCGAGGTGCTCATCCACATCCACAGTGGGTGATTCGCCAGTAGTGCCCACCGCCACAATGGCGTGGGTGCCCTGCTCGATATGCCAGTCAATCAGCGCCCGGTAGCTCTGAAAATCCAGACTCCCATCGGCATGCATGGGTGTGGTAATTGCAACAAGGCTTCCTGTAATCATGATGGTCTCGCTTTGCTGGTTCCGCTATGGACAGAGATCAACTGTAATCCAGGCCCATCGCTTCGCGTACATCACGCATGGTCTGGCGGGCCAATTCGCGGGCCTTCTCCGATCCATCGGCCACGATGCTACGCAAAAGATCGGGGTCTTCCTCGTAGGGGCGTGCACGCTCCAAAAACCCCTTTTGCTCTTCGAGTACGGCATCAATCAGCGGCTGCTTGCACTCCAGACAGCCGATGCCGGCGCTGGTGCAGCCCGCCGAGACCCATTTACGCCGTTCGTCATCCGAGTAGACCTCGTGGAGCTGCCAGACTGGACACCGCTCAGGGTTGCCAGGGTCGGAGCGGCGCACCCGGGCCGGATCGGTCGGCATCTTGCGCATCTTTTGCACGATGCTGTCCGTTGGCTCGCGCAACGCAATCGTGTTGCCATAGCTCTTTGACATCTTCTGCCCATCCAGGCCCGGCATGCGCGAGGCCTCGGTCAAAAGCGCCTGCGGTTCGACAAGAATCAGTCGACGGGCACCCTCCAGAAAACCAAACAGACGCTCACGATCATCCATTGTGAGGTTCTGCGCTTCCTGAATGAGGGCCTTGGCCTGCTCGATAGCCGCCTCGTCACCCTGCTCCTGAAAACGGTCGCGTAGCTCTGCGTATAACCGCGCCCGCTTACCGCCGAGCTTTTTTACCGCCTCTTGGGCCTTTTCTTCAAATCCAGACTCACGGCCAAACACGTGATTAAAACGCCGGGCAATCTCGCGGGTCAGTTCAACATGGGGAACCTGGTCCTCGCCCACAGGAACATGGCCCGCCCGATAGATCAGGATGTCGGCCGCCTGAAGCAGTGGATAGCCAAGAAATCCGTAGGTCGCAAGGTCGCGCTCGGTGAGCTTTTCCTGCTGATCCTTGTACGTTGGAACCCGCTCTAACCAGCCCAGCGGTGTGCACATCGACAGCAGCAGATGCAGCTCGGCGTGTTCGGGCACACGAGACTGAATAAACAGTGTCGCCTGCGCGGGATCTACGCCGGAGGCCAGCCAATCAATCAGCATGCCCCAGACGTTTTCCGAGATGATCTTCGGCTCGTCGTAATGGGTGGTCAGTGCATGCCAGTCGGCCACAAAAAACAGGCATTCATACTCGGACTGCAGCCGAACCCAGTTCTTCAGAACTCCGTGGTAGTGCCCCAGGTGCAGGGACCCGGTGGGCCGCATGCCCGATAAGACGCGTTGAGGGTACATTGGGCCGGATTTTATCAGCCGACCCAGTTATGCCAGACAGGTCGAGTCGCATCCGGCAGCGGGGGTACCGCCCCCACATCAAACCTGCTCTCCCCCTCGGCATGAAAATCACTGCCACGAGAGGCATGCAGGCCGTGTTCAACGGCAATCCGTTGGAATTTTCGCGCCTCCTGATCGGAGTGGCTGCCGGTAACGACCTCGATGGCCTGGCCGCCAAGGGTCTTGAATTCATCAATCAGGGCCCAGTTTCCGATCGCGCTCAGCCGATACCGCGCGGGGTGTGCCAGCACGGCCACCCCACCTGCACCACGAATCGCGCTGACGGCCTGGGTGAGTGTGGCCCACTGGTGGGCCTGGTAGCCAGGCTTTCCGGGGGTGAGAAAGCGCTGAAATACATCGCCCATAGAGCTGCATACCCCTTTGGCTACAAGCGCTCGCGCGAAATGGGTTCGGCCGATCAATTCCGGATTGCGCGCAGATGCCCGGGCATCCTCGAGCACATCGGGCAGTCCATGGCCCATCAAATCCCGCGCCATGGCCTCGGCCCGTGCCTGGCGACCCCCACGGATCTCAGACAACGTCTGGTCGAGTTGCGGGTGATCAATGTCAATGTTGAGACCGACCACATGAACGGTCTCGCCGCCCCAGGTCACAGATATTTCAACGCCCGGCAGGTAATGCAGGCCCAAGGCTTTCGATGTCTCGATTGCGGCCCGCTGACCCGACAGGGTGTCATGATCGGTCAGCGATAGGACCTGGACCCCGTTGGCAGCGGCCCGGCGGACGACCTCTTCAGGCGACAGCGCCCCGTCCGAGGCCGTCGAGTGCATATGCAGGTCCGCATTAATGTCGTGAGGAAAGCGATCAGTCATGACAACGGTCGAATATTCTTCAGATTGCACGATTTTCATGTAATTGGTCATGCCGTGACAAAATCAGTTCCCCAAACCACCTCAGGATTTTCCAATGCCCGTCTACGCCCTTGGACCCCATCGGCCCATCGTTGATCCAACCGCAACCGTAACGGAGACAGCGGTTGTGATCGGAAAGGTCGAACTTCATGCCAACAGCAGCGTCTGGTTCGGTGCCACGCTTAGGGGAGATAACGAGCCGATCGTGATCGGCAAAGGATCTAATGTACAGGAAGGTGCTGTGCTGCATACCGACCCCGGCTCACCTTTGCATGTTGGCGAAAACGTCACTGTCGGCCATCAGGCGATGCTCCACGGATGCACCATCGGAGCAGGCAGCCTGATTGGCATCCAAGCCGTTGTGCTCAATGATGCCGTCATCGGACGGGATTGCCTGATTGGCGCCTGCGCCCTGGTCACAAGCGGCAGCAAGATTCCGGATCGTTCAATGGTCCTGGGGTCTCCTGCAAAAGTCGTGCGGACGCTGACCGATGAAGAGATTGCCAATATGCACAAAGGCATTCAGACCTACGTCGATCGCGCAGCAATGTTTCGACGGGAACTCAAACGAATTGACTAAACGACAGTCTTCTTCAACACCAACCTCGGCCGCAGATCAGTTGCTTCGGGTCATGTTCGAGGGCGTCTCGGCACGCGCGCATCTCGTGCGTATCGATCAATCTTGGCTCGAGGTCGCCCACCGTCACGACGAAGCCCCCGAGGTGATGGGACTCTTAGGCGAGATGAGTTGTGCATCGATTCTCCTCTCCGCGAGTCTGAAGTACCAGGGCTCAGTCATCCTGCAGATTCACGGTGATGGCCCTGTGCGGCTTGCAGTTGCTGAATGCAATGCCTCGCTGGACTTTCGCAGCACCATCAAAATGTCGGAGACCCTGACTGCAAAGCCAGGCGCTGGCTGGAAAGAGCTGGTGAACCAGAATAACCTCGGGCGGTTCTCGGTGGTACTGGACCCCCAGGTAGGTGCGCAAAGCCCCTATCAGGGCATAGTGCCACTTCACGAGGAGGGCGTTGCCCAGGCGCTTGAGTCTTATATGACCCGCTCAGAGCAACTGCCGACCAGGCTATGGCTTGCATGTAACGGTGATCGCGCCGCTGGACTGCTGATTCAGAGGATGCCGATCGAGGGAGGAATTTCTCTCTCCGATACCGATGTAGCGCAGAGCAAAAACAGCCCTGCCGATAGCGATGAGGCGTGGCATGAGCTCGTTACGCTCGCTGATACGCTCACCCGAGACGAACTACTGGGCACTGATCCGCAGACACTGTTACACCAATTGTTCTGGGAGAAACGGCCGCGTCTACTTGAACAAAAACCGGTTCAGTTCCACTGCCCATGCTCGCGGGAGAAGGTCGGCAAGATGCTGCGCACCCTCGGGCACTCAGAGGTTGACTCAATACTGTCGGAACAAGGCCAGGTCGAAGTGAACTGCGATTTCTGCAATACAAACTACGCCTTTGATGCAGTGGACTGCGCAGCGCTTTTTACGGACGCCCCGCCTTCGGGGTCGATGGGTCCGCAGACCCTGCAGTAGCGGCGGGCCGGGCCGGCTCGCCCCACTGCACAAAGCGTTCACCCGGCATGATCATGCCCAGCTCGTAGCGGGCACGCTCCTCCGCTGCACGAGGGCTGCTTTTAAAATCGCGAACCTCACCTTCAAGCTCGGCCACACGAAGGCGCTTGCCCTCGTTTTCAAGATGCTTGACGTCGACCTGACGTTCCAGGCGCCAGACCCGAATCCAACCCCCCTGTCCAAACCACAAGGGAAACTGCAACAGAATCAGCGCACCTAGCAGGATCTGTGTAAGGCCCGGCCGAGGAAGCCTGCTAACAATGCTCTCGAGCCGGGTAAGCGTATTCACAGACGGAAACGCAGGCGTTTATGCCTGTAGGTTGTAAAAGGCATCCATGCCCGGATAACCAGCCGCATCACCGAGATCTTCCTCGATACGGAGCAACTGGTTGTATTTCGCGGTTCGATCTGTACGAGACATCGATCCTGTTTTGATCTGTAAGGCATTGGTGGCCACCGAGAGGTCTGCAATTGTCGTGTCCTCTGTCTCGCCAGAGCGGTGGGAGACCACCGCAGTGTAGTTGCTGCGTTTGGCAAGTTCAATGGCTGCGAAGGTTTCCGTCAGCGTGCCAATCTGATTGATTTTGATCAGAATGGAATTAGCGACTTTTTTCTGAATACCCTCGCGCAGAATTTTGGTGTTGGTTACAAACAAATCATCCCCAACAAGCTGAACCTTTTTACCGAGCTGCTGGGTCAGATACGCCCAGCCATCCCAGTCATTTTCGGCGCAGCCATCCTCGATTGAGAGGATTGGATACTTATCACACCAACTGGCCAGTAAATGGGCGAAATCCTTCGACGACAAGCTGAGCCCCTCTCCCGCCAGCTCGTACTTGCCGTTTTTGAAAAACTCCGAGCTTGCGCAATCCAGGCCAAGGGCCACCTGCCGTCCCGGTTCATAACCAGCAGCCTCAATCGCCCGCAGAATCATCTGTATCGCAGCCTCGTGGTTGGCCACGTTTGGTGCAAAGCCGCCCTCATCGCCGACCGCCACCGACATGCCCTGATCATGAATCAGTTTCTTGAGACTATGGAACACCTCTGCGCCGTAGCGCAGGGCCTCTCGAAAAGTCGGCGCGCCCACCGGAATGATCATGAATTCCTGAAGGTCGAGGTTATTGTTGGCGTGTGCCCCACCATTGATGACATTCATCATCGGCACCGGTAATTGCATCGGACCGGAGCCCCCGAAGTAACGATACAGCGGCAGCCCAGACTGCTCGGCCGATGCCTTGGCCACAGCCATTGAGACCGCCAACATCGCATTGGCCCCGAGGCGCGACTTATTTTCTGTGCCATCAAGATCAATTAAGGTTTTGTCGATAAATGCCTGTTCGCTGGCATCCAGGCCCATGAGTGCTTCTGAGATTTCGGTATTGATATGCTCGACCGCCTTCAGCACGCCCTTGCCCAGGTAGCGGCTCTTATCGCCATCGCGCAGCTCGATCGCCTCGCGTGAGCCGGTCGATGCCCCCGAGGGCACGGCCGCGCGGCCCATCACGCCAGACTCGAGCAGCACATCACATTCCACCGTGGGATTGCCACGGCTATCGATAATCTCTCGGCCGATTAGGTCAACGATTGCGGTCATCTTGCTTTCCTTTGTTGATCAAGACTATGGCCGATCTGGCCTGCCCCGAATGGTGTTTTAGTCAAATTCTTCCTCAAGAAACGGCTTGGCCTTGACCGAGCGATCAATCTCAACCAGCTGCTCCAACAGATCTTTCATGCGACGTAGGGGCACTGCATTTGGTCCATCCGAGAGGGCCTTCGATGGATCAGGATGGGTCTCCATAAATAAACCCGCTACGCCTGCGGCAGTCGCTGCACGAGCGAGCACTGGAACAAACTCGCGCTGCCCACCCGATGAAGTCCCCTGACCGCCAGGCAGCTGCACGGAATGGGTTGCATCAAACACAATCGGGCAGCCAGTGGCCCGCATGATTGCCAGGCTACGCATATCGCTTACCAGATTGTTATAACCGAAACTCACACCGCGCTCGCAGGCAAGAAACCGATCCTCTGAAAAGCCTGCCTCACGGGCGGCATCACGGGCCTTCTGGATGACATTGACCATATCGCCTGGCGCTAAAAACTGGCCTTTCTTGATATTGACTGGCCGACCGCTCTGGGCGACCGCACGGATGAAGTCCGTCTGCCTGCACAGAAACGCTGGCGTCTGCAGCACATCAACCACCTTGGCCACTATCTCAATCTCATCTTCTGCATGAACATCCGTCAGCACCGGCACTCCCAGTGTCTTTCTGACCTTTGCAAGAATCTCTAGACCCGCCTGCATACCAGGGCCGCGAAACGATGTGCCCGATGAGCGATTGGCCTTGTCGTAGCTCGATTTAAAAATGAAGGGGATGCCAAGCCCCGCACAGATCTCTTTCAGGTGCCCAGCCGTATCCATCTGCAGCTGCTCTGATTCCACGACGCACGGCCCTGAAATCAAGAAAAAGGGTTCGTGTAAACCTACCTCAAAGCCGCAGAGCTTCATGCAGCACGTTCCTGAAGTGTCGAGGCGGGCATCTGGGGCGCATCGCTCATTTTGCGAGCACCGCCTGCTCCGTCGGCTGGGCGGATCGCGCAATGGCCGCCTGGATAAAGCTCTTAAACAAGGGGTGGCCGTGGCGCGGAGTGGATGTGAACTCCGGGTGAAACTGCACCCCAACAAACCATGGATGCTCGGACTGCGGCAGCTCGACAATTTCCGCCAGCTGCTCATGCGGGGTCTCGGCAGATACGACCAGACCAGCTGCCTCGACCTTAGGCCGTAAGACGTTATTGACCTCGTATCGATGACGATGGCGCTCGTTGACCGAATCACCATAAATGCTTTGGGCAAGCGTGCCTTTACGAATCGGACACTGCTGGGCGCCTAGGCGCATCGTGCCACCAAGATCAGAAGACGAGCTGCGCTGCTCGATCTGTCCGTCTGCATTCTTCCATTCAGTGATCAGCGCAATCATGGGCTCTGCAGCCTTGGGATCAAACTCCGTAGAATTGGCCTTGGTAAGCCCAGCGCAGTGACGGGCAAACTCGACCACCGCAAGCTGCATGCCCAGACAGATGCCCAGGTAAGGAATTCGACGCTCACGGGCAAACTGAATTGCGGAGATCTTCCCCTCTACACCGCGGCGGCCAAATCCCCCAGGCACCAGAATCGCATTAAACCCCTCGAGCACCCGGGTGCCTTGCTGCTCAATGCTCTCCGAGTCGATGTATTCAATCGCAACCTTAGAGCGGGTATGCATACCGGCATGAATTAATGCCTCGGTCAGGGATTTATAAGATTCCGTGAGGTCTACGTACTTGCCCACCATGGCAATTCGAACCTGCATAGAGGGATGCTCAAGCCGATCGACCAGGTCATCCCAGACGCTCAGATCACACGGCCGTGTCTGCAGGCCCAGCTCGTCGCAGATCAACTGATCCAGCCCCTGCTCCGAAAGCATGCGCGGAATGCGATAGATCGACGGCACATCCCAGACGGAAATAACCGCCTCGCGCGGAACGTTTGAAAATAACGAAATCTTGTCTTTTTCTTCTTCGGGAATCGGCCGGTCAGCGCGGCACAACAGCGCATTGGGCTGAATGCCGATCTCGCGAAGCTTTTGCACCGAATGCTGCGTGGGTTTGGTCTTCAGTTCCCCCGCCGTGGTGATAAAAGGCACCAGGGTCAGATGAACAAAACAGGTGTTACGACGGCCAAGCTTGAGGCTCAGTTGACGAATCGCCTCTAAAAAAGGCAGCGACTCAATATCACCGACAGTGCCACCGACCTCCACAATCGCCACCTCGGCCTCATCGGGCTGCCCGACCCGGGCGCCACGTTTGATGAAATCCTGAATCTCGTTGGTGATGTGGGGGATGACCTGAACGGTCTTGCCGAGATACTCGCCCCGGCGCTCTTTTCGCAACACGGAGTCATAAATCTGCCCGGTTGTGAAATTGTTGTGCTTGTGCATCCGGGCGTTGATGAACCGCTCATAGTGGCCCAGATCGAGATCGGTCTCGGCCCCATCTTCGGTGACAAATACCTCGCCGTGCTGAAAGGGGCTCATGGTCCCCGGATCCACATTCAGATAGGGATCCATCTTGATCATCGTGACCTTCAGGCCACGGGACTCCAACAACGCACCAAGAGACGCGGAGGCAATCCCCTTTCCAAGGGATGAGACGACACCTCCGGTCACGAATACGTACTTGGTCATGTCATGTCGCTGGCAGATCCCCTATTGTAAGAGACCTTACTCGATGATCGGACAACCCGTCTTGGCCCGTACTTCCTCGACCGTCACCCCAGGGGCCAGCTCACGCAGCTCCAGGCCCTTGATGGTCACAGACAGGACACACAGGTCGGTCACGATTTCATTGACCACCCCCACCCCGGTCAGAGGCAGGTTGCACTCTGGCAGGATCTTGATTTCCTCGGAGCCGTCCTTTTTCTTCGCGGTGTGTTCCATAATGACCACCACCCGGTCTACACCGGCCACCAGATCCATTGCACCGCCCATTCCCTTGATCATCTTGCCCGGAATCATCCAGTTGGCGAGATCCCCTTTTTCAGAGACCTGCATCGCCCCAAGGATCGCCAGGTTGATATGCCCCCCACGGATCATGGCAAAGGAATCCGCGCTGGAAAAAATCGACGATCCAGGCAGTGTCGTGACTGTCTGCTTGCCGGCATTAATGAGATCCGCATCGACCTCTTCTTCGGTGGGAAAAGGCCCAATACCCAGCAGACCATTTTCTGACTGCAGCCATACCGTCATGCCCTCGGGCACATAGTTGGCGACTAGGGTCGGCAGGCCAATGCCCAGGTTGACGTAAAAGCCATCACGCAGTTCCTTGGCAGCCCGCGCTGCCATCTCTTCTCTTGTCCAGGCCATCAGCGTGTTGTCCTTTTCTCAATGTGTTTACTCGGACTCTTATTGAGCACCACGCGCTTGACGAAAATTCCAGGGGTATGGATTTCATCGGGATGCAGCTCACCGGTTTCAACGAGCTCCTCGACCTCGACGATTGTCATACGGCTGGCCATCGCCACGTTCGGATTGAAATTGCGCGCCGTGAGGTTATAGACCAGATTGCCCGCACGATCCGCAGTCTTGGCCTTCACCAAGGAGATATCAGCAAACAGGGATTCCTCGAGAACATATTTTTTGCCATGAAACTCGCGGATCTCTTTGCCATCAGAGACCACGGTGCCCACACCTGTTCGCGTAAAAAACGCGGGGATGCCGGCGCCACCCGCCCGAAGTTTTTCGGCAAGCGTGCCCTGAGGCGTGAAATCCAGTTCCAACTCTCCGGCCAGATACTGGCGCTCGAATTCTTTGTTTTCTCCGACATAGGAAGAGATCATCTTTTTCACCTGGCGGGACTCCAGCAGCACGCCCAGCCCGATGCCATCGACGCCGGCGTTATTACTGATACAGGTCAGGTTT
>Ga0255182_1001019_pt1 | contig 15906 bp, 8 predicted proteins | sample Atl_UVDOM_RepA_8_FD_188420 | JGI IMG/M metagenome (GOLD analysis project Ga0255182, IMG submission 188420) | Freshwater microbial communities from Altamaha River, Georgia, United States - Atl_UVDOM_RepA_8d | ecosystem: Environmental > Aquatic > Freshwater > River | place: USA: Georgia | collected...
TAATGCTACTCTACATGTAGGAGGTAATGCTATTATAACTGGAAATACTAATATTAATGGTCAACTATTAACTGTCTCTGGAAATATAACAGCTAATACCCTTATAGGAAATGTCCTTGCTGATAATGCTAGAATTACTAATGGACTAACAGCTGGTTCTCTTACAGTATATGGAAATATAACAGCTAATACACTAATAGGAAATGTCCTTGCTGATAACTCTAGAATTACTAATGGACTAACAGCTGGTTCTCTTACAGTATCTGGAAATATAACTGCTAATACCCTTATAGGTAATGTCCTTGCAGATAACTCTAGAATTACTAATGGACTAACAGCTGGTTCTCTTACAGTATCTGGAAATATAACTGCTAATACCCTTATAGGTAATGTCCTTGCAGATAATGCTAGAATTACTAATGGACTAACAGCTGGTTCTCTTACAGTATCTGGAAATATAACTGCTAATACCCTTATAGGAAATGTCCTTGCTGATAACTCTAGAATTACTAATGGACTAACAGCTGGTTCTCTTACAGTATCTGGAAATATAACTGCTAATACCCTTATAGGTAATGTCCTTGCAGATAATGCTAGAATTACTAATGGACTAACAGCTGGTTCTCTTACAGTATCTGGAAATATAACTGCTAATACCCTTATAGGTAATGTCCTTGCAGATAATGCTAGAATTACTAATGGACTAACAGCTGGTTCTCTTACTAGTTTAGGTAGTGCTACTGTATCTGGTAACATCGCTGGTAATACTTTCAATGGTACCAGTGTAGTAGTTAATAATGCTCAAATTACTGGTTCTTCAGGATTAAAGGTATCAGCTAACATAGCTGGTAATACTTTCAATGGTACCAGTGTAGTTGTAGATAATGCTAGAATAACCAATGGAATGACTGTAGGAGGTTCAACTGATATATCTGGTTCTTTGATTATAAGAAATCCAAGTAATCCAGCTGACTATTTTCTTATGCAACCTTCTGTTGATAAATTTTATTTAGGTGGAACAAATATGAGTTTTGATGGTCAAACTAATGAATACACATGTTCTTTTGATAATTTCTCAAGTATTAAAATAAATAGTCCACTTAACATAAATCAAAATCAAACAACTGTATCTGGAAATATAACAGCTAATACCCTTATAGGTAATGTCCTTGCTGATAACTCTAGAATTACTAACGGACTAACAGCTGGTTCTCTTACAGTATCTGGAAATATAACTGCTAATACACTTATTGGTAATGTCCTAGCAGATAACTCTAGAATAACCAATGGATTAACAACTGGTTCTCTTAATGTATCAGGAAATATAACTGCTAATACTCTTGTTGGAAATGTAGTAGCTTATAACTCTAGAATTACTAATGGATTAACAACTGGGTCTCTTAATGTCTCTGGAAATATCCTTGCTAATACTTTTATAGGAAATGTCAGTGGTAATACTCTATTTATAAATGGTACAAGTGATTTAGTTGGTACTTCAGGACTGAACAGTTTATCTACTGGTATTCCCAATTCTAAAATGATCTTTACTCCTTATAATTCTAATCCATATTATCTATTACTACAGACTGACGAGAGTGCTTCTAGTTGTACTCAATTATCTTTTGGTACTCAACAGAACTTACCTTTAACATTCTATGTTGCTAATAGTGAACGTGCTAGAATAACTACTGATGGTGTATTATCACTCACTGGAAATATGTCCGGTAATCTCAATAATGTGAGTGGAAATCTATTTGTATATTCAAATATTGTTAATTATGGTAATATTACAACTTCTAAATTAGTTGCAACTAATAGAATGGCTGGTGTACAGGTCTATCAAGAGAATGCTAGTTGGGATTATATTCAGATGTATCATGATGGTGGTTCTGGATACTTAGATGCTGGAGGTGCTGAGAGTGGATTACAATTAAGAGTAGGTACAGGAGTACAACCGATAGGTTCTCAAACAGTAAATACAGTAGCAACATTTTATCCTAATACTCTAACTCAATTTGCTGGTCCTATTAATATAAATGGAAATATCTCTGGTAATTTCAGAAATAATAATGGAACTACTATCAACTTTTCTAATGTAGCCTATAATAAGACAAGTGGCTCTATATGTCCACTTGATTTTGGAACTCAAACAAATAATCAACCTATAATTTCTTTACAAAATAATGGTTCAGGTTCATTAGATGGATATACTGATTACTTTTATGGGTTTGGAACAGGTAATCGTAATACAACAGGTTATCTAGATTTTTATGCAGCAGCTTCTTATAATAGTACCTACACAAACAATGTAAAAATGTGTATTGACTCATTAAATAATAGAGTAGGTATTAATAATACATTTCCTCAATATCCTTTAGATGTTATAGGTAATCCCTCTGTTTATTATAATAATGGCGGAAATTTATCACTAGTTTCTATTAGTACATCAGATTACGTAAAATGTGTAGGAACAGTATTCGTATCAGATAGTAGAACTAAAACAAATATTCAAGACATAGATGACCAGTCTGCACTTGTCATTTTAAGAAATATTCAACCAAAGACTTTTGAATATATAGATAATAAAGCTCGTGGAAATCATAGGGTTTATGGTTTTATTGCACAGCAAATTAAAGATTGCTTACCTTATGCTGTACAAACAAATAAAGATGCTATTCCTAATATTTATTGCTATGGTAATATCTGTATCAAAGATAATCAACTATTATTGGTTTCCAATGAAAAGAAAATAGATTTATCTGAATATTGTAATGAACAAAATAATAATATATCTATAAAAATTTTCACTAAAAATAATAATAATCTATTAAAAGTAAATAGTATTATAGATGATTTTACAATACTTTTAGAACCAAATGAAAATTACAAATTAGAAGATTATAATGTTTCTGAACATGAATTATTTATAATAGAAGAATGTTTTATCTATGGAGTTGTTATTGATGACTTTTTAACTCTTGAACATAATGCTATTTTTACTGTTGGTATTTCTGCTATTCAAGAAATTGATAAAACACAACAGACTATGTCTAGCAACCTTCAAGAAATGACGCAAGAAATAGCTAGTCTAAAACAAGATAATGAAATATTAAAACAGGAAAATCAACAATTAAAAGATAGATTAGCACGTTTAGAAAAGGCTATATTCGGTACTAATAATTAGTGTTAAGTTAGTAAAATGCTTTCTATATAAATCTTAATATTTATATATATGGCATTGAATGATAAGTTAAAAGTAATCAATAAACAAATTGTTTATTATAATGTTCAAGATTATGTCCTTTATAATACAAATAAAATTCAAATAAATGGTGATGTTTCTCAAAAAGGTGATTTTATAACAACTGGTGATATTTATGCTAATAATATATTTGGTAACTTAGGAGTAGGTAATCATTTAAAAATAGATGGTAATATTTCATGTAATATAAATAATAGCAGTGGATATTTTAATATTTATTCAAATACTAATTTTTATGGTAATTTAGATTTAGGAACTTTTAAAGCAACTACTTCATATACACCATTAGTTGCTAATGATTTAACTAATAAAAAATATGTAGATAATTTTTTGGCTAATATTTCTACTTCTAATATTGGAAATATAAATAGTTTAGTAGTATATGGTAACATTTCTGGTAATACATTCAATGGAACAAGTGTAGTTATAGATAATGCTAGAATAACAAATGGTGATTTATTAGTTGTTGGAAATATAACAGCTAATACTCTAATAGGAAATTTAGTAGCTGACAATTCTAGAGTAACCAATGGTTTAACAGCTGGTTCTATTACAGTATCTGGAAATATCACAGCTAATACCCTTATTGCTAATTTAGTAGCTGATAATTCTAGAGTAACCAATGGTTTAACAGCTGGTTCACTTACTGTATCTGGAAATATAACAGCTAATACCCTTATAGGAAATTTAGTAGCAAATAACTTGAGAACTAATACTCTTAGTGTATCTGGAAATATATCTGCTAATCTTAGAAATAATTCTGGAACTACTATCTCCTTTTCTAATCTAGCCTATAATAAGACAAGTGGTTCTATGTGTCCACTCGATTTTGGAACTCAAACAAATAATCAACCTGTAATAAGTATACAAAATAATGGTTCTGGTTCATTAACAGGATATACTAATTACTTTTATGGGTTTGGAATAGCTAATCGTAATTCAACAGGTTATCTAGATTTTATTTCAGCAGCTTCTTATAATAGTAACTACACAAACAATGTTAAAATGTGTTTAGATCAGAATGGTAGATTGGGTATTATAAATACCTTACCTAATGCTAATTTACATGTAGGAGGCAATGCTATTATAACTGGTAATACTAATATTAATGGTCAACTATTAAATGTCACTGGAAATATCACAGCTAATACTTTAATAGGTAATGTAGTCGCTGATAATTCTAGAATTACTAATGAATTAACGGTAGGATCTCTTACAGTATCTGGAAATATCACAGCTAATACTCTTATAGCAAATTTAGTAGCTGATAACTCTAGAGTAACCAATGGATTAACAGCTGGATCTCTGAATGTATCTGGAAATATCACAGCTAATACTCTTATAGGAAATGTTGTCGGAAATGTATATGGTAATCTACTTGGCAATATAGGTACAGATGTATCTATTTCTGGTAATGTATTTTTGCAACAAAATTCTGGTATCTATTTAAACGAGTATAATCCACCTTCATTAGCAAATGTTTTATACAATCGTTTTGGTAATCTATATTGGAATAACACGCAATTAGATGCACCTATAGGTTCATACACTGTTTCAAATATCATTATAGCAAATGGAGGTTATCAATGGTCAATATCAGTAGATGGTTCAACAGGTGACTTGCTATTTTCTAAATATATCTCAGGTTCCTATGTAGTTAAACAAACATTTTCTTAATAGGTTATAGAATACCTAATACATTACAAGTAAAGTAAGCTACAGGTGAACCACCTGAAACAGAAACTCCTATAGTACTTAAAGTAATAACATCACTGTTTAAATTAATGTTAGTATTAACAGAAGGTAGTAATGATAGATTATCTAATATTATTTCTGCCTTGTTAGATGTAGAATTATTAACTAAACCACTTTGTAATAAATATCCACCGGAAACAGTTTGAGAACTTCCACCTAGAGCATATTCTCCATAAGGAAAATTAGTATTATCTATAGCATTATATGAAATAGCACCACTAATTGCTGGATTGACTCTTATTTCATAAAGTACAGTGTCATTAGCACCACTTAATAATATAGAAAATCCATTGATTTTTAATGATGATTTAGTGTAATTAGAACCTAATCTTAATGCAAAGAGCAGTCTATTACTACCTGCTGCTAATCCTATTCCTGTTGTACTATTAAATGATACTGGCAATCCAAATGGTATAAATCCACCTTCACTTATAACTGTAGAGCAAATCATACGCATTTCAGCTGGAGAACTACCAGCACCTGCTGAGAATATTTCATATCTTATTGGCAATTTTCCTGCCTGCATATAGGGTGTTAAAGTAGTACTTTCATGTGTAAATCGGTGACAGTAATATAGTTGATTCTGATAAGATACACCTAATCTAACAGAACCTACACCTAACCATTGGATTTCAGTAAAGAAAATATTACATTTAGTAAAATCTATAGTAATTCCGCTGGGTCCAGTTCCATTCAATGGATCAATATTCCAATCACTTTGCATAACAGTCGTAATAATATTATAACTTAATTCATTAACATAGATTAATCCATTATTAAAACTAAAAAAATGTCCATTATAACTATCAAAAGTTCCTATTCTAGATGTCACTCCAACAGCAGAAAGGTCTGTAATTAAAATTCCAGTCATAAAGGATATTTTAGATTTACCTGGTTGATAAGGAATGTATTCCTTTGTTTGTCTAATTACATAACTATTTATTCCATTTACTTGCATAGATATATAGGAACCAGCAGTAGATGAACCACTTACAAATGTACTAATTCCACTATTTAATATTTGTTCATCTACTTTTTGGGGTTGTTTATCATACATAAAATAAAGTTCGTAAAGAGTAGCTGGAGTAGAAGTTCTTATGCGACCAAACCCATCTCCATTATATTGAGATGCTGTTAGTATCAGTGTTCCAGTTGTTAATGTGCCTGACATATATATTTATTTATTGTTTAAAAAAAACAAATCATAGATTATATGTCTAATCCATTTGAAAATATTTACAAATATAATCTTTGGTTATATGGGAGTGGAACTGGTTCTATTCATTGGAACAATCGACCTTATATTCAATTTTTAAATGATATTATTAAGAAATATAATATAAATAGTATTTTGGACATTGGTTGTGGGGATTGTAGACTCTGGAATTATATAATTTTTGATGGAGATTATATAGGTATTGACATTGTTGATAATAAATTAGATAAATCCCATAAATACTATAAAAATTATAGGAAGATAGATATTTTGAAAGATAATAATAATTTAGATTTAAAAGTTGATTTAATAATAATAAAAGACCTTTTTGTGCATTTACCAAAAGAAAAAATAGATAATGTTTTAAAAAAAATATCACAAATTGATTCAAAATATTTGGTTATAGCAGAAGATAATCATTATTTATTAAATTATATGTTAAATATTAAAGAGGGTATGTATAGACCAATAAATATAGACCTAAATATTCCCTTATTAGAGACAATTAATTATTATGAAATTACATATTTATTTTGGATTAATTGTTGGATAATGATAGGATTTGCGTTGTTAATGAGAAAGGAATTTTTATATTTATTTTTAGTTTTAGTAATCATTTTAATGTGGATTCCTAAAAAAAATGTTAAAATGTATAAAATGATAAAATAAAAAATACGGATAATCAATATATGAGTAATTTTGGATTACGAGATATTAATTTTTTTAGGGAGGAAAGTCATAATAATAATAAAACTATAGAAGCATTCTGTGACCAAAATGGTGATGGTTCTAAAGATTGTCCCTATGTAGGTGATTGTAATTATGTGGAAATTATTGGTAATAATAATCGTAGAGTTGGTCAAATAGAATGTTTAAACCAATGTGATTATCAAACAAAAACTGTTTTTCCATTAGACAAAATTCCAGGTACTACAAAAGATAAGGCTCAGATAGGTTTAGATAATAGATACTATATTGCTTCTAAACCTGTTGAATTGAAATTTGGAGCTTGTCCAGCTGGATATACGCGAGGTGAAAATGGAGAATGTTGTAATGCTGGATGGTCAGCTGATTGCGATGCCAATTGCTTTAAAAAACGTTGTGAAGATTTAGGAATGGTTTGGAATGAATTTCCAGAAGCAGAAATGGCTTGGAATAGGTATCAATGTTGTCCAGCTGGTGCTTGTCCTTGGTCTGCTAAACGTGTAGGTGTAGGTGAAATGGGCTGTGTTGGTAATATAAATAATAATCCTAATAGAACTCCAGGTAGTTCTATTCCGAATGAACCTATTTATTCCGCAGCACGTAGTAGGGCGCAATGTCTTAAAATGGGAAAAAATAATTGGAGTCTAACAGATAACGGTACTAAATTTCAATGTGATAATAATCCTGTAGACCCCAATATTTCAAAATGTGATTATAAAACTCCTGGTAATTGCATATTTAAAGACTATAATCTTAATCCAAATAATGTAAATGAATGTGCAGCAAGTGGTCGTCCACAAACAGTTAATTTAAATGAATTAGGTAAATTTAACCAGAATCAATTTAAAGATTGGTTAAAAAACACATATGATTCAAATTATGGAAGTATTAATGGTGACAAAAGTGATGCATCAAACGTGTATGAATATGTTCAACGTTGTAAAAACGTTAGTGGTTTTGAGTATCTTCAAGATTTAAGATTAGCTGACCCAAATAGTGTAGAAGGTAGAAAACAGTTAGAATGTAGTTGGAAAAGTCGTGATAAGTGTGTTTTTAGAGACTATAAAATAAGTGGAGACCAATGTAATGTAAATGGTGCTCAAGGCTATAGTGTTAGTGGTTTAGCTGGATATTCAGATGGAGAATTTGTATCATGGTTACAGGATTTATATGCGAAGGATGAAGGACCAAATAAGACTACTAGTGCAGCTCCCAATGTTCGTGATTATTTACAAAGATGTAATAGTAATAATACAAATACTAATTTGAATAATTTCAAAAATATTGGACCAAATAATGAATGTGCTATAATGTTTGGTCCTTTTATTAAAAATGTTGGATTAGTTGATAATATAGCTCTCCTACCTAATGGAAGAAGAGTCTATTTGAAATTTGATGATAATTTTACTAAAATGGTTAGTGAAGATGGACAATGTCGCTATTATTCTGGAATGACAGTTGCTACCTTTGATCCTAAACAATGGAATAATTATACAGTAGTTCCTAATGGTAGTTATCAAGTTAGATTTGGAAGTGGTACTGAATGTTCAAGAGAACCACCACCTCCACCAATCATTACTTTTAGAGAAATTATAACGAATAATGAATGCGCTATTATGTTTGGTCCAGGAATTTCAGTAACTGGTTTATGTGATAATATTGGTATCTTATCAAATGGTCAAAAAGTTTATATAAAAACAGATACAGGTTTAACTAAAATGGTTCATCAAGATAGAACTAATAGATGGACAGATTTAGCTATTAATAAATTGAATGGTACAGCTTGGAATTCTTATAATGTTGTATCATCTCTTTATAATGTTCGTTTCGGTGTAGGTAATGAATGTTTACCTCCACAACCAGAAAGAAAAATTGTTTCAATAGGAACAAATAATGAATGTGCTATAATGTCTGGTCCTGCGATAAATAATCCTGGTTTGGCAGATAATATTGCTATATTGACAGATGGTAAAAAGGTATATATGAAAAATGATAGTGGTTTAGTCAAAATGGTGCATGAAAATGGTCAGAATAAATATTTACCAGGTTCAATTAGTAATATTCAAATAAATAATGATTGGAATACATTTTTTGATGCACAGTCAGGTGATTATACAGTTCGTAAAGGAAGTGGAAATGAATGTTCGAGAGTAGTACCTATTGAAAATTTAAGTCCATGTATTATATCAGCAGTTGAAGTTCCTGGTTGGAAGCAATTACCAAATAGTTCTATTTGTATTGCTCCAGCTGGTCAGAAATGTTGTAATATAGATCTTTATAATAATCAACAAGTTTGCAATGCTAATTTTGCTAATTATGGTGCTTTAAATGTTAGACAATGGATGCAAGATTGTATACCGCAAGCTGCACCACCACCTCCTACAGAAATTAAATTTAATATGTTTACTCCTAATAATGATTGTGCTATTATGTTTGGTCCTTTTATTAAATCCTCTAAATTAGCGGATAGTATTGGAATTTTATCTAATGATGATAGTAAAGTTTATATTATAAATGAAGATGGATATGTTAAAATGGTTCATAGTGTTACTAAAGAAGGTAGATATTACCAAGGCTCTTGGAATGATTTTATGAATAGTCCTCGAAATTGGTCAAATTTAGCTAGTGTTGGAGTAGGCAATTATAATTATCGTATAGGAAGTGGTACAGAATGTGGAGCGCCTATTGTTGTTTCACAAGCTCCACCATCAAGCATTACTCCTATTGATAAATTATATTCATGTTATGTTGCTACAGTAGAAGTACCTGGTTGGAAGCAAGTACCTGGAAGTGCTACAAAATGTATTGCACCAGCTGGTCAAAGATGTTGCAATAACGATACATGGAATAATCAACAAGTATGCAGTGCTGATTTTGTAGGTTATGATAATATTGCGATGAATACCTGGAAAAATGCATGTGTTAATCCAGCTGCACCACCTCCACCTCCAGCAATAACACCGATTGAAAATTTAAATACTTGTAATGTAGCTGGTGTTCAAATACCTGGTTGGAAACAAATACCTGGAAGTTCTACAAAATGTATTGCTCCTGCTGGTCAAAGATGTTGTAATCTAGATACATATAATAATCAACAAGTTTGTAGTGCTGATTTTGTAAATTATGATAATTGGTCTATGACTCAATGGAAAAATGGTTGTATAAATCAACCTGTTACATATTCAATTCAAGATGATAATTTCAGAAGAACTACTAAAAATTGTGTATCTGATGCCGCTTATCCAAATTTCTGGATTCCTAATTCTTATAATGCTCAATGCCAACAATGGATGCCTCAAGACTATCCTGATTTAGTAGATCCCACCAATTCATCTATTTGGAATCATGATGGATACAATAAAGGTAATTGTGCGCCTTGGTGGGATTATTTATGGTGTAAACGTTTTAGATGCAGAGATAGTAATGGAAATTTAGCAGATAGGTCTAAATGTGGCAGATAAATATTAAAAAATTGATTTCTTAAAAGTTTAGATTTGCATTTTAACACAAAAAATATGGAATATACAAATATTGCTAAATCAACAGAATTATTAGATTTTGTCATGGATTTTAATAATTCATTAGATATATGTCAGAATGTGTATTTAGGGCTAGGTACTTTTCCATATGACCCATTTATACCTCAAAATTGGAAAAATAGATATTCTAATCTAGAACAATCACATGAAATTGAAATTATTCAAACTGCTCTAAAAAACAATCAAAAATCTATAATATATTTTGTAGATGGTCAATATAGAAGAATAATGGAAGAAAATGGCTGGATACATATTGTTAATTCTATAAATAAATTATTAAATGATTTAGGTGAATTAAAGTATAATAATCATAAAGCTATGATTAATTATGGATATATAAAAATTATTTACTATCCAATTATTTTACCTACTAATTATGATTGTTATTCTATTATGGATGATATCTATTCGAAAAATTTGGAGAAGAAATTATCATGGATAAAAAATGTGGATGTTTATAGAAATAAAACAATAGATTATGATATCCAAAATATTTATTCAAGTTTTATGGAAAATGTAGTTTGCTACTTATTAGATTTTAACAATAGTTTGTATATTTTTAACAGAGCTGTTACATATGGTCATTACTATATAAATAGACAAAATAATAGTCCTAAGCATGTTACTAAAAAAAATGCCTATTTAGAAGAATTTGCTGAAATAGTTGCTATAATAAAAAAATGTATAGATATGAATATTCAAAAAAATCTATACATTTTTATAGATGATAAACTAACAAATGAATTCTGTAATTATATAGAATAATGTGTGATTCTAGATGATAGTAATATATTTTTATGGATATCTATAAATAATTTTGTATATACTTCTTCTTTTTTGAATTTTATATTGTGTATTTCATGTGTAAAATGGTTAACATCACTATTTTCTACTGAACTAATCATATTAATAATAAATAAATATTCTTCACATTCGTAAATGTTAGTGTATGTTTTTCTAAGAAAATCTAATTGTTTACGTACTTCTAAACATGTTGAATCCATAGCTAATAGTAGTAGAATATAAAGAATGATAATTTTCATGTCTCTTCGGCTAAAAGAATAGCGAGGCTTGTATTTTATTGTATCATCTAAAAAAATCAGAGCTTTTTTATATTCATTTATATCTATATAAATTGTAGCTAATTTTAAACAGATATTTTCTAAAACAGAATAACTACATATTTTATAACATAGTTTCATAGCTTCTTCTAAATACTTTATAGCTTCTATACTCTGAACATTTTCAAATAAAATATCTGAAAAATCAATGTATGTTTGGACTAACATATTATCTCGTTCATTATCTATAAAATATATACTATCACATTCAAGAATTGTATTTATTAGAAGTTTGTATACTAATATCATATTTGTCTTGTTTCTCATTGATTTATAGTATTTTATACAATAATTATAATAATAGATTACTTCATTGATATGATTGTCTTTTTTTAGAAGATCAATAAGTATACTTATAGCTTCTTCAAAGTAGTCATTTTCATATTTAATAATTGTTTTCAATTCTCCTATCATTCGTTGTTTCTTTCTGTTTAAATAGTTTGGATTTATAGAATAGATTATTTTCCAAAATATGTTTGGAAATATTAGTTTTTTAGTATTCTTAAATAGTTCTATAGTTTTATCTCTTACCATCTTTATTATAAAAAATAGAGAAAATTATTTATATATAAATGAATAATTCATGTATAAATGGTTTACGTTGGCATCAATCAGATGAAGATGCTATTCGGATTGGTAAAGTATTCTATGTCTTTAACCCTGAAATCTATTCAAGTGAAACATTGACTAAATCGAATAGATTAATAAAAACCTGTTTATCTCTTTGGTCACTCCATGGTATTGAAAATGAAAAAGAAGCTAGAGCAGTTGAAAATTTGCAGAGACAATACTATAATAATCAGCGAAGAATCGCTCATTATAATAATATGTATTCTAAAAGAATAGAGGAATTACGCAAGTTGTTTGCTAAATTGTCTATTTATTAGATTCCAAATTTGATTACAGTTGGTTGTTTATTAATAGTTATTTTTTTTGATTTATATGTATCAATTAGTTCACTATTTTGTTCAGGTGTTTCTAAAATTTGAATAAAATTTTTAATTTTTTTAATTAAATCATCTTTATTTGTTGTTTCACTGATTAATTGGATTAGTTCTATTTTAGTTTTATCAAAGTTAGAAGTCTCTATATTTTTTTCTAATCTTTCACGAACACCTATAAATGTATTTATTGTTAATCTGGATTTGTCTCTATAGTTTTCAATAAAATCATTTTTCATTTTCATAGTAATTGTTTTGTATTTACCCCCACTCAAACTATTGATAAATGAATTTGAACCATTAGAGAAACACACTGGTTTTTTTATTAATTCTAAATCAGCAATTAACCAACCTATTTCACATGGATTGATAAAAGACATATCTAATTCTTCTGCTATACGACTAAATACTATTTGTGTAGGCATTTTATCTAAATCATTTTTTGTAATTTCATAATATTTTAGAAATGTGTCTTTAATATCTTGTTTGGAAATGGACATTTTATTATATATATAAATATTGTGTTTTTAAGTCTATATTTTAGTAATCACTTAAAAAATTGAATTCAATCAATTTCATACAATATCTAAATAAAACTATAATGTATCTTTGTTCTATTTGTGGTAGGAAGAGTAAAAATAAAAATGTTATAGATAAATGTAAGCATACTCGTAAAAATAAAACTATAGAAAATACGGATGAATTAGAAGAATCAGCAATTAATATTAATCAATCAGATGATATTAAATTATATGATGAAATAATTTTGGAAAATGTTGAACAGCCTATAAATAATATTTATCACTGTAGTGATATTCATATTCGTTTGAATAGTAGACATGATGAATATAGACATGTATTTTCTAATTTTTATAAAATGTTAATGGATTCACCTATAGGTTTAATAGTATGTTGTGGAGATATATTACATAATAAAAATGAATTATCACCTGAATGTGTAGTATTATGTTTAGAATTTTTAGAATCATTATCTAAAATAATGCCAACTGTTTTTATAGCTGGTAATCATGATGCTGTATTAACAAATAATGAACGACTTGATAGTCTTAGTGCAATATTAGATAAGAGACATATTCCTAATTTATATTATCTTAAGCATAGTGGAGTATATCGTTTTAGAAATATAGTATTTGGAGTATCAAGTCTATTAGATAATCAATTTGTCTATAGAAATCAAATTAAATCGTGTGAAAAGGATGTCGTAATAGGTTTATTTCATGGAAGTGTAGGAACTCCAATGAATGATTTAGGTTTTAAGATTTCTGGTGATAAGCCTATAGTAGAGTTTGAGGGATATGATTTGGTTTTATTAGGGGATATTCATAAGTTTCAATATTTGAATAAAGAGAAAACTATAGCATATAGTAGCAGTTTAATAAGTCAAAATTTTGGAGAATGTGATGAATGGCATGGTTATTTGGAATGGGATTTATCAGATAAATCTAGTGTTTATAGGATAGTTCCTAATGATTATCGTTTTATGAAAATACGATTAGGTGATAGTTTAGATAATGTAGTTAAAAATGCTAATTTGGAGGTTGTTATTATAAAAGAGTTGGAAGATACAGATGATGAATATAGAATGAAAGTTTTAGGAGAGAAGGCCAGAATTGCAAATACATTACCTAATGTTAAAGTTAGATATATCTATAATGATAACCAATCAATTGTTAAAGATAATAAGATAAATTCAAATAAAATGGATTATAGTGATAAATGTAGGATATATCTAAAGACCCAATGGCCTAATTTGGTGGATGAAGATATAGATTGGTTGATTAGTAAAATAGATTTTAAAGTGAGTGGTAATAGTTGTTCTAAATATCAGTTATTAGTGATGGAATGGGATTATATGGGTAAATATGGTAGAGGAAATCGTTTTGATTTTAGGAATTTAAAAAAGAATGGTATTAGTGGTATTTTGGCTAATAATTCTATGGGGAAATCCACCTTTATTGATATTTTAACATTTATGTTATTTGGAAAAACGAATCGTAATATTTCTAATAGAAAGCATTTGCCGATAGATATAATTAATATTCATCAAAATAAATGTAATGGTCGATTGTATTTTAGAACTAGTTTAAATATATTATATTTAATAGAAAAGACATGTGTACGTGGTAAGGATGATAATCTTAAATTAACTAGCTGTTTCTATCAATTGGTTGAAACATTAGGTGGTACTTATGAATGGGAAGGTTTAAAATATGAAAAAATGGCATTGCATGGTAAAGATAGATTAGAAACGGATAAAATTATTTCAGATATTATAGGTAATTATGATGATTTTATCTTTCAATCGGTGTTTTTACAGTTTGATAATGTTAGTTTTAGAACGATGTCTCCGCGTGAAAGAAAGGATTTTATGTTTAGACTGTTTCAATTGGACTATTTTACTAAACAATATACAAATATAAAGGAATTAGTAAAAAAGAATAAAGCTCAATTGGAATATGTTAAATCTGAAATTAGTAAGGTAGATAATATTGAATTGGATGGTCGATTAAAGCAATTGTTATTAGAAAAGGCGGCTATATTGTATAAAAAAACAGAGGGTAGTATTCTTATATTGGAGAGGCAAAAATGTAGAGAACAATTGTTGCGTAGTTTAGTTCCAATAGGAGAAGTTAATTTAGTTGATAATTTTAGTAAACGATTGGAGGAGTTGTCTAATATAATTTCTAAAAAATTTCAGTATTTGGATAGAAAAGATGAAATAGTCCAAGATTACAAACGAAAATGTGATGAATATAATAGAATTATTTTAGAATTAACAAATGAAAAAATCCAGTTACAATTAGAAATACGTTCATTAGTTGATTTAGATTTTGATGAAGATTATTATGGTGAATTGTGTTCTATAAATTTTGAAGATGATTTGGAATATAAGATAAATGATTTAGAAAATCGTATAATGTTAGTAAAAGTAGATGAGGTTGCTAAAATTCCAAAATATACACGTCAATTTTTAGAGCAGCAATTATTGCTTAAACGTTCAGAGTTATTAAATTTAGAAAGTAGGTTAGATAGATTGATGAAGCAGAAACGTGGTATAGTTTTAGATGACACTATCTTGCAAAGATATAATAAATATTTGCAAGATAAATCTAGAAAAGATGAATTAGAGATTAATAAGAATAGATTGGTTGAGTATATTGATAATGTTCGTGGTGGTAATCTATTTAATCCTGATTGTTATGTTTGTTTGAAGAATCCGATTGTGTCTAAATTGAATAGTGCATGTATTGAATTGGAAGAAATTAAAAATGAATTAGGATTGATTTATTTAGAAGATGATATTTTAGAACAATATCAAGTTTATAGTATTTTACGTGATACATTA
>Ga0255182_1001020_pt1 | contig 15879 bp, 11 predicted proteins | sample Atl_UVDOM_RepA_8_FD_188420 | JGI IMG/M metagenome (GOLD analysis project Ga0255182, IMG submission 188420) | Freshwater microbial communities from Altamaha River, Georgia, United States - Atl_UVDOM_RepA_8d | ecosystem: Environmental > Aquatic > Freshwater > River | place: USA: Georgia...
GAGGAACTACATGAGGTGATTTCCTGGCTGACCATTTCATCTGTCATAATCATAGCGTATTCCAGGTTTCATTTAGTCTTGCTGAATTCTTGAACAACCCACTGACGTAAGGGTCAAGAATACCTTCCCAAATTTCTCTATTTGCCACTTTGAGTATTTCCCATAGATTAAGGATGGTGAAATACTACGCTGAAAGACGCAGATTAAAAAGGTTTTACAAAAAACAGAAAGCCATCAGCAAAAATACCCGATAGCTTAAAAGAAAAGACTGTTAGCTGCATTTCTCTGAAAAAACAGAGGGTTGTGGTGCAGCAATTATCCAAAAAAGTCATGTGCATTTTGAATGAATTATGACCATAACCTGTTTTGCTCCCAAATGGACAAAATTCGGCAAATGGTGTTAAGCTCTGCTGAGGGGGATAATGCCTTTGAAGTGAGGAAATAATCTTTTCTTTCCACTCACAAATATCCCAATAGTCAATCCCTGAGGCAGCGAACGGAAAACCCACTTTGCTGGTTGTTGAAGCTCCTGTTCACATTGCCAAAGTTGTTGTACAGGGCGGTACCAGGCGATTGGTACAGAGAAGCTGCCGTCGCTCTCAGTAGCACTCCAGAAGAAAGCAGAGTTCCTAATATTGTAGAAACTACCAACGTCAAGGCGATAACCACCTGGGAGACTAGTAAAACCACTTTCATTTGTTGCGCTTGTATTGGGACTATTCCAATAGGATGTGCCAACAGATTTCATCTTACCCCCTGCTATGCTTGAACCCCCAAGGTATGTAGTCAAAGTATTCCATTCCGTATCAGTTGGAACATGCCAGCCCGAGGGACAAATTCCTTTATTACTTGAGACTGCATACCAATTGTATAGATTACCGTAGGGATATTCATAAGTGGTACTGTCATTACTATACCAGCTGCGCGCGCCGGTATTTAAATTTGCCCATGCAGTGTAATCTGTTACAATGGGTATGATCTCTCCGTTTCTGTACCTACTGACCCTTAAATTTTCCCTCATCCAGACTTGATTCCCAATTTTGACAACTGGATAAATGTTTCCGTCAATATCCACCAGACCACCTGCCAGTACGGCTAATAGTTCGACTTGTTTTTGTAAATCAGAAATGATCGTTCTATCCGAATTGCTCAACTTTAATGTATCAGACTTCCTTAAATAATTGGCAAGCATTTTAGCTGTATCCGTAATACTTACTTTGCCATTCAACCCTGTCCTGTAATTTACTAGCATACTGGCAGTATCGGCATGGTTGACCTTGGAGGCAAACCTATTTACCAGATTCAAGGAAGAGGTATCCGTTGTTTTGGCATACATGGCATATGGTACACTTACCATTTGGGTAGTGCCAGTTATGGAAAAATTAACTCCTCCCGTTGGATCCGTTTCCGTCTTTAGGAAATAACTTCCCGAACCCCAATTAATATCAGCCATTTTTCCTGTGGGGTTTGTTCCGCCTCCTATCATCAAACTAACCAATCCATTTGCGTTGGTCTGAATACGGTGTGTCTCTGTATACACACTCATTCCAGTCACTGAACCCTGAAAAATACTGATTTTAATACTCACCATTTTTTCAGAAACCAGGTTTCCGTCAGCATCCCAAATTACCGCCTGGTAACTCATAAAATTTGGAGCTTGTGAAACTAAATTTCCAAAGAATAATGTGCTTATTAAGATTATAAAAACAATATTTTTCATTTTATTAAATTTTTATAATTTTGAAAATTCTGTTTTCTTTCTTTGATTTCAAGGAAATGAAATAATTTCCGGATGGTAAATCTATTAAGGATATTTCTGATTTTTCCGACATTATATTTCCATGCCTGATTTCCTTTCCCAAATAATCCATTATGGTATATCTAACTTGAACATCCTCCTTTGATGATAAAATTAAAGTCAAGGATTCCCTTGTTGGATTTGGATATAGGAGCACCTCTTTAAGATAAACCAATTCCTCAATCGGTGTTGTTTTTTTGGTATAAACCTGTTGAACTCCTTCATTTAAATAAAGACCATTTCCTTTTTTTAATAAATATGCGACTTGACCAACAGTGAAACTGGTTGAACCTCCTGTAGATTTAAAATGTCCTCCTGTTGATGATATAGCATTTTGTCCAAATGAATCGAAAGTACAAGACAAAAATGTTGTAAAGGATAATAAGGAATACTTGATTAAATTTCTATTCATAAATGACTGTTTTTTAATTACTCCAATAAATATATGCACTTAAACAATCAAAAACAAGTATTTTAAAACTGGTAATATTGACAAAAATAAAAGGATTAGATTTTATTTACAGTTAAATTCTTATTTAGATAAAAATACAACATAGTATAATTAACTGTATATTATAAAGCAAAATAGGTATAAGTCAATTTTGGTACTATTCCATATTTTGTTATCAATAAGGGATATAAGAATGAACAGTTTAGTTCCTTACCCAAAATGAATCCACTGACTAATATTTTTGAGATCAATGAAGACTAAAACAAATAAAATGTTGAAAATATGCTCACCTTCAACCCCATTGGTTTTAGTTTTATTTAGCCATTTATTGACCTGTGTAAGACGGAACTGTCTGATGATGTTTTCAAATGTTTTTAATAAAATACATTGTTGTCCGGTAAATCCGTAAAATGGTTAAAAAATTGGCATAACATTCTGATAATGAATAACTGTCTTTGGGTTTTTCAAAAGTAAGCCCCCTCATTCCGGGAATAGCGAATATTTATATTTATCCTTATTTTCCTTGATAATAGCGCGCCAACTTTCTTCAGGGTCTTCCAAAAAGCCATACATATCGATATAATTCATTAATTGTTGGCGTATTACCGATACAAGATTGGAAAATGCCCAAGAACGTTTTAATTTGCTTTTGGCCAAGGTTATTAATAGGTTTGCCAACATAGCTGCCCATATTTGAATTTCAATGGCATTTTCATTGTCACCCAAAAAGTATTTTAACGGAAAATGCTGCTTTAGTTGTTTAAATAAAAGTTCTATCTGCCAGCGTTTCTTGTATATTATGGCTATTTTCTCTGCCGACAGTTCAAAATTATTCGTTACAAATTCAAATAATCGCTCATTGGCGCTGTCCCAATAAGCAATACGACGTGCTCTGTGTTCTTTCTTTTTGTTTTCACCATAACAAAGGACAATTTCTTCATCTTTTAGCACGCCACTGTCTGCTTCATCTGGAATATCATACTCTTCACTTGCCTTGTATAAAGCATTTTCTTTCAATCTGGTTACATACCAGATACTTTCTTTGGAGAAAACCTCATATTGCTCGTAATCTGGGCTTCTTTTATAAACGTATGGTCATGACGCACAGCCTCACTATAACGGATAAGGCAGGGTATATTTTCACTGGCCTTGATGATGGTATGGGCTTTAATTCCACCTTTCTTTTTACCCTCCAGAGGGTTACGACCAACTCCACGCAGAATATCCTTAAATAAGCTAATCGTCGTGGAGTCCATGATATGTAGACGTTTCATATCAGCATCTTTCAACCGGCTGTCCGCTAAAAAATTCGCATTTCTACGATAGACGCTCAGGTATATATCCTCAAATACTCGACTGGCACGTCGAGCATTAGCCTCAGATAAGGTGCTTCTTCGTACCAAATAGGATAAGACCAAATGGGAAAGCTTATGTGCATTAGCCAAAAGCCCAGGTATGGTTTCTTTTATAGAATGATAGCCTTCAATACTGGCATATAGCATAACCACTAAATGATGATAGGTTGTAAATTTTTTAACATACCGCTCTGCATCATGTTTTTTGGCTATTTGTTTAATTTCGTTCTTGTCAATAAAATTTAACAGCTGATTAAATATCGGCTGTCCGCTAAAATTCATATTTTTACCCATGTCTTTCTTTTTTGTGTAGTAACTCAAAAGTAGACATTACCGGGGGCAATTAAATAATTGTCCCCCCGGTTTTTTAAAATGTTTACCGGACAACAGATATATAAAATTTAAAAAAATGACATTTTATAGAATTATATGATTATAATTAATTATTTTTAAGAATTAAATACTTTATTTTATACTTTTTTCAGAATTTTACTAATTATTAGTATTAATTTCTGGTTTGGCAATAGTTAGCGTAAATTCTTAAGAGTAGGTTAAAGGTTAATATGACATTTTCTAACTTTTAAAAAATTTATTTATGAGAGCATCCATCCTTTTTATTAGTCTGTTGTCAGGTTTATTCTTTGCTCAAATGCCCTCCGCGCTAACCCAAGATTGGGCCTCCCACCACAATATGAGCGCCACAGATTATCAAAGTAAGTTCACGGATTATGTCACTAAAGGCTATCGACTCTCAGATGTAGATGGTTATTCCATTAACGGCACGCCCTTTTTCGCAGCTATATGGGAAAAGACTACCAGTCCGGTCTGGGTGGCCCATCATAACATGACAAGTGCTGGCTTTCAGCAGAAGTTCGATGACTATTCAAGCCAGGGTTACCGTCCGGTCTTGGTAGACGGCTATGACGTTAATGGCACGCTAAATTTCGCAGCTATCTGGGAAAAGACCACTGGTCCAGCCTGGGTGGCCCATCATAACATGACATCTGCCGATTACCAGGCCAAGTTCAACAACTATACCCAACAAGGCTTCCGATTGAAATGGGTGAGCGGCTACGCACTGGGTAGCACAGTCTATTATGCAGCCATTTGGGACAAATCCACTGGCCTTGCCTGGACTGCTCACCATGGTATGAATGCCACTGATTACCAGTCAAAATTCAACAGCTATGCAGATCAGGGTTACCGCCCTATATTGGTAAGTACCTATAATGTGGGCAACGTCGATAATTATGCTGTGATTTGGGAAAAAAAGGTTAGTCCCGCCTGGTTGGCCCGCCACCGTATGACTAGTATGGGCTATCAGAATGAATTTGATAACCAATACTATAGTGGATTCAAACTGGTGAACGTAAGTGGATGTGCTAGGAATGGTAAGCCTGCTTTAGCTGGCATTTGGGAAAGTACAGGTCTTTGGAGTGATACCGACCGTGCACACATTGATCAGAAGGTAAACGCATTCATGCAGCAATTTAGTGTACCTGGCGCAGCAATTGCCCTGGTAAAAGATGGAAGACTGGTATTCGCCAAAGGATATGGCACTATGGATAAATCCACCGGCGAGGTTCCTGGTCCCAATACCCTTTTCCGCATTGCCAGTGTTTCCAAACCCGTTACCTCTATCGCCATAATGAAGCAGATTGAGGCAGGTAGATACAATATGGGAGACCGTGTATTTGGTGCTGGTTCTTTACTAGGCACCACTTATGGAGTGAATCCCTACAGCGACAATGAAAAAAATATTACCCTTCAGCAATTACTTGAACATACTGCTGGTGGAAAAACCTGGAACAACAAAAGTGATGATGGTACCGACGACCCTATGTTCCAGCAACCTTCAACTCATGCGCAGTTAATTGGCTGGGTATTAGACAACCGCGACCCTGAGAGTATGCCTGGTACAAAATATGATTACTCCAATTTTGGCTATTGCGTTTTGGGCCGAATCATAGAAAAATTTTCTCGTCAGACTTACGAAAACTATGTGCGCGATAACGTGCTAGGACCCTGCGGTATAACCAACATGTACATTGGAGCCAATGACCTTGCAGGCCGGAGATACAACGAGACCGTTTATTATGATGCATCAAGTAATCCTTATTCCATGCAGGTAAGGCGTATGGATGCGCACGGTGGCTGGCTGGCCTCTCCAGTTGACCTTGTAAAATTGTTGGTTCGTGCCGATGGCTTCACTTCCAAACCCGACATCCTAAGTTCAACCAGTTTCTCCGCCATGACAAAGACTAGTGACCAGAACCCTGGTTATGCAAAGGGTTGGGCGGTGAACGGTAGCAATTTCTTTCATAACGGTTCCTTACCGGGAACAGGCTCCATCGTGGTGCGCACTGGTAGTGGACTTTCCTGGGCTTTTGTAATGAATGCCAGGTGGCAAGGGGAGGCTGATAGCATGATTTGGAATATAGTGAATGGGATTAAAAACTGGCCAGTTGTTGATTTATTTTGATCAATAGGTGCGGGTTAAAAATATTAAATAAACCTCGATAAGAAAATGAAAAAAACGATAACAACGCTAAGGTTTAATGCACAAATCAATTAGTAAATGGGGAATAAAATTGAAAAACTTATTTCTTGAACCCTTAATTTACTAAATTTCATAATTTTTTCATCTTTTAAAATCTAGTAAAATGTTTAAAAGAACAAAATTTATACCTATAATAGCAATGGTCTTTTGTGTAATTATTACACAAGGTGCAAAAGCTCAAAAAGCATTAGCATTAAGTTGGACAGGTTATGCGGAAACCAATATTAAGTTCAGCGATTTTATTAATACCAGTCATACTATCACTTTTTGGTGCTTGATGCAGTTTCCTAATTCCTACGAAGGCCCTGTATTGGCTGAAAATGGCTCGGGAAATTATTTTGTAGGGAAGTTTAAATTTTCAGGAACGGCGGGACAAGTGGCGTGGATGGTGAATATTGGCAAAGAAAGTAAAACTTTCAATTTTAACTATTCTGAAGGACACTGGGTCCATGTTGCCATTACTGCCGCCGATGTAGGAAATAAGATTAACTGCGATATTTATATTAATGGTCAATTAAAAGAAAACCTTAGTTATGATAAAACAGATTCGGAACTGCCCAATGGTTCATTACGTGTTGGAAAAAGAACAACAGGAAGATATCCTAATCAACGAAATGCACAATTTTACGGATTGGTAGATGATATTGCAGTTTATAATAGAACACTTTCTACAAGCGATATTACCAATTTATTTTTCCGTACCAATAATGTAGTAGCAAGACCCTTTGCAAGTATAGATTTTAATAACAGTGCTTTGCTAAATGGTAGTGCCACCCTGGTAAATGTATCTGATAATAAACCTGTTGATGATGTCATTGATGTTAATATTCTACCCCTTCCAACTGCACACAGGACCATGCAACTTCCGTTTAATAAGGGTGAAGAATGGGTGGTAATTCAAGGGGTTGACGAAGCTGGCGGATCACACCGTGACTATGCCTCTTTTTGCTGGGATTTTTCGATTGCAAATAAACCACAGAGAAACAATTGGCCCTTGGGAACGGCCGGGGCACCTATAAAGGCAAGTGCACCAGGCAGAGTAGTAACGGTGAAGCAAGACAAAACATCTGGCGAATCGCCTTCCAATTTGATCGAGATACAACATGGACAAGGTGAAGTTTGCGCATATTTGCACATACAAAAAAATTCTGCGAAAGTACAAGTGAATGATAATGTTCTAAATGGCCAATGGCTAGCAGGAACCGGCGATGTGGGCGCCGCACAGGGAGCTAATCATATACATATTGCTGTAACTGATAAGCCAGAAAGCCCAAACAACGGTTTTGTAACCTTTCCCGTTGCATTTACTAATTACCAGGTAAAATTGCCAAGTATCACTGGAAATAGTAAATGGATAACCGTGGCTCGTGGAATGCCTAAGAAAGGACAAGTGATACGCATACCATAACCTTAAAACGATAACAACGCAAAGGTTTAATGCACAAGTCAATTAGTAAATGGGGATAAAATTAAAAAACTTATTTCTTGAATCCTTAATTTTTAAGTAAATCTTTAATTATGTACAAATGCTTAACATTTAATTAAAAAAGAAATTGTTTTGCTACAAATCACCTATTGGTCATCTTGAGTTTTTGTAATCAGATCAATTGGTTTGGTAAACACCAAAATGTTAATTGGGCTAATGTATTCCTTGGCACGCCTACAGGAAACAGGGTAAACGGAATCTTTTATGATGTTCCCAAGGGTGGCGCAAAATGGAGTGGAGCACTCATGTTAGACATAAACACAAATGGTAATGCCTTCACTTAAGTCCTGCTTGCCAATTACTTAGAAGTAGATGGAACGTTTTAAGGTCTTCGTAACATTGCTAAATAAGAATACCACTTTGTTACTTGAATACTAGTTACTTTTCGAAAGATATGGATTTATAAACAACCTTTTTATTTTTTAATCACTAAATCATTTATCCATGTTTAAATCATTGAAAATCTCCTTGAAAATGAGATGGTTCATATGTGAATCATTATTAGTTATCCAGGGTTTGTTCGCTTATCAGGATTTGGACGCACAGGTCATACTTTCCCCTGAGAAAGAGGAAGCGTTGCAAGAAGCAATTCGACAAGGAACTAAAGTCCGGCCTGGTATTCTTTCTAACATACCTTCTTCTAGAATTTGTCCCGGAGTTCCATCTGTGCGAGATGTAGATGGCAACATTTACTTTACGGTTTTAATTGGCAGACAGTGTTGGATGACGAGCAATCTGAAGGTTACTAAGTACAATGATGGTACTTCAATTCCATTAGATGCTTCTGGTGCATCAGCTGGTAATGTGGGTAATCAAACATGGAGTTCAAGGACAATTGGAGCTCGTACAATTTATTCTCATTCAAAATCGAACCTCTCAACTTATGGTTTTTTGTATAATTGGTATGCAGCAAAGGGTATTGCCACAGCGGGTAGTACCAATTATAAGAATTTATGTCCCGGCGGCTGGCATGTCCCTACTTATGCGGATTGGACAACCTTGACAGATTACCTTGGGGGTGAGTATGAGGCAGGAGGTAAGATGAAATCTGTTGGCACATCCTATTGGAATAGTACCAATACAAGCGCAACCAATGAAAGTGGATTTACAGGCCTGCCGGGCGGCAACCGTAACGATGTTGGTAAGTTCGATAACCTGGGTTTGGTTGGAGTTTGGTGGAGTTCTTCGGAGAACAGTAGTACCTACGCCTGGAATCTGTACCTGTACGGCAACAGTGGCAATGTTAACAGGTACTACAATGATAAGGGAAATGGGTTGTCAGTCCGTTGCCTAAAGGATTAATATTCTAATCGTTGATATCTTACTTTAGTTTAGAGAAAAAAGAGATAGAATATACCTTTTTTAAATAGAACCTAAATTAATGAATTTAATGGAAAGAGGTATTTCGCTAAAAATAAATTTTTTTGTGAAAACATAGGTATAATATTACTTCATTCATTTCATTTAATGAATATGCATATGTCTAAAGGTTTTGTTTTTTGATTTAAGAAATTGGAATCTTTTTTAGGTATAAATTTAAAATTGAGCACTATTTAGAATCTAAAAAAAGTTGACATGAGAATTATTATAATTATGGTTTTTGTCATAATAGCCCCAAAGTACCTTAAGTCGAAGATATTCAGTTTATTCCCGAATATTATAAAAGAGAGGACTACGGTTAATTCAGTACCTAACTATCTACCGACTTTTATGGGATATGCTGATGGTGATTTTTTAAATTGGTCATCGGATACCTCGGCTCCGGTTAAATGTGTTATACCCGATCCTAACTCGACTCGGATAGCAATAACAACTGAGCCAAAGATATCCCTTGAGACAATATTACCTGAAGGGTGCGGACGACCACGTATTATGAGCTTCGAGACTAATGTGGACAGTAGTTTGACGTCAGATGTCACCATGGATCTTAGAATTGCTGGTGATGCATTCAATGAAGTGCTGATAAGAGATGCTGGAACTAACATTCGCTTTTTTGACGCTCAGGTTTCACAATTCATTGCCGATGGCAGCCCATTGAGAATCGGAACAACCGGGGGAGAAATGCCGCCAACCGGACCAATAGCTGACATGTTTTATTTAATAGGCAGTCAGGCGGATCAGATGAGTGATGGTAAATACCGACTCACAGTTAAGCTAGAGACTGCCTATTCCAGAAAAGTAGTGCAAAAGGCTTCCGCCATTGTGAATCACCACCGAGAGGGATTGGATGCAATGCGAAAACTAGCTTTACAATTTCTGCCCTTGAGAGAGATAATCAAATCATTTGAACTTCGGGTTAGAGAGCAAGACCCTAATGTAGCTATTTATATTGGATTTGACGGAATACGCCTGACCCCGCTTAGAAATATCCTTGGACCTGGAGAAAAAACGCTGCTCAACTTAACATTGATAGATTGTGACGGTACTGCATTACGGGGAAGAAAGGTAAAGCTTTCAGCCCAAAAAGGTTTTGTTGAACCCTCCGAAGTTTTTACAGATGAAACAGGACGTGCTACAATTTCATACCAGGCGCCAGGTCAATTGCTGGATATGCAGGATCTTGTAACCGCAAAATTCGAATATATGACACCATATGGACGTCCTGACGGATATATGGAAACCAACACTGTTATTAACCTTAAGAGTCAACTTTGGAGTATGGAGGTACAAGTATTGGATACTTCCATTTCAATTAATAATCAACCTCCTGAATATAGCCGCGATGAAACTGTGCGTGTACTTAGGATGAAATCATTAATGGTTAGGACTAAGACTGGAGCTAATGAAATTGACCTGATTCCCATCAATGAAGAGCAGATAAGAAGCTATGGCGAAATGCATATAAATAACCAAGCATCAGGTGAAGATTACTGGTTTCGGTCAACCGGTCTGTCTACAGGATTAAGCATAACTGGCCAGATTGCCCGCTTCAGTTACACTCTTGCTCAAGGTGCTGAAAAGCTTTTTATTCAATGGCCTAATCTTGGAAAAACCCGCTTTTCCATTACATCTACCAGTTGCGGTAGTGGCGGTTGCGAGACTAATCATGAAAGTGGAGAAATACCTCAGGAAGCTTTGTCCCTTGTTAACCAGTTCCAATTCATAGCATTCGGTCCAACTAAAATAGGTAAACCACCTATACTTTTCATAAGGGAAGATAACTGCGGTTACCTATTTGAAGATAGACAGGTTACCGAACTGGAAGGCGGCAAAATTCGAATATTGCACATTCGGGTTAAGGTAAGACTTATATAACTTTAGAAGTTTTAAAGATGACTTTATATAACTCAAATAAAAAAATTCATCATTAAATCTTTAAAGATGGGATTCGTCGAAACATTTTGAAGGAAATAAGTGAAAATATACCCAATGAAAAGAGCTCCTAAAAGAATTTATATATTTATTTAAAATAAATAATCTTTTAATAACTGATTATCATAAATATATATCTTATTTATACTTGGATATAGCCCAAAAAAGTTGTAACTTAGAAAATGAAAGTTAATTAATTTGGAAACCAAAATTTGAATTAATATGAAAAAACTATCTGTTATCTCGTTTTATTTTTTACTATTGGGATATAATTGCATATCCAATGCTCAGGTTCCCGAAAAGACCTATGAAAAATTTGATTTTGTACCTGGTAACAAAATCTTATTTGAAGATAATTTCATTAATGAATCTGTCAATGAAATCCCATCTTATTGGGAGATTTCCTCTGGAAAAGTGGAAATTTCAGAAATTGGTACAGAAAAATGTTTGGGTATCTTAAAAGCGGGGGGGGCATCCCCAAGAAAAAAAGGCTTTTATTCTAGTGAGGATAAGCTAACAATTGAATTCGATTATTTAATTCGGGACAATTCCAGAACCTGGGCGAACGCAGTAGCAAATGGCGCAGGGGCAGATTTCACTATTCAATTTGCAACTGACAAGGAAATGCATGAAACAATTGAAAATCCTATATCAAAGTTAGGTGATTTTTATAAAAATTTTCAAATAAGACATGATGGATTTATATTCTTTGGTGAATATACGGGTGAATATAAAATGGGGGAAAAAGATCCAACCATTAATATATCAAAAGATTTGCTTGATAAATGGGTTAGAGTTTCTATTGCCATTAATTCAAAATCGTTGAAAGTATATCTCAATAGCCAAAGAGTTATTAATGCACAGATTTCAAGTGGAAGAGTCTTCTCTATTCAAATTAACGCAAATACTGGAGAAGAAGAATTGAATAATCAAATATTTTTTAAAAATTTTAGAATAGCTGAGGGAGGTGCAGATCCTTATAAAACATTAACATCAAATGGATATTTTATTGCTAGAGGTATCAATTTTGATATTGGCAAATCTACTATTCGTCCTGAAAGTATGGGAGCTATCAATGAAATTGTAAAATTGATGAACACAAGTTCGGAACTTAATTTTGAAATAGGTGGACATACAGATAGTGATGGAGACGAAAATTCAAACTTGATTTTATCGCAAAACAGAGCGGATGCTGTAAAAAGAAAGCTTATTGAATTTGGAATTGATGAAAAAAGGCTTATTGCGAAAGGATATGGAGAAAAAATTCCTGTTAATGAAAATTTAACCCCAGAACAAAAGGCAAACAATAGAAGGGTAGAGTTTAAAAAAATTTAGGCATAATTCTTTTTAATTGACTACTCAATAATACAGGAATTAATAAATAAACTTTTTGTACCGAATGTCTGAAGGTAAAGCTATAGCAGATTATTGTGTCACTTTTTCAGCAAATATTAACTCAAATGGGAATTGACTTGTAAATATTCCTGAACAATCTTGCCGAAAATGAATTTAACACTGAAAAATTGGCACAAATTCTTTTCAAATTTTTAAAATGCCCTGATAAAAACATAGTATAATTTACTACTAACCTTTTGTAAATAGCTCTTTTATCATTATGTCTAATCACCCTGTTGACAAAAGCTGCAGTCAACAGTTATAGTTATTTATCAGTAAAAAATGAATTTATTTTGTTAATATTGAACTATTTAGCTACTCCGGAATCTTAGTTTATGATAAATGATATTCGTGAAATTGTAAAGACTGGATATGAGCGGGGAAACTATGCCGGTCTGTTCCGCACAAGCACCAATCTAAAAGAGATAGAGAATAAATTCTTGGGTCGTCTATCTACTCTTTTAACTAAGAATGCTAGAATTCTAGATCTTGGTTGTGGAAATGGAATACCTTTTGATATTTACCTTTGTAAGAAAGGTTTTCAGATAACTGGCATAGATTTTGCCTTAAACTATATTATCGCAGCCAGGAGGAACGTGCCAGGGGCAACATTTATTAAGGGCGATTTTTCAACGACGGACTTTGGGGGCAATCCTTTCCAGGCTATCTTAGCCTTTTACTCAATTTTCCACATCCCAAAAGAAGAGCATCGGAATTTATTCGATAAAATATATAAATCATTGGAAAATGGCGGATATATTCTGGTAACACTCGGAACATTCAGCGGTGATGGACTCGAAGAAAACTGGGCTGGCTCAAAAATGGCTTGGAGTAGCCATAATCCTTCAAATTATAAGAAAATATTTACACAAGTTGGATTTCAAATCATAGAAAGTGAATACGAAGGTCAACCAGGCGATCAGGAGCATCATTGGTGGGTATTGGCAAGGAAAAAATAAAATTTACAGTAATTAACATGTGGATTATAATTAGATATAATGGGATGGTTTGTTTATCAGGTTTTGGAAGCGCAGGTCATAATGTCTAAAGAGAAACAAAGAAAGTTGCTTGAAGCAATTAAATCAGGGGCTCCAGTACTGCCAAGTACGCTACTTTACATAGGTGCTTGACCCAGCGTTACATCGGTTCGAGATTTTGATGGCAATCATTCATAGATACATAATCTTGAATTTATTTATTTCTATCGAGAGATATATCCCAAAGATATACATGTTATCCATTCACAAGTTAAAATCATTCCATCATTCCTTATATTTAGACATGGAAAAGCCATTTCCTCTAATATCAAGACAATCAATAAGATAATCCAAAACCCTTGCCGATGAAAGTCCTTTCAAAATCAAGATTTAAGATCGGCGCAGAATGCCCCAACAAACTCTATTTCACCCACCACAGCAATCTATATCCCAGCACCAAGGAGGATGATACCTTTTTGCAAGCATTGGCACAAGGTGGCTTTCAGGTGGAAGAACTGGCAAGGATGCATTATCCGGGTGGACATCTGGTGGATAATCCCCACCACGATTATATTGGTTCAGCAAAGGTGACCGCAGAACTTTTGCAGAATGATAATGTGGTTATCTACGAGGCAGCCTTTTTATTTGATGACCTGTTTATCAGAACGGATGTATTGGTCAAAAAGGGAAATCATATTGACCTGATTGAGGTGAAGGCCAAACTTTTTGACCCCCTTGACCCCCATTTATTCATTGGGAAAAGAGGTGGAATGGTCAGCAGCTGGAAACCTTATCTTTTTGATTTGGCCTTCCAGAAATATGTCCTTACCCATGCCTTTCCATCATTTAAGGTGACAGCTCATCTGATGATGGCAGATAAGAACAAGAGGGCCTCGGTGGATGGTCTAAATCAGTTTTTCCGTGTTCCCAATCCGAAGGTTTCTGACCCCAGAACCGGCATCATCAAAAAGGTTCAAACCCTGGAAGAAACAGGAGATAGCGTGCTTTCGGTTATCAACGTGGATAGCCTTATTCAGGAAATTCTGGAAGATAAACATACGGTGCTTGAGGGTTATACCTTTGCCACAACCATCAAGTTTTTGTCCCAGACCTATCAGTCAGGGAAATATCCCCAATGGCCAACCCAATATGCTTCTTGCAAAAATTGTGAATTTCGTGCCACTGACCAACAGTTGCAAGAAGGCAAAAGGTCAGGCTTTCACGATTGCATGGAAAGGCAGCACCGATGGCCGGTTAATAAACACAAATCACCCAATATCTTTGAAATCTGGAACTTCAGGAGCAATGTTATAAGTAAATTGTTTAGAGAAAACAGATTATTTATGGACCAACTCACAACGGATGATTTAAAGGTGGAAGTCAAACCCCAGGAAATATCATCCTCTGAAAGAAGATGGCTTCAGGTACAAAAGGCTGCCAGCCAGGATGAAACCATTTATTGACTCAAGGAGGAATTGAAGGCAGAAATGGACAAATGGAAATATCCCCTGCATTTCATTGATTTTGAAACCAGTGCGGTGGCACTTCCCTTCACAAAAGGCAGAAGACCTTATGAACAGGTGGCATTTCAGTTCTCCCATCATCAACTTGAGGAAGATGGAACCGTTCGACATGCCTCAGAATTCATCAGCAATCAACCTGGGGAATTCCCCAACTTTGATTTTGCAAGGGCATTAAGGGCTTCCCTTTGTCAGGATGCCGGAACCATTTTTATGTTTGCAAGCCATGAGAACACCATCCTCAATGCCATCATTGAACAATTAAGGGAAAGCGAAGAAGAAGATAAGGAGGAACTCATTCTTTTCCTTAAATCCATCTCTATTTCCAAATCTGATAGTCCTGAAAAATGGAGAGGAAAAAGAGCAATGGTTGATTTGCGCAATATGGTGCTGAAATATTATTATAATCCTTATACCAAAGGTTCCAATTCCATCAAGGCAGTTCTTCCGGCAGCCTTACAGAGCAGCCATTTCCTTCGTGACAAATATGCCAGACCATTAAAAGAAATAGGATTGAGCAGCCTTAATTTCAGCGATAAGCATATCTGGTTGCAGGAAAAAGAGGGGCAAATGGTAAGCCCATATAAAATGCTTCCACCATTATTTGAAGGTTGGAATGAGGATGAAATGGAGGAGACCCTATCAGAACTTGATGGCATTGCAGATGGGGGCATGGCGCTGACAGCTTATGCCAAACTCCAATATGTGGATATGAGCGAAAAGGAAAGGGAGGAACTTACCCAAGGGTTAAAGAAATACTGCGAACTGGACACCCTGGCAATGGTCATGGTTTATGAGCATTTTAGGGAGGTGGTGTGAGGGGATTTATTTCTTCTTTGGAAAAGAAGTTGAGTTGAATATCATCTTGTTTTGTCTGCTTCTCATCGAAAAACAAAAGGTAATAAAAAGCTTTTTTGCACTTTATTACCTTTTGTGATTTTCATTTCTTAGGCAGTGAATGATATATATTTATCCTTCTGTTTTTATAGTAGGAAAATAGATTTTAAAAATGGTACGTTGATGCA
>Ga0255182_1001021_pt1 | contig 15878 bp, 10 predicted proteins | sample Atl_UVDOM_RepA_8_FD_188420 | JGI IMG/M metagenome (GOLD analysis project Ga0255182, IMG submission 188420) | Freshwater microbial communities from Altamaha River, Georgia, United States - Atl_UVDOM_RepA_8d | ecosystem: Environmental > Aquatic > Freshwater > River | place: USA: Georgia...
CGCGGACCCCTCGTCGTGCCCATGCGCACCGTGGCGGCCTATCCACTGGGCGACGAGGCCCGCGCGGCGCGCGGGGTCGCGGCGGTCGGCGTCGACGAGGAGTCGGGCCGGCACCTCGCCATGCGCGGCGGACACGCGTGCGGCGGCCGGATTGATGCCTTCGACGAGACGTGTCGTGGTCGCGAGTTCGGCGTCGCTCGCGAGATCGGTCTTCGACACCACCACAAGGTCGGCGAGCGCCACCTGGTCGGTCGCCGTCTCGTGGCCCGGCAGCGTCGCCGCCGCGTTGAGCGCGTCCACCACCGTGACGATGCGCTCGAGATGCACCGCCTTCGCGAGCGCCGGTGTCACCATCAGCGTGTGCGCCAGCGGCACCGGATCGGCGACGCCGCTGGTCTCGATCACGATGCGATCGAAGCGCGGCAGATCGCCGAGCTGTCGCCGGTACAGCAGGTCGTGCACGGTCAGCGCGAGATCGCCGCGGATCGTGCAGCACAGGCAGCCGTTGCGCAGTTCGACGATGCTCTCGGAGAGGTTCGCGACGATCAGGTGGTCGATGCCGACTTCCCCGAACTCGTTGATGATGACCACCGTGTTCGAGAATTCCGCGCTCCCGAGCAGGTGTTTCAGGAGCGTGGTCTTGCCGCTGCCGAGAAAGCCCGTCAGCAGGGTGACCGGCAGCGTCTTCATTGCGCGAACCGCCGGTGCATCAATTGACAGCCCGCTCGGTGTCGGCCCAGAAATTCTTGCGGATCTCCGTCTTCAGCACCTTGCCGACCGGCGAGCGCGGCAGCTCCGGCCAGATCTCGACCTTCTTCGGCGCCTTCACGCTGCCGAGCTTCTCTTTCGCGAACTCAATCAGCGCGTCCGGCGTCAGGGACTGGCCCGGCCGCAGCACGACGATCGCGGTGACCATCTCGCCCCACTTCGGGTCCGGCACGCCGATGACCGCGCAGTTCTCGACGCCCGGATGGGCATTGATCGCGCTCTCGACCTCGGCCGAGAACACGTTGAAACCGCCGGTGATGATCATGTCCTTCTTGCGGTCGATGATGTAGACGTAGCCTTCCTCGTCCCAGTAGGCGACGTCGCCCGTGTGGTGCCAGCCGAAGCGGTGGGCCTCGGCGGTGCCTTCCGGATTGCGGTAATAGCAGGGCGCGACGAGTTCGCCGCGCACGATGATCTCCCCGCGCTCCCCACGCGGCAGGATGCCGCCGTCGTCGTCCATGATCGCCATCAGCGTCAGCGAACACGGCTTGCCGCAGCTCTTCAGGCGATGGCGCAGTTCGGGCGTGCGCACCGCCGCCGCGATTTCCTCGGGCGGCAGGTAGGTGATCAGCATCGGCGCCTCGACCTGGCCGTAGCACTGGCACATGCAGGGGCCGAACACCTCGACCGCCTCGGCCAACTTGTCCGGCGACACCGGCGACGCCGCGATCAGGAAGTGCGTCAGCGACGAGTAGTCGAACTCGCGCACGCGCGGGTGGGCAAGCATCGCGTACAGCGCCGTCGGCGGCAGGAAGACGTGGGTGACCTTGTGCTTCTCGATCGTTTCCATGAGCTCGAGCGGCTCGATCTTCTCCAGCACGACGTTCGTCGGGCACTGCGGGGTCAGCATGAAGGTCAGGATGCCGGCGGCATGCGTCATCGGCGCCGCGCACAGGTGCACCACCGGCCTGTCGCTGGGCATCGTGATCGAGGTTTCGGCGATGAGCGTCGACCAGGTCAGGTTGTCCCACAGGATGCCCTTCGAGCGTCCCGTCGTGCCGCCGCTGCCGAGGATGGTCGCCATGCGGTGCGGGTCGTAGTGGACGTCGGGAATCTCATGGCCCTCGCCCCGCGGCATGAAGTCGGCCAGCGACGGCGCGTCCTCCCCGGCGCGGTCGATGCACACGACATTTTTAAGGCTCGGGACCTGTGCGCGGATTTCGCGCACGTTGGCGGCGAAGCTGCTGTGATAGAACAGCCACTCGCACTCGGTCAGGTTCATGAAGTCGATGTTCGCATCGAGCGCGTTGCGTGCGTTGATCGGGACCCACGTCGCGTTCGCGCGGAAGGCCGCCAGCACGCAGGCGAACGCGTCGACGTCGTTCGGCGCGTAGACGGCGACGCGCCCGGCATCGGTCAGGCCCTGCGCGACGATCGCGCGGGCGATCCGCAGCGACAGTTCCTGCATTGCGCGATAGGTGTAGCTGCGTTCCTTCGAGATGAACGCGATCCGGTCCGGCTGGGACAGCACGGCCTTGTCGAAGAAGTCGATGACTCTCATGAATTTATCTCCTGCGCGATCGCCGGCAACCGCTCAGGGCGACGGCGTGATCGTGCGTGGCGGATACAGACCCCGCCGCGTTGAAAGTTGGAAGTCCCGCGTCACGAGCTCGCTCCGCAGTCCACCCGCTTGCGCAAATCCCCCCAGCGGCGTTCGAACTCCGCGCTGGGCGCCTTCGGCTGTCGCGCCACCTTGCCGACGAGTTCGCAGGCCGAGGCGGGGCGCGTGGATCCGGCGCGGAGTTCGATGCGGCTCAACATGCCCTCCCACCAGACGTCGAAGCTCGGCGGCACCTTGTCGGTGATGACGGCCCACGCATCATCCGCCTCGACGAGGCGCCGGGTGGCTTGCGCCGATTTCGCCAGCATGCGGTAGCCGTCGCCCGCCTTCGGGTAGTCCTTGATGAGCGCCCGCGCCCGTTCGTAAGCGTCCTCGCCGCGCGCGAGCGCGAGCAGGTTCTCGATTTCCAGCAGGCGGAAGCGGCGCTCCATGTCCGGCAGCTGGCGAAGCCGCGGCGCGAGCAGCGCCGCGTATTCGGCCTGGACGGCGAGATCCGGCTGCTTGCGCACCCACGGATAGAGCGCCTCCGCCATCCAGCTCGGTACGGGGGCCTCGCCCAGCGCCGCGATGTCCCGCTGCGCGCGGCGCGGGTCGCCGAGCCGGTCATAGCAGCGCAGGCGGGCCCAGAAATACGCGCGCAGGCTGCCCGCACTGGCTTCGGGCTTCTGCGCGGCGCGCTCTATTTCCGCGAGGACCGCCGCCGGGTCCTTGTCGGCGACGGCCTTCAGCTGCAGGTAGAACGCGTAGTTCTCCTGGCGCTTCTTCTCGTCCCCGGGCAGTTCGTCCCACGCGTTCATGCCCTGCCGCGCGAGCGCTTCGACGCCGCCGTCGAGGCTGTTCGCGGATTTCGCGAACTGGCGCGCGATGAGGTGGAAGCGGGTGGCCGCGACCCCGCCCTGCAGCGGGGAGCCCTGTTTCACGCCGCCGAGCAGCTTCAAGGCCTGCAGGGTGTCGCCGGTGGACTGCGCGAGCACCACGCGCGCCCCGTCGGCGTCCGGATCGGAGGGGTTCGCGTCGAGGAAGCGCTTTGCCGCCACGCCGAGCGCGGCGCGTGCGTCGGCGGTCGAGCCGGAATCGAGCCGCTTCGCGCGCGCAACGTACGCGAGCTTGGTCGCGGCCTTGCGCAGCTCCGGCTCGAGTTTCGGTGTGTTCAGCAGGCGCTCCGCGATCTGCGCCGCCTCGATCGTCAGGTCGGCCTTGAAGCTCGCCAGCGCGTGACGGTAACGGAAGCGATCGAAGTTCATGTCGACACCGCGCGCGGCGCGCGCGAAGAAGGCCTGGTATTTCTGCACTGCAGTGAACCACTGCTCGTTCGTGAACGCGAACTCGGCGCCGACGAGGTCGGTGTATTCGCGCAGGTCCTCGCCGACGATCTCGGCCTGGTAGCCCAGGATGTCGATCAGCAGGGACATGCGCATGCCGCCACCGTCGATGATTTCGCGCAGCTTCGCCGCCGCATCGCGTGCACCCGCCTTCGTCTTGCGGTGCTGGGCGAGCAGTGCGAAGGCTTCCGCACGCTGCACGGCATGGCGATCGGCATTGGTGGCGGCCGGCGCGGCGGTGGTGGCGGTGGCGGCCGGCGCACGGCCGTCCATGCGCGCGAGTTCCTGCTCGACGACCTTGCGCACCGGGTGGTTCGGATCGAAGGACAGCGCCTGCCGGAGGCTCGTGAAGATCTGCCGCGCGCGCGCGTCCTGGCCTTCGGCGCGCGCGACGAACCCGACGCCCAGCCAGCCGCCGTAGACGAGACTGGGCTGGTAGATCTGCATCGAGGCCGCGCGGAAGCCGCGCTTCGCGCGCCACAGCAGCTGAACGCGGTTCGCCGCCTGCGAGGGCCGCTCGGCCAGCGCGAGGTCCAGCCACGAGCCCCAGAACGGAAAGGCCGACATTGCAAAGCTCAGGTGCTCCCAGACCTGCGAGCGGTAGAGGCTTTCCAGCGCGCCCTCGTCGTCGCCGGCAGCGGCCTCGGCGCTCTGCAGGCGGCCCTGCGCGCGCTTGCGCATTTCGGCCGCCACCTTGCGCAGCGCGATCAGCGTCGCGTCGGCGGCGCCGGCCTGCCGTACCTCGTCGACGATGGCCCCGTAGTCGCGCGCGGTCTGCGCGTAGGTCTCCGTCGGCACCGTCGCGTCCAGCGCGGCCAGCAATGCCTGGGCGCGCAGCAGCGGATCATCGCTCGCCGCGGACGCCGACAGGGACAGCAACGCGCAGCACAGCAGCCAACAGACGCCGCGCCACCCGGTCAGGGGCATCGACGCGACGGGACTGGGTCGACGCGACATCAGATCAGCTCCAGCAGGGCCTGCATTTCACGCGCGAACTGGTCGCCCATGATCAGCGTCACGAGGCGGCGCGTGAGCGTCACTTCGCCCTCGAGGGTCGCGGCGTCGCCGTTGCCGGCGTCGGCGATATTGCGGAACTGGTACATGGATTCGTTGCGATAGAGCGCGTGGTTCACCTTGCGCCCGACCCGCGCCTCGACGACGGCGGGATTGGACTGGTCACTGACGTCGAGCGTCGAGACCACGCCGCCCGCGGCCGCGAAGCGCTCGACTTCACGGAGGACGCCCGGCAGGCGATTCTCGTCCGGCGGTGCGTCGCCGATGAGGATGATGATCCTGCGCGCACCGCTGCGCCAGTCGGAGCCCTCGACGCCGAGCTTGATGCCGTCGTAGACGGCTTCGAACATGTTTCCGCCGCCTTCGGCCGTCAGGCCGCCGAGGAAGTTCTGCAGCTTGAGTGTGCTGTAGGTCAGGGCCTGGGCCTTGACCACGAAGCTCGGGTCGTCCTTGTCGCGATAGGCGACGACACCGAAGCGCGCTATCGGGACCAGCGAACGCACCACGGCGGCGATGTCGATGATCCTGGCCTTCACTTCGTCGAGTACCCAGCCCATCGAGCCCGTGGCGTCGACGACGAACAGCACGTCGAGCCCGCCCTCGCGCATGCCCGCGATATAGGCGGCAAACTGGTTCGAGGACCCGCCGAGCGCGTTACCGATGCCAACGCCGAAACCGGCAATGCCACCGCCCTCTCCGCCTGCCGAGCCGCCCTGCGTCACCGGCGCGAGGATGCCGACGGTCGGGATGCTGGCCCGTCCGGCAATGGCCTTGCTGTCCTCCGGCGGCGGCTGCGCAATCTGGATGGGTTCGAGGGCTTCACCCGCCCCGCCCGCCTGGGCGCTGAGCGCCAACGGCACGTTGGGCGGCGGCGGCACCACGGCCTGCGGCGCGAGCAGGATCTCGGGCGGCTCGAGTTCGAACTCCTCCTCGAAGTCGAGCGGCTCGTCGGTCGGCGGTTTCTCCTCCTCGACGACGGGCGTCTCGGCGACGTCGAGCTTCACGACGACCTTCTTCTGCGCGGCGCGTTCAGCCGCCGCACGCTCGCTCGCGGCAATGCCGGCCTTGATGTCCTCGCCGACGCGCGAGGAGATCAGCGCGTGGATCAGCAGCGAGACGCCGATGAGCAGGATCCAGAAGGGCCAGCGTCGCATGCGTTCCTATCCGCCGCGCGCGCCGGCGGGCGCGGCTTGCGCGCGGCCGAGCGTCAGCAAGGTCACGTGGTCCAGGGCGAGGCCGGACAGTGCGTCCAGGACCCGCGCGACCAGCACGGCGTCCACGCCGGCATCGGCCGTGATTGTCAGCTCCGTGATGCGGCCCTTGGCCTTCAGGACCGCAGCCAGCGAGTCGATGTCGACGTCCGCGCCATCGACGCGCAGCCGGCCTTTCGCATCGATCACGAGTTGTTGCGCCGCCGACGTTATCGGCTGCGCCGCATCCGCGCGGGGCGGGCTCACGTCGATATTCAGGTTCAGGTTGCCTGCGACCACGAAGAAGAGCAGCAGCAGGAAGATCACGTTGATCATGAAGAACGTGCTTTCCAGGCGCCGATCCTTCGCGCTGCTGAGCCCGGAGGCACGCACGAGCTCCGCCGAGCCATCGCCGACCATCATCTGAACTGCCTCGCTTCGCGCAACAGCACATTCGACAGCCCGCGCGCGCCGAGCATGTCGATCACGTCGACGGCCCGCTGCAGCGGCACGCCGGGATCGACGGCCACGATCGCGGACTTGAACTCTGACAGACGCAGCGCGGTGAGCGCCGCCGGCAGCGTCGCCAGTGAATGGCGGGCGCCGTCCAGCCACACGCCCTGGTCGGCGTGCAGCTCGACATACAGGACGGTCGGTCGTTCGCTGCTGTCGTGCCGGGTGGGGGTGGCTTCGGGCTTGCTCTGCAGCAGCGCCATGCTGTTCGGGCGCAGCATGTTGCTCTGGAGCATGAAGAAGATCAGCAGGATGAATACGCAGTCGACGAGCGGCGTCAGCGACAGCTTGGCCGCGCTGCGCCGCTTCGACCGGCCGCCGCCGAGGACGACATCATGTTCCGCGTTCATCGACGTTCTGTGGCCGGGCGCAAGCGCTGCGCGTCAGACCACCTTCGCGGTCATCACCCGCGTCAGCAGGTCGCCGCACGCGTCGCTGAAGCGCTCGTAGCGCGTTTCCAGCATCGCATGGAACACCGTGAACGGCACCGCGATCACCAGGCCCACCGCAGTCGTCAGCAAGGCTTCCCAGATGCCGGCGGCGAGCGCATTGGAGTTCTGCTCGGAACCTGCCACCGCGGCCAGTTCGCGAAAGGCGTCAATCATGCCGAGCACCGTACCCAGCAAGCCCAGCACCGGCGACAGGTAGTAAATGAGCTCGATGGAGCGCAGAAGCCTGCCGTAGGGTTTGACGAACTGCGTGCCGCGGCGGGCCAGCTCGTCGCGCAGGCTGTCGCGTGGCGCGGATTCCAGATGCGCGAGCCCGAACCTCACATCGGCCGCCAGCGCCAGCGACGACTTGCCGAGCAGGGCGTCTGCCTGCTCGCGGTCACCGGCCTGCCACAGCGCGATGGCGCGGCGCAGGGGTTCCAGGCGAGCGCTGCCGAGGCTCGCATACTGGAAGAACTTGTAGAGCACCAACGCGAGCCCTACGACTGAGATCGCGATCTGCACTGCGACGACAGGGCCGCCCAGTTCGACGAGCGTGCCGGCGGAACTCAGCAGGTAGCTGACAGGGTCTTGCATCGAGATTCTTCCTGGCGCTCGAGCCAGAACCGGTTTCTCGTGCAATAGCGGGGTCGGATGCGCACCTGTCGGAGGGCCGGCGCGCGGGACGGCTAAGGCGAGAAGGAGCGGTACTGCGCTCGGTTAATTTGTACCGAGTGTATCGGGGAGCGGCGCGCAAAAGAAAGGGCCGGCATGAAGCCGGCCCTGAAGTTCACATGAAGCGGGTAGAGCGTCTTAGAAGAAGAAGCTCACGCGGGCGAAGACTTCGTCCGCGAAGTCCAGCGTCTCGATGACGTCGTCGTTCTGGCCTTCCGAGAAATCCTGGAGGATGTTCGCGTACAGGTCGAACTGCCAGTCGGTGCTGGGCTTGTAGCGCAGGCCCGGCTGCAGCAGCACGCCACCCTGGATGTCGATCAGCATCGCGAAGTCCGCGCGCCAGATCAGGTTCGGGAACGGCTGCTGGAAGGCGAAGGACACGTAGTTCGCGTTGTCGTTGCCTTCCGGACGGCCACAGCGCCCGTCGTCCGCCTGGTCCGGGAGGAAGTTCGGCATGCAAGCCATGTCATCCTTGAACTCATGTTGCATGCCACCGAGGTGGCGTCCGAACAGGTCTGAATCCGTCTTGTGCATCCACTGCGCGACGAGATACGTGGCTGGGAGATTTTCAAAAAGGCTGTGGTACTTTTCCAGAATTAAAGCTGAGGCCACCTCATCGCTCTCGATGTGGGCACCCCCGCGCAGATCGAGCGCTGTAAATTTCTTGTCCGGCGTGTAACTGACTTCACCTCGGATGATCAATTGATCCAGCAGTGATCCGGGTTCAGCTTCGAAAATATAATTGAACGACGCGCCGAAGATATTTTCGCGTTTAAATTCCCGCGTGATGTACCCTCGGGTAAATGCGAAAGAATTGAAAAACGCGTCAAGCAACCTACCGTCGTTACCCGATGTCCACGCAGCGCGGTTAGTATTCGGAGCGCAACCTGCGCCGTTGCAGAGGCTGTCGAATATCTGCTGAGGGGTTCCAAGCCCGAACAAAGCGCCCGCAAGTGCCGAAGCATTGGTTCCACTGGGATTCAAGGCGCCACCGTTCAGGAATGCAAGCCCGCCTTCAACTGGATTAAGGCGGCTCTTGCCCGCCACCGTGTGCCATTCGGCCCACGATCCGGTCGCCATCGGATCCGGCGCACCAGTGGCACCGCAGAGCCCACCCGCGAGCGGAGTCTCTTGTTCGGTTATGTCATCTACGCCGTTACCGTTCAAATCAGGCGCAGTCCCAGGGGTTAAGCCCGCAGCGCGCAACGCTGCGGCTCCCGCGTTGTTTGGCCCGAAGCAAAATGGGTTCGCTGTGCCATCGGACATGACGGTGGGAGCATCATCCCAGCGAACCACACCATCCGGGTTTCGGCGATTGACGGCCATTACGCCTACTGTCAATTTGTCCGTTAGAGGCATGTTCAGCCGCACGCCGAAATTTAGCGAATTCTCCGCCTCGTCAAATTCGCCAGTATTGTCCGACCAACTAAAAGCGTTCCCGATTATGTTGTAGGGTGTATTGGTACCGACAATTGTGGTTGGCGCAAACATCTGCATGAAGCCGTCAACCTCGAACCCGTTGTCGAATGTATAACTCGCACGAACGCCGGGCGAGGCGACGCGCTTGTCGGAGAATTCCTCCGCCGCGACGTCAAGCGTGAAGTGCCGACGGGTGTCGAGGCCGTTTGGCACGTCGAAAACTCGGAAGAAGTAGGCCTCACCCCAGGCGATCTGCTGCTGACCGACGCGGACCCACAGGGAGCCGGCGTTGTAGTCGAGGTAGGCAGACGGGATGTCGACCATGAAGTCGGGCGAGTTCCATTCCAGCATGTTGCCGGCCCGGTCGCCGTGCCAACCGCCGCCGGTGGCGCGGAAATGGTCGCCGTTGAAGGCGTCCGAGAAGTTGCTGACGGCTTCGCCAAACGCGCGAAACTTCACGAAGGTCTTGATGGAATCCGTCCACTGCGCTTGCACGTCGATTTCGGCGCGGGTGGCGAACATATTGAAATTACTGTCTTCACGGACAGCATTGGTGTAATTGCCGCAGTTTGGGTTCGCTCCGCACGCACCATTCATGCGACCAAATACTTGGTTGAAATATTGATTATTGGTAGCAGTGCTCCCAATGCTGTTGACGAAGGTTCCGTTGTCATACGGAGAGCCCTTTGCCGTGCGATTTCCTAGAAATGCATTTGGAACTACGCGTCCGTTGAAAGGGTTGCCCGATGCATTGAAAGGATTCTCGTCGTCGGTGACGGAAATCGCGATTTCCTGACGGACGAAGCCGGTGATATTGAAGTCGACCGCTTGCGCGGCGCCCGACGCAAATGCACCTGCGGTGGCACCGCCGGCGAGCATCATGCGCAACATGTAGTTCTTGTTCACTCCCGCTCTCCTCATGTAAACGTGAGATTACTATTCCGTCCCCCGTTGGATGTCAGCCACAAATCTCCCCGATGCGTATCGGAGCGTTTGGCCTTGGCTGCCATGCCTGCGTTGCTTAATTGCAACGCTTTGTTCTGATATCTGCTCAAAATGACGCACGCAGGCGACGCTTTGCCACGTTGAGTGGAACATAGCCCATCGTGGCAAGCTGATCAACCGTTTGCGCCCCCCATTTCGAGGAAAAGCTGGGCTGTGGCTGCTTTAGATGTTTTTGCCACAGCGCAGCAAAGACCTGATGCGTCAGCGCAACACGCGCGCGATGGTGCCCTGGTAGCCCGCGATATAGACGACCTCCTGGACCATCGCACCGCCGTCGCCCTTGAATTCCGCCTGACCCATCGCGACCGGCACATACCAGTTGCGCAGCACGGCGAGGTCGTCCGAGGCCGTGAAGCTTGCACCACCGTCGCTGCTGCGCAGGAGGGCACGCATGCCGGCCACGACCACTTCACCCTGGCTGGACGCCCAGACGCCGAACAGGTTGGCGCTGGAGCCGGACGAGAGCTCGGCCCAGGTCGCGCCGTTGTCGGTGGTTTTCATGACGAGGCCTTCCTGGCCGACCGCGTAGCCGACGCCGTCCGGCAGCATGTGCATCGCGAAGATGGATTTTTCGCCCTTGGTGGCCAGCTGGAAGGTTTCGCCACCGTCGTCGGAGACGATCACGTAGGCGAACTCCGCGCCGATGAGGATGCGGCCGTTCTCCTGCACGTCCACCGCGTAGATATGCGGCTCGTAGCCGTCGTCGCGGAAGGTCGCCCAGTCGATCGGGCGCTGCTCCCAGGTCTTGCCACCGTCCTTGGAACGCATGATGGTGCCGAACTCGCCGACCGCGATGGCGAGGCCGCTGCTGTTGACGTCCACGTTGAGAAGACGGGATTCCGTGCCGCTCTGGGCGGGCGTCCACTTGCCGTCCGCATCGCCCAGCAGGACGGTGCCACGCTGGCCGACGATCAGCTTGTGTGTGCCCGCCATCGCGATGCCGAACAGGCCGAACTCCGTGCCGGACTCCGCCTTGCTCCAGCTCGCGCCGCCATCCTTCGTTTCCAGCATCAGGCCGGCCGCGCCGACGGCAAGGCCGTTCTTGCCGTCGATGTGCAACGCGTAGAGGGCGTCGTGCGGAATGCCGCTGTAGACCGTTGCCAGCTGGGAGCTGGCGGCTTCCTCGGCGCGGGCGGGGGCTGCGGCGAGCAGGCTTGCGCCCAGCGTGGCGGCCAGCATGAACCGGGTGCCACGGCCCAGGAGGCTTTTGCCCGGAAGGTCTTTGCCCACGAAATCTCTGATGATGTTCACGTTGTCCTCGTTCTCAAAGTACTGAAAGTTGGTTCCGTTGGGCCCGGTCTCAGGCCATGTGGGCGGACAGGTCCACCTTCTCCGAGATCAGCTGGTGCTCGGACGAGATGAACTTCGGCTTGATCCACCACACCAGCAGCGGCAGCACGACCAGCGAGATGATCATGTTGATGGTCATCACCATCACGAGCAGCAGGCCCATGTCGGCCAGGAACTTCAGATCCGACAGGAAGTACCAGGGCATGATGCTGATCAGCACGATCGTCGCGGTGAAGAAAATCGCCTTGCCGGAGGTCTGGATGGCGCGCTGGATCGCGTCCCCGTAGTGCCCGGAATCCTGGAACTCCTCGCACATGCGGCTCAGCAGGTAGATGCCGTAGTCGATGCCGACGCCAATACCGATACTCGCGATCGGCAGGCTGTTGACGTCGAGGCCGATGCCCATCAGCACCATCACCGCCTCGAGCATCGCGTTCGACAGGTTCACCGGGATCAGCAGCAGCACGCCGGCGAGCAGGGAGCGATATGCGAGGGAGACCACTGCGAAAATGATGACGTTCAGCAGGCCCAGGATCAGCCACTTGTTCTGGCTGACGACGTCGTTCACGGACTGCTGGAGCGCGATGGCGCCGGTGCCGAGGCGGATGCGGAAGTTCTCGTGCTCCTCACCCACGGCTGCGACCGCACGCCGCGCCTGGTCGAGCGCAACGTCCACGGTTTCCTGCTTGTTGTCCTTGAACCAGAGCGACAGCGTGCCGTTCTGCATCGTGAAGTCGGAGACGTGGCTGTAGTTCTTCGCATTGGAGCCGAGCAACAGCGCGGTCACCGCGCCGTCCACGGCCTGGTCTATCGGGTCGACCGGACCCCACTTCGGGTTGCCGCCACCGAACAGGCGGTTCGCCTCCGGCAGGTAGTCGGCAAAGGACAGCGTGGCTTCCGGCGGCGTAGGCTCGGCTTCCAGGAGGCGCTGGATCTTGAACATCGTCGCCAGCGTGTGCGCCTGGCGCAGGATGCGCGGCGCCTGCTCGCCCTCGCCTTTGGTCTCGAACACGATTTCCAGCGTCATCAGGCCCGGGAAGTGCGAGTTGATCGCGCGCACCGCGGTGTTGAACTCGGAGTCGTTGAAGAGCAGGTTGCTGCCCTCGACCGGGTTGCCGATGCGCAGCTGCAGCGAGGTGTAGATGGCCGCCACCGAGAGCACGAGGAAGACGATGGTCGTCGGCACCGCGCGCTTGCCGTGGCTCAGGCTGCCGATGACGCCCAGGAAGGCGATGAGCTTGTCGTGCCAGGTCTTCTTGTCCGACTTGCCGATCAGCTGGTCGACGTTACGCGGCGTCGGCAGGAAGCTAGCGAGCAGCGCCGACAGGAACACGTCCGTCGGCACCAGCACCATCGCCCAGAAGCCCGTGAAGATGGCGAAGCGCTCCATGACCGGGATCGGCGCGATGGCGATCAGGAACAGGCACACGCAGTCGGTGATGATGCCGAGGATGCCGGGCGCCATCATCACGCCCAGCGAAATCTGCGCCGCCTTACGCTTGTCCTTGACCTCGTGCAGGATTTCGTAATAACGCTCGAGGTACTGCACGCAGTGCGAGAACGCGCGCGCGACCAGCAGCATCGGCACGACCATGATCAGCGGTTCGATCGGCTGCCGGAGCCAGCCGGTCAGGCCGAAGCCCCAGATGCCGCCGACGATGGACACGGTGATCGGCGCGACGACGCCGGGGATGTTCCGCATGTAGACGACGAGCGAGAGGATCAGCGCCGCGGCGGTGATGCCGAAGATGGTCAGCATCTGCACCTGGTAGGTGTAGACCCAGCCGGTCAGCATCGGCTGGCCGGCGGCGTAGATTTCGTGATTGGCGTCGCGCTCGCGCTCCACCATGTCCTGGATGTACTTGAAGGTCTCGCCGTAATCGAGATGCTGCTCGATGAAGGTGGCCTGGACGATCGTGGCCGTCTCGTCGCCGGAGATCAGGAAGGTGCGGACGTTGTTCGCACGGTCGACGCGATGCTTGAACTCCGTCAGCTCCTCCTCGGTTTCCGGCGCGCGGGAATCCATCAGCGGCTTGACGTCGACGCCGTAGGGCGTGGCCTCCGCGTAGCGCGCTTTTTCGGTGGCGATGGAGATGATCTGGTCGTGGTCGACGGACGGCGCAAGGTCAATGTCGCGCGTCATGTTCCAGACCTTGGCCAGCGTGTCCTTGTTGTAGATGTCGCCGTCCTTGCGCTTCACCATCAGGACGACGGTCAGCGGGTTACCGAAGTTGCCGTGGTCCTTGTACGTCTGGACGAAGGGATGATCTTTCGGGAACAGGTCCGAGAAAATCGTCTTGATCTGGACATGTGTCAGGCCCACCGCGAAAAACGCCGTGATGCCCATCAGGATTGCGAGCGACAGCCCGCGGTTGTTAATCACCCATGCCGCGAATCGATGACGAAGTCCCATTGCATTTCAACCTGAATTTAGGGCGACGGGCAGGCCGTGGTAGCCGGGGTGCCACTCGCGCGGCCGCCTCGTTGCACACGGATATCCTCGCCGGGATCCCTTTGGTAGAACGAATTGTCGAGTTTTTCTGGCTTGGCGGCGCCCGGCGTGCGGGTTCCGTGTCAGCCGCGATGTGCCCCTGTCTGTCCAATCACGTGGCGCATACACGTTGTGATGCGCCTGCTTCATCGCTGCTGATGATGCGGTTTGAAGCCGCACCTGTCCGGACTATATGGAGCATGTATTGGAGTGTCAATTGTCTGAATTTGCGGGATTTTCCGTGCTGCGGCGCAGCAGATCGTAGGACAACCGCAGCCCTCCCGGACCTCACGGACGAGGCCTCGCGGATGCCCCGAAACGGGGGATGGAGACAGCTTGCCGAGCGCCGCTTCGGCGCGTGACACTGGGCGTCAGTTCTGCGGAGTTCGCGAGCGAAATGGTTCCCGGGAGATCGAGCCTGCTGGTCGCGCGTGACGGCGTGGCGCCGTCACGCCGCGCGCAGGAAGTATTGGCGCTGATCGAGCAGATCGTGCTGCGCGAAGGCTTTGCGCGCCTGACCATCGGCGAGCTCGCCGACCGCCTCGGCTGTTCGAAGCGGACCATCTATGAACTCGCACCGAGCAAGAACGAGCTGGTGACGCGGATCGTCAGCGCGTTCTTCCACGACACCCGCGTCGCGGGACACGCGGCGGCTGCGGCGGAGGAAGATCCGGCGCGGCAGCTCTACGTCTACCTGCAGGCGGGCGTGAAGGCGGCTTCCCGCCTCGGCGCGCAGGCCGTGAACGACATCGACCACTGGAAGCCAACACGGACGATCTGGAAGGAGCACGTCCGCCTGCGCGTGCAGGGGCTGCGCGATCTCCTCAACGCGGGCATCGCGCGTGGCGCCTTTCGTGACGTGAACCCGAATTTCGTGGCGGAGATCGTGTTCGCGGCGCTCGATCGCCTGCGGCAACCGGATTTCTACACCAGCACCCGCCTGAGCGCCTCGGCGGCGTTCCAGGAGTACTACCGGATCCTGTTGACCGGCCTGCTCGCCGAGGGCGTGGCCGCGGACTGAAGGGACTGCGGAAGAGGTTCACCCGCGAGGCCTTCACCTCTCCAGCTCCGGGCGAGGTCGACGCCGAAGGCGGCGGGTGAGGGTGGCCTGCCCCGGCGCTGCGCCAATCGGACGCGACCCTCACCCGATGGTATGGACTCCTCCCCCTTCTTAAACGGCATCGATGTGCCACGCTGGGGATGTGAATCAAACATTCCAGCACCGAAGGAGGAGGAGTCCATGAATAACATTAGCGTAATCGCCGTTGATTTGGCCAAGCACAAGTTCCAGGTCCACGGTTACGGCCCGCAGGACGAGCAGCGCTTCGCCAAGACCCTGACCCGCGCGGCCTTCGAAAAGCTGCTGCGCGAGCAGCCGCCCTGCAAGCTCGTGATGGAAGCCTGCGGCAGCGCCCATTTCTGGTCGCGCCTGGCCCTCGAACTCGGCCACCAGCCGTCGCAGCTGCCGGCCCAGTTCGTCAAGGCCTTCGTCATCGGCAACAAGACCGACCGCAACGACGCCAACGCTATCCACGAGGCCTCCAAGCGCCCCAACGTGCGCCCCGTGCCGGTGAAGTCGGTCGAGCAGCAGGACGCCATGCTCCCCCACCTGACGCGCCAGCGCCTGCTCAAGACCCGTCTCGAGTTGACCAACCAGTTGCGCGGGGTGTTGCGTGAACGGGGCATCGCCTTCGCCAAGGGCGATGCCGCCCTGCGCCGGGGTTTGCGTGACCTGCGCGACGCCGAGCCGACCCGCGAACTGAGCCCGCGGCTGCTGGCCTGGGTCGGCCAGGCGCTCGAGGAATGGACCGAACTTGAGGCCCGCCTGAGCGGGGTCGAACGGCAGTTGCAGCAGGATTACCGCGACTCGCCGCGCTGTCGCCAGCTTGGCGAACTGCCTGGCATCGGCGTGCTGACCGCCACCGCCGTGCAGGCCCGGGTCACCTCGGTCGACAGTTTCCCCGACAGCCGCGCCTTCGCCAGCAGCCTGGGACTGGTGCCGAGCGAGCACTCCAGTGGCGAGAAGCAACGCCGCGGGGGCATTCATCGGCGGGGCGACCCGTACCTGCGCCTGCTGTTCATCCACGGCGGGCGCAGCGTGGTGCAGAGCGTGCTGCGGAAGCAGCGGGCAGGCATCGTCCTCGATGTCTTCGAGCAGTGGGTGCTCGGCGTGTATCAGCGCCGCGGCTACAACCGGGCGGC
>Ga0255182_1001022_pt1 | contig 15869 bp, 13 predicted proteins | sample Atl_UVDOM_RepA_8_FD_188420 | JGI IMG/M metagenome (GOLD analysis project Ga0255182, IMG submission 188420) | Freshwater microbial communities from Altamaha River, Georgia, United States - Atl_UVDOM_RepA_8d | ecosystem: Environmental > Aquatic > Freshwater > River | place: USA: Georgia...
TTAAAACTTTTTATTTTACTTTTTTTTTTCAAAAAAACAAGTTCCAATCTTTTCTGGAAAAAATGAAAATGGACATGTCCAAAATCGATTTGGCCAGGAAAGATATGAAAATATTAAAAATTTTTTTATCGTAACAAAAAAGTATGTCTTAAAAATGAAAATAAGAGCATAATGGTCACAAATGCTTTTTTTTACACTTTTTTAAAAGAATTTAAAGGTTTTTTCTTTAATCATATAAAGGATTATGGAAGATTATATTCTATCCCAAAACAATCCCGAAATAAACCCAAAAAAATATGTTAGTTATGAATGTAAAAAATGTGACTTTATTACATCAAATAAAAAGGATTATAATCGTCACGTTCTTACGAATAAACACAAAAGAATACATGATATTGAATATGATAATAAAATTCCCAAAATAATCCCAACTGAATTTACTTGTAAATGTGGTAAAGTTTATAAACATATGACAAATTTATCAAGACATAAACGTACTTGTGATTTTCTTCATAAAAAAGAAGAAAATAAAGAAGAAAATTCAGAAGATTTAGAAAAGCCATTAGAAAATAAAAATGAATTAATAGAATTACTTATTACACAAAATAATCAGTTGCAAGAATTATTAATTAAACAATCACAAGAATATCAAAAACAATTAATAGAATTAATTCCAAAATTAGGAAACAACAACAATAATAATACGATTAATTCTCACAATAAAGTTGATATTAATTTTTTTTTAAATGAAAAATGTAAAGATGCTATGACAATGGATGAATTTATAAAAAAGATAGATGTATCTCTTAGCAATTTATTAACAACAAAAAATAAAGGTTTAGCAGAAGGGATTACAAATCTCTTTATTGAAAATATTAAAAAATTATCTCTCCATGAAAGACCTCTTCATTGTACAGATGTTAAACGTGAAACATTATATATTAAGAACGATACTTGGGAAAAAGATGAAAATAAAGTTCTTATTAAAGATGCAATTAAAAAGGTATCCATGAAACAATCAAAAAGTATAGGCACGTTTACGAAAGCTAGGCCTAATTATTTGACAAATGATAAAGACAAGGATGACTTTATTAGTATAGTGAAATCAACCACAGACTCTATAGAAGATAAACAAGAAAAGGTTATTAAACATTTGTGCAAAAATGTATATTTAACCGAAGATGATTATAAAAAATAAATAATTATGTTATTTATAAATTTGAAATTTATTATGTAATAAGTATTTTAATACATAATAATAATAAAGATTTATAATTATATTAAATTAATGAAATTTTATGATACACATTTTGATGATTATTTAGAGACAAATAAAACAAATGATTTGCATCCAAAACTTGAAATGCTTTATAAAAAATTTCCACAATCTATCTATGATTTCAGAAATTTAATTTTTTATGGTCCTAAGGGAGTCGGAAAATATACACAGATGTTAAAATCAATAAAAAAATACAGTCCGAGTGAATTAAAATATGAAAAAAAAATTATTATTTCCTACAATAAAAATATTCATTATTTTAAAATAAGTGATGTCCATTTTGAGATAGATATGTCATTATTAGGTTGTCAATCAAAAATGTTATGGAATGAAATTTATTATAATATACTGGATATCGTATCGGCTAAGACGGATAAAGTAGGAATAATTGTCTGTAAAAATTTTCACGAAATACATGGAGAATTATTGGATTCATTTTATAGTTATATGCAAACGCTTAATCATAGATCACTTTCTTTAAAATTTATCTTATTAACTGAAGAAATAAGTTTTATCCCTGATAATATATTAAATTGTTGTCAAATAATTTCAGTTCCTAGGCCTACTAGAAGTCATTATAATAAATGTTTAAAAACGAAATTAAATGGAGATTTTAAATTGGACGAAATTGTAAATATAAAGGATATGCATTCGCCAAACATAAATAATTCAAAGCCTTATAAATCTATATGCAATAAGATTATTAATGAGATAATAGAGGTAGATGAAATGAAATTTAATAATTTTAGAGATTTATTATATGATATTTTCATATATGATTTAGATGTTACAGATTGTATATGGTTTATTTTGAATTCATTGATAGAGAGAAATCAAATAAAAAATGAAGAGATGATAGAAATATTAACGAGAACATTTTCATTATTACAATATTATAATAATAACTATAGACCCATTTATCATTTAGAGAATTATATTTGTTATTTAATATCAAAAGTGCATGGATACAGAGAAAGCGATTAAAAAGTTAGAATTAACTATACCATTTTCTCTCAACGAATTAAAAAGAAACTATCATAGACTGTCTTTAAAAGTACATCCAGATAAGAATAAATTGCCTAATGCAACATCAGAATTTCAAGAATTAAAAAATGCCTATGAATATTTAAAAGATAATATTGATAATTTTTCAAAAGATGATAGTAAGAATGAAAATATAGAGATAGATATTTTTGAAATGCTTAATAATTTTACATCTAAGATAAATGGTAAAAAAATAGATAAATCTATAATATTGAATATAATAGATAAATTATCAGTTAATAGTATTTCAATTTATAAAGATGCGTTTGAAGGGATGGATAAACAAACATCAATGGATTTATTTGAATATTTAAAAAAATATGCGTGTGTGTTTAATATATCAAATGATACTTTAAATAATATAGGTACTATAATAAATCAAAAATATAAAAATGATGAAATTATAAAATTACATCCAAATATAAACAATTTAATGAATGATGATTTATATAAGTTAGAGTTTGACGATAAGATACATTATATACCTCTATGGCATCATGAAATAATATACGATTTATCAAATAATAATCAATTAATTGTAAATATAATACCTGATTTAGAACATCATATTTCTATAGATGATTATAATAATGTTCATATACATTTAACAAAAAATATAAAGGGGTTGCTTGCTTCAAATGCCATATTATTTAATCTTGGTGAAAAAGTATTTGATATTCCTTGTAATGAATTGTATATAAAAAAGAAGCAAAAATATATATACAAAAAAAGAGGAATATCAAAAATAGATACAAATAATGTATACGATGTAACAAAAAGAGGAGACATAATAGTTCATTTAACTCTTATAGATGTTGAATAAAAAATTATAAATTTTTATAAATTTTATAATTTTTTAAAATTTCTAATTATATTTTCTATTTACTCATCTCCAGATGTTTTCTTACGACGAACTACTTTCTTTCTAGCGGATGAAACTTCTTCAGCAGATGCTTCAGGCTCAGCTGTGGCAGTAGCGGCAGCAACCGACGCATTAGGTTGAGAACCTTCATCGTCACTATCTTGGACGTGAACTCCGACAGTAGTATTAGTACCAAGATCATCTACCTCAGCTTCATCATCTTCTGCACTACGAGATACAGATTGCGTCATACGCTCACGATCAGTAGAACTTAGTTTAATGTGACAAGTTCCACGTAGGCTTTGAGGCGGTTTAACAACTGCCTGGAATAGCTTCCAAGTTACACCAAATTTGCCATTAGCAAACCAAATGCCACCACACTGTAGAACGCAAGCAATGCGAGTCAGCTTAGGAATGAGTTCAACCGGACTTGCTGCTGCACCACTTTCGCTTGGCCAAATCTGACGCTGCTCCATATCATAAAGTTCAATCTTCCAGTCGCCATCCCAATAAGGAATCTTAACTTTAAGACTTGGTGCCTTAGTGTAATCAGGTTCCTGTGTTTCCTTGTTCTTAGGATACTTGAGCATAGGAGTCCATAGAGCATCAATGACATCAGCGCTCATCTTGGGCTTGTTGAACCATTCCTTAGAGTTATTAATAGCATCAGCTTTAACTTTTTCCTCAAATTGTTTGAGCTTTTCAAGAAACATTTCTCCATCTTCATCAGGATAATCCGCATTCGGGAACTGAAGTGAAAGGTCGTAAGATACCTTTCCGGATTTCTCATCACGAAATTCGCCCATACCCCACGTCAGCATAAGAGGAGTAGAAAGATAAGTCGCCTTGCGAACCTTAGAATTCATAATAGAAACATTTTTTCCACCCGCCGCATTAATCTTAGCCTTAGCATAAGACATATCAGTAGAGGGAGAATAATCACGCACGTTAACGATTTGGGACATGTTGTTGTTTGATATGATTTATTATCAGGCTAAATCTTTAAATCAATTTTTTTTGAAAATACATAATAAATATATACGATATAAAGAATATGACGATGTAACGTGTGATAAGTATTTATAAGAATTATTTATTATGATAATAAACTGTTGAATATTTATCTATTATGATAATAAGTATTTGAATAATTTAATATAGATTATTAAATTATTAATTTTTATGATTTTTTATTAAACTCTACTCAATTTCTTACTTAGCCTCGGCAGATTTCTGAGCCTTGGCAAAATGAGGACTCATATAACGCTGGAGGTTGAAGTAGGTAAGCTCATCACTTCCACTGAGCTTAAGAAGCTTAGAAAGGTTGCTATCAGGGTTGATCTTACGACCGTTGCTCTTATCCTGGAGATTGTGCTTACGGATATAGGCATTAATCTCGCGAGTTACCTCAGTGCGAGCCATCTCGGCACCAGCAGGGCGACCAAGGAAAGAGGCAAGCTCATCAGAGATAAGTGTGGGCTTTACGAAACCGCTAGGGGAACGGTTTCCGGTCTTACGACGACGGCGAGAAGAAGCCTTGTTGGCAACCTTAAGCTCGCGAGTAGCACGGCGCTCAAGCTGGCGGAACTCAGTCTTTAGAGATGAGAGGACAGTGGTAACCTGCTGAAGCTTTGCAAAAACATCATTGAAAGCAGCAACAAGACCAGCGTCAACCGCCTCACTCTCAACAGCAGGGGCCGCGGGAGCATCAGAAGAGGAAGCGACAACCGGGGCATCAACGACGGGGACAACGGCCTTCTTGACTACACGAGGGGTAGCGGTCTTAGAAGCACGAGCGGGAGCCTTAGCCTTGGCACTTACAGCCTCGGCGGCAACAACAGGAGCAGCAACAACGGGAGCAGGAGCAGGAGCAGTCTCGGATTTCTTTACTTTGGGCATCTTATTATACATTACTATAATAATTCTTTTTTAAGTGTTTTAACGCAATATATATTATATTTGTATTTGAGAGCCTAAAACGCCTTAAATTAATAAAAAAATTATTGAACGTGCGCGACAGAATAATACAACCAAGGCATACTTTGCGCAGCATTTTCATTTACTAACGTTAATGCGGATAAGACGAAAGAAGCTCCTAAATATTGAGAATCGCGATTAATTCCTTTATAAATTAAATTTTCAATTAATTTTATCATTTTAATTTTTAATTCTTCAATAGAGATGGTATTTAATTGATATAAATTTAGTATAACACAAGGATCAAAATTGGGACAAATTTCTCTCTTTACTTGGTCAGTTAATTGTGCTCTATATGACCAGATATCATGCAATTCTCTTATAAATTTAATAATATTGTTTCTATTAAGCGATATAAACCAATTTACATCTGTATAATTTCCCAATTCATCCATTTTTTGACACAATGCCAATATTTTAAGTTCAATTATTTTATAAATTGATATTTGATTATCATTATCATTATTGATATTTGTATTTTTATTATCATCTGGTTTGATATTAAAAATTTTATTTAATTTAATTATAGAATAAATGTCACTCTTTATTTTTGAAATGGGCAATGCTTTTCTATTATAAGGATTTCTAAAATTAGAGTCTTTATTTATGGCATTTAAAAGTGATGATAAATCAAAACCATATATTATTTTGTCTTCATCCATAAAGCTATAAAAATTATAGTTTGGAATTTCATCTAAACTTTCCATTGTTAAAAAATCGGTATCATTTACACATAAACTCTTCTTGTTAAATGCAGGACCGTGTACAATTTTTAATCTATGTTTTAAATGAGCTCTAAAATTTCTTTGTATTTTAATAATAAAATTTGTAGCGTATAAAAATGAATAAATATTCTTACTTAATTCTTGTTTATTTCCTGATTTAGGTATATTATATTTTTCACATATTTTTTTCAACATAGGCACCGTATAATTAAATTTAATTACTGATATGTATTCTTTTGTTGTTGGAATTTTAAAATCTTTTTCTGTGATTTTAGTTTGTTTATTAATTTCTGGCAATTTTATGTGAATGTAATTATAAATACTATTTTTTTTATTAGATTTACTGAAACAGTTTGTTTTGTCTTGATCTATACAAAACATGATTTATGTATTATTGATATATAGTGATATAATCTTTAATCGCATTTAAAATAAATAAATTATAGTTTTAGAAACTATTATAGTAAATTAATTTTTAAATTGATTTAGGCAACGTTTAAAATTAATTCTTAATTAAATATATAATGAAGCATACTAGAAAACATTTAAGTAGAAGAGGTTCCGGTTCTCGTAAGCAAATCGGAGACAAGACTGGAGGAAAATCTAAACGTGTTAACCAAAAAGAATTTGATGGATTGATTAAAAAAATGTTAGAACTTCAAATATTGCTTAAATTGTATCATTGGAACACTTTTTCATATGCTACTCATAAAGCAAGTGGAGACTTATACGATGGATTATCTGATAGAATAGATGAATATGCTGAAGTTATGATGGGAAAGAGCGATGGAAAATATCGCATTGATATGTCACATTTTAATAAATTAGTTGTTAAAGGTGTATCAAATAATAACCAATTGACAAGCACTGTTAAATCATTTATTAGTGAGTTGAATGCTTTCCATTCGCATTTACCTTCTAATTTTTATAGCGAGGTGCAAAATATTAAAGATGAGATTGTTGCGGATTTAGATAAGTTTTTATATTTGTTAACCTTAAAATAAATAATACATTTCAAATGTAATATTGTAAAAACGTTTATTTTAAATCTCTCATTTAAAATAAATGGTAAAGCATCATTTTATCACTTACGCTACACCTGACTTTCAAAAATTTGCAGAAGTTAATAAAGAAACAGCGATAAGGATAGGCAAATTTGATGAAGCAACTATATATTCTCCAGAAGATTTAGACAACAATTTTAAAATAAAAAATAATAATATTTTATCACAAAAAGGCCATGGATATTGGATATGGAAACCATATATAATACTTAAAAAATTATTAGAAATAGAAGATGGGGATGTATTATGTTACAATGATAGTAAATTTATGTGGTTTAAAAATATAAGACAGTTTGAAAATGATATTCTAGTTAATCAAAATATAGGAGTTTATTGTAATAAACCAAATGATAATATTTACTTTGAAAAGGATTGGACAAAAATGGATGCATACATTTTAATGAATGTATCTGGAAATATTATAAATCAAGTAAAAGAAACACCTCAAGTTTGGTGAGGATTTATTCTAATTAGAAAAAAATTTGAAACTATACGATTTATAAGTGAATGGTTAACATATGTACAAGATCCTAGAATATCAACTGATATACCAAGTATTTTTTCAAAAGAATTACCAGGATTTAATCAAAATAGGCATGATCAAAGTGTATTAAGTATTTTGTGTAAGAAACATATGATAAAAATGAATTATTTTAATAATACATACATGTTAGATATGAGAAATCCCATAGATGAAAATCTAGTACCAGAACATTTAAGATCTAATATACAACGTAGAAATATGAAACGTTTATTTTAAACAGTAATAGTCTTTGCTATGTTTCTAGGAAAATCTACATTATTATTTCTCCCTTTACTTAAATAATAACTAATAAATTGTAACGCGATAATTGATAATAAGTTAGAATATGTTTCATTGTGAGGAATTATTATTGTATTTTCTCTCATCTCAGAAAGATTAGAAATGTCTGTGATAGTAAGAACATTTGCTTCACGAGAGAGAATTTCATTGTAAATATTAGATAGTTTAGCATGATGATGTCCTTGATTATCAATAAAAATAATAGGGAATTTATTTTCTAGAATACTAAACGGACCATGTTTTAAACTGCTTGCCAATTGACCTTCTGCCATTATATAACACATTTCTTTTAATTTTAATGCGCCTTCAAGAGCAACACCTAGATGTTGAGATAATACAAAACATTTATCTTTATTATCAAATATTTCATATAAATTGTTATAATCAAATGTCTTATTGTCTAATTTATTTAATAGTAATTCAATTTGGAAATGTAGATTTTTTAAATCATTTATATATCTCATCCTCTTTAGAGAATTTAAATTTTTATTTTGTGAAAACCACAATGCGATTAATGATAATACAACTATTTGACTAGTAACAGCCTTTGTAGAACAAACAGAAACTTCTCTACAAGAGTTAAGATACACTCCACAAAGAGTTTCTCTCGCAATTAAAGAATCAACTACGTTAACGACTCCAATCATAATAAGATTTTCATCTTTTGCAATATCAATGCATAAGCTTAATTCATATGTTTCACCAGATTGAGAGATAAATATTAGTCCAGTTTTTCCGTTTTTTGGTATATCTAATTTTGAAAATAAAGAGGCATCTATTGTTTTTACAGTATTAAAATTACATATTTCTTTGAAGTAGTGTTCTCCAACTAAAGCGGCATTTAAAGATGAGCCACATCCTAGTAATATTATATTGTCAATTTCTAATAGTAATTCTTTATTTTGTTCTAATCCACCTAATTTAACATCACAATCATTCTTAATGCGTCCTCCATTTCCTATAGCTCTTTGTATTGATTCAGGTTGTTCATATATTTCTTTTAATGTCCATGTATCATAAGGTTCAGGCGTTTTTGATTCAGTTGGTGTTTCAACAGAATTGATTTTATATTTTATGTTTGAATATGATTTGTAAGAACATTTTTTATTTGAATTTCTCTCAATTTCTATAATATCATCGTTATCAATGCACATATAATTTGTTATATCTTTTGAAAATCCATACTTTTCAGATGATACCATAAAATTAAATAAATCATTTGAATAACCTATCAGTAATGGACTACCTTTTCTAAGACAATAAATTTTATTTGGGAAAAACTTACATATTATAGCGAGAGCATATGTACCTTTTAATTGTGTTTTAGCGTATTGTATACATTCAATAATTCTAGTATTCATATCAGTATTACAAGTATAATAGAAATAAGATATTAAATTAACAATGATTTCTGTATCTGTATCAGATTTAAATTGATAATTTTTTTTGATCAAAAACTCTTTTAGTTCTTTATAATTTTCAATTATTCCATTATGAACAAGAGAGAAAATACCAAGATTATCCATATGAGGATGTGCGTTTTCATCTGTTTTTCCACCGGTTGTTCTCCATCTACAGTGTGCGATTCCAACATTTATACTATCAGATATATGATAATTTTTATATTGTAGAACCTTTTTTTCAGCTGTCTCATATTCAGTTGATGCAAACTTGTGTGTGATTATATTACCATTAGTATCCATAGTGCTAATTCCGACAGAATCATATCCTCTATTCAATAAATTACATATACCATTATATGTTGGTTCAAAAGCATTTGAATTTCCAATAAATCCGGTAATTCCGCACATTAAATTTTAATAATATTATATAACCATTATTATTTAATATTATTACTGTCAAATATTTAATATTTAATTCATTTCTAAAATAGTCATCCGTAGTGTTTCTTTTAAAAACTTATCATTATGTATGTTATTTTTTTTATTAATTTTTTCTATACATTTTAATGATTCTAGATAAGTATCTGTATTATAATTAGATTTAATAAAATTGAAAAATGAATCTAATGTTCTTGGTGTTTTATTGAATTTAATCATTTCAAAATTATTTTTATTACACCATTTTAAAAATTTACTATAATCATTCAATAATATAGATGTTACTATATAATAAGCAAATACATTTGCTTCTTCTTTATAAAGATTATTGCGAGCAGTTATACTAATATCATCTTTTTTATAGAGTGTTTCATATCTTATTCCATTGTAATCAAGAATTTTATTTGTTTGATAGAGAGAAAATACCCTTTCAATTTGTAATAAAAAATCACAGTAAGATACAAATTCGTTAATATTATTTTTATTTTCTAAAATACTATACGAGCAGAAACAAGCATTTATTATTCTTGCCCAAACCTCGCAATAACTTTCGTATAAATTAAAATGGCTATTTATTGGAAATAATTTTGATATTTTATTATGAAAATCTGTATGATGTGTTGTTGAAAAATCAAATCCAAAATTATGAAAGGTTTCGTGTATAAAAACCTTAAACCATTCTTCTTTTCTATAAATAACAATTTCAGACGAAGGACTGCATGATATAGTATAACCAGTATTTACTTGTTCTTGACTAAGTATTGTAATATTATTATTTGGTAATAATTTATCAAAATCAGTAAGAAATAAAAAAATGCTTAAGGTTTTGCTGCATGAATTCTCTCCATATAAATTTAATACATAAATCCAAATGAGCATATAATTTACATATTCATCTAATATGTCATATGAAATAGAAGAATCGTGTGTATGAAAATAAAATTTAATATTCCTATTATCTAATTTTGTTATGTATTCAAATTCAGTCAATGTATTCATTTCAACATTTTTTTTTATAATTTCAGGGAAAAATTTGCTATTATAAATAGATGGAAATCGCATTTGTTTAATATTGTCAATATAAATCTGTCGTTTTGTAATATTTTTTTGAATTATATCAGAATTAATATATTTTTCAGCTTGTTTAATTTGTTTAAATATTTTTTTAAAAAATGAGGTTTCAATAGATTTTGAATTAGTATTTATAATTTTTTTTAACATACAGCTATTGAAATTATTATAAATAAATTTAACATAATTTTGAGATTGTTTTGAGAATAACATATATATTCAATTTATATATTAATTATTTTTATTTAATTCATATCTTACTTCCATAAGTTCCTTAGACGTTTCTGGAGGGCTTCCTTTCACGAAATGAGTCAATTTTGCTTTTTTAGTTGACAATAACAATAATTTTAATTCTTCATTTTGACTAAATTTTGCCATTAAAGCGTCTTTTAATGTCATTTTTTGTCTTATACCAAAGAAATCTGCGTCAGCAACAATATTTTTTGGTCTTAATTGTTTTCCTTCAAATTTACCAGTTTTTCCTCCAGCTGCCTTAGCCATTGCAGGAGATCTAGATATTTCTGAATCGGAATCAAGAGAGAATAGATTGTAATATTGAGGTGCAGAATTTTTGTATTTTGAACCTTGATAATAATGTTCAACTGATAACCATTTGTGTCCATCTAAATCAAATGTGCTTTCCCATAAATCATCTAGCTTTCTTCTCCAATCTGGTATAGATGATAGGTCACTATAAGCCTTAACGCCTTCACTTCCTATTTTCTCTCCTGAACCTTTTCCAGGGAGTGGTTTAGGATTAGATTTTATGTAATATTGGAAAATAGTTTCATCATTCCATATATTTTCATGTTGTATTTCAACTACATCTGGCATTTCAGGTGGAATGTCTAATCCATCTCTTAACTGTTTGAAATCAGGAATAATGTAATAAGGACCAGCTTTTTTCTCTAGACACTTATCAAGCACTAATTGTTTAACCGCATAAGGTAATTCTTTGAATTTAATTGCACCTCTACTCTTATATGTTACTAGTTTATAGTGATTGCCGGTATAATTGAGCATTATATAATATTTTGGTTCAAATACTCCTCTTGCTTCTAGAATAGGATCATTTAATTGACCACAATTCAAAACATTTGCTAGGTCATCGCTCTCATATGCTTCTTCTGATAGTAATATAATTTTTAATCCATATAATCTTTCAATTGTAGATATAGCCCATGTATCAGCCCAGAAGTTGCAAGTTTTAATAATATCAGAAAATTTATCTAATGTATCAATATTTTTCATAAAACGGAATTCATTTACATTTGATTCAGCGATAACCTTTTCTTGTTTAAGTTTTTTGAATAATTTTAATACTGCTTTGGCGCGTTCTACAATAGCAATTTGATCTTTCTTTTCTTTTGAAGCATCTAGTTGAGCCTTTAATTGTTTATTTTCGTTAGATAATTCTCTCATTTTATAATTGATGTCATCAAGCTGTCGTTTGAAATCGTTATACATTGTATGATATTGATTAAATGTTTCTTCGTCTACATTTTCAGATAGTTTATTTCTCATTTCATTAACTGTAAGCTTGACGCCAGCTCTTGCTAGACCATCTCTTATAGCAGCGAAAAAACAATCACCGCTTCCTTCATTATCAACTAGTTCATATTTATTGCTATGCATGTATTTTTGTATCCATGGAGCTTCTGTTTTTTCTATATAGTCAGTAAATTCTCTTTCGGCGTCTGTTTTTGTTTGTTCGGGCAACTCATCAAATGATTTTAATTTATCGGGTTCTTCAATCTCTCTTTCAAACTCACTAATTTCTTCTTCTCCTTCGCTACTTTCAGAAATGTCTGTTTCAATCATTCCTTCTTTATCTACTAATCCCATGCTAGCTTTTTCAATAAGTTCACTTTTAACAAAAGAATACAATAATGGTTCATATAATAATTCTAAATTAATATCACCATCTATGTCTAAAATATCTGGTAAATTATTTGACATAATTTCAAATAGACCAATTTGCGATAGTACTCTATTTTTTTTAATAAGATATATTGGATAAAATTCAATATTTTTGTCTATATATGTATATTTTGGTTTTCCCAAAGCAATAATAACTCTATGATTTAATATACCTACTTCATACATAGTAGCATCATAATTCGTATCATCTTCATACAATTTGTTTTGTTCTGGATAATCAATGCTGTCATCAAGTTTAGACTTTACCATTTATAAAATAATTCTATATTTATTTTATAAATAGTAATAACACAATATTATTTAATTAAATTATTAAAATTATTGTTTACTTCTGTAAAAATGTATTGCGTATAAGGTTTATTAAATAAAAATGAAGCCCATTTACTAAATCCACTCCCATGATTATATCTACTAAATGATATTATTTGAGAAGAATTAGCCATTATATAAAAATCAAACATAGTTCCCATAACATTATTTTCATCAATATTTCCTATTCCTAGATGAACGGGTGTGTTATTAATTATTGAAGTATTTGAAAAGTGTCTATTTACAAAATTTTTTAGTTGTATATTATCACTAATAATTATATACAAATTAGAATTATTTATAGTTTTTTTTAATTTTGAAACAATGTATGATGCGAAACCATTCATAAAATATTCGTCATAATTATTATTCACTAACATATCATCTCCTCCTCTTATATGAATTATTCTATAATTGATTTTATTTAAATTGTATTTATTTAAAAAATCAAGCATTTTAACGTTTAAATTTCCACTTGGCATTAAATATTTAATTACATTTACAATAAATTGTTTATTTATATATTTATTTAATTCATTTTCATCTATCCACAATGTTGTATATAAATAACAAATTTCGCCTTCAGTTGAATTTATTTCTAAAATAATATTATCTATATCTGTTTCATCGCAAACTTTTCCACAAATACTTACTCCTTTTATATTATTATATGAAATATCTGCGTCTAGATGATTTTTAGTATTTATAAAATTCTGAATTGGATGATTTTTTATATTCATGCCAAATTCTATATTCAAAGCATCGCAAATTAAAGATAATGAAATACATCCTCTTAGATAATCGCCGAATCCAGCAGCATTAGCATTTATAAATTTTTGTTGATATACATTTACTATTTTTTTTACATTTTTATTTTTAATTTTGTCTTTTAAATGTGAATAATTATTAATATTAGTATGTAATGTATTTTTATAATTGATGATTGAATTCATTTCTTTATATAGTGTTTATATAAAGAAAAAATTAGATAAATTTATTTCTAAAATTTAAAATTATAAATTGAATTTATCCATATGAAGTAAATTTTTTAAATTTCATCAAGAATGTCCATATGTTTGAATATGGATTTTGTAGTAGCACTAGGATAGTCTTTTACCTTGCATTTGCTATAGCTTTTAACATTGTCAATAATATCATCCCATCCATCTTCATCTTCTAAGTCCTCTGAGCTATTAACAATAATAATTGATAAATTTTCTGAAAGCTCATCTACAATTTCTTTATTTCCCTCTTCCGCAAGTTTTGTCATCATATAATTTTGAACATTGCGAATAATATCAATTGTATGTGATTTTTCAATTGCGTTTTCTTTCATAAGATTTACATAAAATGCGCTGAGAGCTCTGCGTTTGTCATTTGTTTTATTATTTTCGCAAAATTTATCGTAATCAACATTAGGATTATAATATTCAATTGTAGTAAATATTTCTGAAAATTTGTTAAGATTGTCTTTGAAGATTTTATCCATAAAGCTAAATTTCGCCATTAAATCATTATATAATTTTGCGTATGTTTTTGAATAAAACGCATTTCCGCTAGCAATTGTAAAGATAGCATCTCCAATTTTATCAAGTTCATCTGTTGTAGCTTCAGTAATTACGTCAATTTCATTGCAAATCTGTTCATACATTTTATCATAGTTCTTTTCAGTAATTTTATTTAGATGTTTGCGAATATTATCTATGTTAGCATCAATGCCATCTTTTTTCTTAATTTCTGTAGTTTGAAATTTTCTGATTGTATCCCAGTCTTCGTCTTGAATTTCATTATTTTTATTGCGTCGTTTATTAGAGTTATAACCATTTCCAGTGTTTTGTGTTAGTCCTGCTCCTCCAGTTGCATTTTTTTTATTAAATTGAGGCGTCCTGATATAATCTGCTGCTCCAACTTGATTCGCAATAGATGTAATTATTTGTATAACATCCAAAGGAAGTTCCAATTGAATGCCATTAAATATAATATTTTCAATGTCAGCGATTGAGTATCTTGTTGCCATATTGTCAGATCTTATAATTAATATCCATATATTTTTATATCAATTTTTTGTTTAAAAATAAATTTAAAAAGAATACACTTAAAAGATAGAATATAATGTTATATATATTGTAATGTCAAACGATAATGAAAATAACGATAAAATAAATAATTTTAATGAAAGCAATTCAAATAATAATGAAAATAATTCTTCTCCTAAACAGGAATATGAAGTAGTGGACTATGAATCTTGGGATGACATTGAAGAATTGCAAGATCGCACCGACATTTTGAGAGGAATTTATGGTTATGGTTTTGAAAAACCAAGTCCTATACAAAAGAGAGCGATTAGGCCTCTTATGTTGGGTTATGACATTATCGCACAAGCACAATCTGGTACAGGAAAGACAGGTTGTTTTGCGATTGGTACTCTTTATAGGATTGATCCTAAAGTAAGGGCTCTTCAAGCAATGGTCATGGCTCCAACACGTGAACTATCTAGACAAATCAGTTCTGTAATTAGTAGCATTTCTACTCAAATTGAGGGTCTTAAAAGTTATTTACTCGTCGGAGGTACATCAACCGAATTAGATAAGGAGAATTTGTATCATGATATTCCTCATATTGTTATTGGTTGTCCAGGAAGAATTCATGATATGTTGCGTCGTAAATACATTGACCCTAGAAGTGTAAAATTGATTGTATTAGATGAAGCAGATGAAATGCTTTCGCAAGGTTTCAAAGAACAGGTTTATAATATTTTTCAATTCCTGTCGTCAGATGTTCAGGTAGGACTTTTTAGTGCGACTATGCCTACTGAGTTGCACAGTCTTACTGAGAAATTTATGAGAGATCCTGTAAAAATATTGGTTAAAAGTGAAATGTTATCACTAGAGGGAATTGCTCAATATTATGTTGCATTGGAAGATGATTCTTCT
>Ga0255182_1001024_pt1 | contig 15856 bp, 10 predicted proteins | sample Atl_UVDOM_RepA_8_FD_188420 | JGI IMG/M metagenome (GOLD analysis project Ga0255182, IMG submission 188420) | Freshwater microbial communities from Altamaha River, Georgia, United States - Atl_UVDOM_RepA_8d | ecosystem: Environmental > Aquatic > Freshwater > River | place: USA: Georgia...
CACGCCCAGCGTCATCGCCCAGAGCAGGAGGCGCGCGGCAACCGGCGGCGGTGTGCGCTCGACCTCGAGCGCAGCCGGCAGCAGTTCCCGCTCGGCGCCGCGCACGGGTCAGCGCGCGCCGGCCGCCTGCAGCCGGTGCAGGCGCGCATAGGCCCCGCCGCGCGCAAGCAAGTCCTCGTGCGAGCCGCGCTCGACGATCCTGCCCTCTTCCAGCACGAGAATGAGGTCTGCGCGACGCACCGCGTTGAGGCGGTGCGCGATCTGGATTACCGTCCGACCATGGGCGATCAGCTGCATGTTCGCCTGGACGATCGCCTCGGACTCGTAGTCGAGCGCACTCGTCGCCTCGTCCAGGATGAGGATCCGGGGCGCGGTGATCAGCGCGCGCGCCAGCGCGATGCGCTGCCGCTGGCCGCCGGACAGCGCGGCGCCCTGCTCCCCGACCAGCGTGTCGTAGCCGTCCGGCAGGTTCAGGATGAAGGCGTGGGCGCCGGCCACGCGCGCGGCCTCGATCACCCGCGACATCGGCAATGCCGGGTCGCGCAGCGCGATGTTCTCGCGGACGGTGGCGTTGAACAGGCGACTCTCCTGCAGCACCACTCCGATGTGTCGGCGCAGCCAGGCCGGGTCGATGGTCGAGAGATCCTGGCCGTCGACCAGCACCCGGCCCTGCCACGGCAGGAGCAGGCGCTGGAGCAGCTTGGCGATCGTGCTCTTGCCCGAGCCCGACGCGCCGACGATGCCGACGAACTGACCGGGTGCCACATCGAAGGAGATCCCGCTCAGCACGTCGGCGCGGTCGGGCCGGTAGCGGAAGGACACGCGATCGAAGCGGATGCGGCCCGCGAGCGCGGGCAGGCTCGCGCGGCCCGGATCGTGTTGCGGCTCCGTCGGCGCGTCGAGCAGATCGCCGACACGGCGCACCGCCACGCCCGCCTGCTGGAACTCCTGCCACAGCTGGACGAGCCTGGGCACCGGGCCGGTGACCCGCCCGGCCAGCATGTTGAAGGCGACGAGTTCGCCGACCGTGAGCGCGCCTTCGGTCACCCGCCGCGCGCCGACCCATAGCACGAACACCGTCGTCAGCTTCTGGACCAGGGCCGCGCCCTGGGCGGCGAGCGTCGACCACTGGCGGGTGCGGAAATCGGCGGCCGTCGCCGCTGCCAGCAGTTCATCCCAGCGCCGCGCATGGCGCGGTTCCACCGCGGCCGCCTTCAGGGTTTCGATGCCCGCGACGGTCTCGACCAGGAACGCCTGCGTGGCGGCGCCACGCTCGAAGCGCTCGTCGAGCAGCCGGCGCAGCAGCGGCGTCAGCAGCGCCGCGAGCGCGACGTGGCACGGCAGGCTGGCGAGCACGAGCGCCGCAAGGCGCAGGTCGTAGGCGAAAAGCAGCGCGACGCACACGCCCATGAACGGCACGTCGATCGCGAGCGCCAGCGCCGTGCCGGTCAGGAACTGCCGGATGTGCTCGAGTTCGCGCACGCGCGCAACGGTGTCGCCGATGCGTCGCGCCTCGAAATAGGCGAGCGGCAGCCGCAGGACGTGGCGGAACAGCTCGCTGCCGAGACGCACGTCGACCCGGTTCGTCGTGTGCGCGAGCACGTGATCACGCAGGCCGCCGAGCACGACCTCGAACACCGCGACCAGCAACAGGCCGACGCACAGCACGTCGAGCGTCGTCAGGCCCCGATGCACCAGCACCTTGTCGACGACGACCTGGAAGCCGAGCGGCGTGGCCAGTGCGAGCAGTTGCAGGATCAGCGCCGCCAGCAGCACTTCGGCGAACAGCGCGCGATGCCGCGCGAGGGCCCCGACGAACCAGCCAAAACCGAAACCACCCGGCGTGGCGCGTGCCCCTGCGCGCCGCGCGAACAGCAACAGCTCGCCGGACCAGCTGGCGGTGAAGGCCCGGCGGCCGACGACCGACAGGCGTGCCCCCGCCTGCAGCAGGACCTCTTCGCCGCGGATGCCGGCCAGCACCACGTAGCGCCCGTCCGTAGCGCGCGCGAGCGCGGGCAGCGGCATCTGCGGCAGGCGCGCCCAGTCGGCGGGCACAGACCTCGCCTTGAGACCCAGCCAGCGCGCGGCCCGCAGGAGCTCGGCAGTCGTCAGTGGCGTCGCGCCCAGGGCGAACTCGTGGCGCAGCCGCGCGATGTCGGCGGGCAGGCCATGGCTGGCCGCGATGAGGACCAGGCCTTCGAGGCCGGTATCCGGGCTGTCGCGCGGGTCGGGCACGGTGCTGGCACATCCATGTGCATGGGAACGGGCCCATGATGTGGCGAGGCACGGGCGGGCGGAGGCTCCGTCAATGCGCGCGAAGGCGCTTCAGGAAATTGTCCGCGTCCGCCCCGGGCCGTGGGGCTTGCGACAGACGTGGGAAGCGCTCATGTGCCCTCACCCTTCACGCGTTGTTCTTCACCCCTCCCGCCGCAGGCTGTCTCCTGGTCACTTCTGTGTTCGGGCCTGGGTTGGGCTTACGCAGGAAGCCCAACACACAGCGGCGCCCCCGGCGGGCGCGCTGTTTCCGAGGTCGGGGAGGTCACTCGAGCCTCGAGCCCGTGACAGTGCAGGCAGGACATTTTCGCTCCGGCCGCTGTTGGGCTTCCTACGTCAGCCCAACCTACCCGTCGCAGAGGCGAGGTCCATCGATTCTCCGTCCTCCGTGGTGAAAATCCGGCTTTCCGTTCTCGGCTGCGCAGCATTCGACGAATCAGGAGTTCAGCGCGCTTGGCCGGAAAAACGTGACCAAGAAACAGTGCCGCGGGCGAGATCTCCGCCGAAGGCCGTGAGGGAGGCCTGCGCTGGCGCTGCGCCAGGCGGACGCGACCCTCATCCGCCCGCTGCGCGGTCGGCCTCTCCCGGGGCGGGAGAAGCGAAGATCCAGAAGCGCTGGGGTTCCCGCGCTCAGCCGCGCCGGATCATCGGCAGCACGAGGTGCGAGGCGTGCTCGCCGGTGTGGAGGACCTGGTTGGTCGCGACCTTGAAATCCTGCGCGCGCTCGCGCGCAATCACGCCGCCGGTGTTGGTGTTGCGGTCGAAGCGCGGGAAGTTCGAACTCGAGACTTCGAGGCGGATGCGGTGGCCCGCCCTGAACACGTTCGAGGTCGCGACGAGATCGATCTCGAGGCGGTAGACCTCGCCCGGCGTCATCAGCACCTGGCGGTCGAGGCCTTCCCGGTAGCGGGCGCGCAGGATGCCGTCGGTGAGCAGCATCGCGCGGCCGTCCGGGTGGACGTCGACGAGCTTGCCGGTGAAGTCCGTGTCGGGGACGTTCGACGACACGTAGAGCGTCAGGCGCACCGGCCCGGTGACCTCGGTGTCCTCGCCGAGCAGCTCGCTCGTGTACACGAGCACGTCCGCCCGCCGCTCGACGGCGCGCTGGTCGCGTGGTCCCGCGTTGGCGGCGACGAAGAGCCCCGGCAGGAAGGTTGCGCCGCCGACCGTGGGCACCGGGTCGCGCGGGTCGTAGTAGTAGGTGTCGCGCGCCTCCTCGTCGGGTGGCGTGGTGGACAGCGTGCCGTCGTGTTCGATGGTGCCCGCATGGCCGCTGCTGTGCAGGTACCAGCGCTGCCACCGGGTGTCGGGCAGCGGCCAATCCTCTTCCTCGCGCCAGACGTCGGGGCCCATCACGAAAATCCTGACCGGCTTGTCGCGGTCGACGCCGTTGTCGGCGCCCTTCAGGTGATGGTCGAACCAGCGGATCTGCTCGGCCGTGACGTCGGCGACCGCGTCGTGCGCCAGCAGGCCGAAATTGCGCTCGGCGTAGAAGCCGCCGTTGTAACCGTGCACCCAGGGGCCTATGACGAGCTTCTGCGCCGTACGCCCCTTCATCGCCGCGTAGTTCGCGAGCGTGCCGCCGAGGAAAAGGTCGTACCAGCCGCCGAAATTCAGCGCCGGCACCTTGATGGCGTCGTAGCGCTCGCGCGGCGCGATCGCGCGCCAGTAGTCGTCGTAGTCAGGGTGGGCGAGCCAGTCCGCGACATACGGCGCGAGCGCGGTGAGCTCCGGCATGTCCGCGAGCGGCGTGTGCCAGTAACGCTCGGCCACGGCGTCGGCGGCGGCGATCGCGGCGCCGATGGTCGCACCGGCGGCCTGGCCCCGGGTCACGCGACGCACGGCCTCGGCGACGCCGAAGGTCGCGGTCGCCCACTGCAGGATGAAGCCCAGCTGGAAGGCGCCGCCCTGGTAGGTCCACTTCTCGTGGTACTGATCGGTCGTGATGAAGGGCGCCAGCGCCTTCAGGGCCGCCGGTGATTCCGTCGCCGCGAGCCACTGCGTCGCGCCGTAATACGATGCGCCCAGCATGCCGACGTCACCGCTCGACCAGGGCTGCGCGGCGGCCCAGGCAATGGCGTCAGCGCCGTCCCGCGCTTCCTGGAAATAGGGGGAGAAGTCGCCGTCCGAAGCCCAGGTGCCACGACAGTCCTGGACCACGACCGCATAGCCCGCCTGCGCGATGCGCAGTATGTCGCCGGCGAGGAAGAGCAGCGCCGGCTGCTCCTTGTTGTAGGGCAGCCTCAGCATGACCACCGGGTGGCGGGCATCGCCCGCGGGCCGGTAGACGTCCGTCGCGAGCTGGACGCCGTCGCGCATGGCGACCCGGATGTTCTTGTCGATGATGAGCGACATTGCGGGCTTCCCCCCTGCTGGAACCGTTGGCATTGAACAGCAGGGTGTATCACCAGCGGGCACACGGATGCAAATCGCATCCGTGTGCCGTTCCGTCGCGCGCGGCCGGGGCTACCAGGCCAGGCGTTCCCGGAATTCGCGCTCGTAGCGCCCTTCGAAGTCGGTCCGCGTGAACTGGTGGTTCTGGGTGCCCGCGTGCTCGATCTTGATCGCGCCCATCAGCGAGGCGATACGGCCCGTCGTCGGCCAGTCGAGCTTGTGCATCAGGCCGTACAACAGGCCCGCCCGGTAGGCGTCGCCGCAACCGGTCGGGTCGAGGATCTGCTTCGGCCTGGCCGCCGGGATGTCGAGGGTGCCCTGCTTGCGATGGATCAGCGAACCGTCGCCACCGCGGGTGACGATGAAGGCCTCGACGTGCTGCGCGATCTCGGCCGGGGACCAGCCGGTGCGCTCCTGCATGAGCTGCGCCTCGTAGTCGTTCACCGTCACCCAGGTCGCGTCCATGATGAAATGCTTGAGGTCGTCGCCATTGAACATCGGCATGCCCTGGCCGGGGTCGAAGATGAAGGGGATGCCGGCGGCGCTGAACTGGCGAGCGTGCTCGAGCATGCCGTCGCGTCCGTCGGGCGCGATGATCCCGATGCTGACGTCCTGCGCGTCGGTGACGCTGTTGACGTGCGAATGCTCCATCGCGCCCGGGTGGAAGGCCGTGATCTGGTTGTCGTCGAGATCGGTCGTGATGAAGGCCTGCGCGGTCAGCGTGTTCTCGACGACCTTCACGTGCCGGCGGTCGATGCCGTGCCTGTCCATCCAGTCCGCGTAAGGCGCGAAATCGATGCCGACGGTGCCCATCGGCAGCGGCTGGCCGCCGAGCAGCTTCAGGTTGTACGCGATATTGCCCGCGCAGCCTCCGAACTCGCGGCGCATGCGCGGCACGAGGAAGGACACGTTCAGGATGTGGATCTTGTCGGGCAGGATGTGGTTCTTGAAGTGATCCTGGAAGACCATGATGTTGTCGAAGGCGAAGGAGCCGCAGATCAGGGCCGACATGGTGATACCCGCGTTGTTGGACGGCGCAATGGTGCCTCAGCGCCGTTTCTTTGGCCACCGCGCGCGACCGTCGCCCCGCCGCCGCGGTGGCCAAGCCGCCGGGCATCGGGCACCATCCCGCCCGTGAATTTCATCGACGCCCTGTGCGACAGCCGCGTGCTGTTCTCGATCGGGGTCCACGCGGTGCTCGCCGCGCTGGAACCCTGGCTCGAGTTCTGGATCGAGCGCCGCTTCCACGACAATCCGCCCGCGCTGTGGCTGCGCGAGCACGTCGGCCTGCCGTTGCTGCGCGCGGCCTGCGTGGTCCTGTTCGTCTACCTCGCCTACCCGGCGCTGTTCGGCCTGCGCGAGGCGCCTTCACTCGCGACGCTGCTCGCGGCCCACGAGAACGGCACCAGCACGGTGCTCGGCGTCGCGTTTCTCGTCGCCCTGGCCGCGCCGGTCCTTCCACTGTTCCAGCGTCACCCTGAACTCGTGCTGCCGGTGCAGGGCGTGCTGGCCACCGCCTTCGTCTTCGACTGGCTGACCGGCTACCTGCATATCACCGCGGCGACGGTGTGGCCCGGTTTGGACGTGCTGCTGCTGATGGGCGTCACCGCATGGCTGATGCACCGCCTCGCGCATCACGCCGGTCGCCGGATCGGCGCGCTGGCCGACGCGACGACGGACTCGAGCGGCTACGAGGCGCTGGTGGTGCACGTCGTCACCCTGCTCGCGCAGCTGCCCGTGATCCTCGTCTACAGCACCACCGTCGCGGCCCAGATCGCGATCTGAGCCGGCCGCGACCGGTTCAGCGCCTCCCCGGCCTGCCCTTCGGCTTCGGCGCCTTCACCGCCGGCGGCGCGAGCAGCGGCGCCAGGAAGCGCCCGGTGTAGGAATCCGGGTGCGCGGCGATGTCTTCAGGCGTGCCGGTCGCGACGATCGTCCCGCCGCCGTCGCCGCCTTCGGGGCCGAGATCGATCAGCCAGTCGGCGGTCTTGATGACGTCCAGGTTGTGCTCGATCACCACGATGGTGTTGCCGTGATCACGCAGGCGGTGCAGCACCTTCAGCAGTTGCTCGATGTCGTGGAAATGGAGGCCGGTGGTCGGCTCGTCAAGGATGTAGAGGGTCTTGCCGGTGTCGCGCTTGGAAAGTTCGCGCGCGAGCTTCACGCGCTGCGCCTCGCCACCCGAAAGGGTGGTCGCGTTCTGCCCCAGCCGCACGTAGGAGAGCCCGACGTCCATCAGGGTCTGCAGCTTGGGCGCGATCATCGGCACGGCCGCGAAGAACTCGTTGGCTTCCTCGACGGTCATCTCCAGCACTTCGCTGATGTTCTTGCCCTTGTAGAGGATCTCGAGCGTTTCGCGGTTGTAGCGCTTGCCCTTGCAGACGTCACAGGCGACGTAGACGTCGGGCAGGAAGTGCATCTCGACCTTGATGACGCCGTCACCCTCGCAGGCTTCGCAGCGACCGCCCTTGACGTTGAAGCTGAAGCGCCCTGGCTGGTAGCCGCGCGTCCGCGCCTCGGGCACCGCCGCGAAGAGGTCGCGGATCGGCGTGAAGAGCTGCGTGTAGGTCGCCGGGTTCGAACGCGGCGTGCGCCCGATCGGGCTCTGGTCGATGTCGACGACCTTGTCGAACTGCTCGAGGCCCTCGACGCGCGTGAACGGCGCCGGCTCGAGGCTCGCGCCGTTCAGTTCCCGGGCCGCGAGGTAGTAGAGCGTGTCGTTGACGAGCGTCGACTTGCCCGAACCCGACACGCCGGTCACGCAGACCATGAGCCCCACCGGGAACTCGACGTCGACCCCGCGCAGGTTGTTGCCGCAGGCCCCGAAGAGCTTCAGCAGCCGCAGGGGATCCGGCCGATGGCGCGCGGCGGGCAGCGCGATTTCCCGCCGGCGCGACAGGTACTGGCCGGTCAGCGACTCCTCGCAGGCCGCGATGTCGTCCGGCGTGCCCTGCGCGACCACGCGCCCGCCGTGCACGCCGGCGCCCGGCCCCATGTCGACGACGTGATCGGCGAGGCGGATCGCATCCTCGTCGTGCTCGACGACTATCACCGTGTTGCCGAGGTCGCGCAGGTGCCTGAGCGTGTCGAGCAGGCGCGCGTTGTCGCGCTGGTGCAGGCCGATCGACGGCTCGTCCAGGACGTACATCACGCCGACGAGGCCGGCGCCGATCTGGCTTGCGAGCCTGATCCGCTGCGCTTCGCCGCCGGACAGAGTCTCGGCGCTGCGGTCGAGCGTCAGGTAGTCGAGGCCGACGTTGACCAGGAACTGCAGCCTCAAGCGCACTTCCTTGACGATCTTCGCCGCGATCTCGCCGCGCTTGCCCGGCAGGTCCAGCTCCCCGAAGAAGTGCTGGCAGGCGCCGATCGGCAGGCGCGTGATTTCCGGCAGCGCGCGGTCGTGGATGAAAACGTTGCGCGCCGCGCGGTTGAGCCGCATGCCCTTGCACTCCGGGCACGGCTTCGAGCCGAGGAAGCGCGCGAGTTCCTCGCGCACGACGTTCGACTCCGTCTCGCGGTAGCGGCGCTCCATGTTCGGCAGCACGCCCTCGAAGGGATGCTTGCGCGTGTAGCTGCGGCCCGACGAGGTGAGGTAGGTGAACGGCAGCTCTTCCTTGCCGCTGCCGTGCAGGATCACCTTTTGCACGGCCGCCGGCAGGTCCTTGTACGGGGTGTCGACGTCGAAGCCGTAGTGCTTGGACAGTGCGTTGATCAGCTCGAAATAGTAGGCGTTGCGCCGGTCCCAGCCGTGGATTGCGCCCGCGGGCAGCGACAGCTCCGGACGCGTCAGCACCCGCTCGGGATCGAAGAACTGGATCACGCCGAGACCGTCGCAGGAGGTGCACGCGCCGCTCGGGTTGTTGAAGGAGAACACCCGCGGCTCGAGCTCGTTGATGCTGTAGCCGCAGCGCGGGCAGGCGAAGCGCGAGGAGAACAGCAGCTCGGCGGCCTTCGGATCGTCGATGAACTGCGCCTTGGCGACGCCCTCGCCGAGCTTCAGCGCGGTCTCGAAGGACTCGGCGAGGCGCAGCTTGAGGTCGCCGCCGATCTTGACGCGATCGACGACGACGTCGATGTCGTGCTTCTTGTTGAGCTCGAGCGCCGGCGGGTCGTCGAGCATCACGACGTTGCCGTCGACGACGGCGCGCAGGTAGCCCTGCCGCGCGAGCTGCTGGAACACGCCCTGGTGCTCGCCCTTGCGGCTCTTGACCACGGGCGCGACGATCATCAGCCGCGTGCCTTCCGGCAGTGCGAGCAGCTGGTCGACCATCTGCGAGATCGTCTGTGCCTCGAGCACCTCGTCGTGGTCGGGGCAGCGCGGCTCGCCGACGCGCGCGTACAGCAGGCGCAGGTAGTCGTAGATCTCCGTGATGGTGCCGACGGTCGAGCGGGGGTTGTGCGAGGTGGATTTCTGCTCGATCGAGATTGCCGGCGACAGGCCCTCGATGTGGTCGATGTCGGGCTTTTCCATCATCGACAGGAACTGTCGCGCATAGGCCGACAGCGACTCGACGTAGCGTCGCTGACCCTCGGCGTAGATGGTGTCGAATGCGAGCGAGGACTTGCCGGAGCCGGACAGGCCGGTGATCACGATCAGCTTGTCACGCGGCAGATCGAGATCGATGTTCTTGAGATTGTGGGTGCGCGCACCCCGCAGGAGAATCTGGTCCATGGGTCTCGCGACTGATCTCGCTGGCTAGCCGGAACGGCAAACGGGTAATATACGGGCTTTCCAATCCCCCCGGCAAAACGATCTCACCCGTGGACACAGGCGACCGGATGACCCGTGGCGAGCTGCGCACTTCGCTCGCCCTGGCGGGCATGTTCTTCATGCGCATGATGGGCCTGTTCATGGTGCTGCCGGTACTCGCGCTGTACGCGGAGAAACTGGAGGGCGCGACGCCGCTGCTGATCGGCTGCGCGCTCGGCATCTACGGCCTGACGCAGGCCAGCCTGCAGATCCCTTTCGGCCGCTGGTCCGACCGCGTCGGCCGCAAGCCGGTCATCACGCTCGGCCTCGCCGTCTTCGCGCTCGGGGGCCTGGTCGCCGCCGCCTCGAGCCACATCGCCGCGGTGGTGCTCGGCCGCGCGCTGCAGGGCGCGGGGGCGGTGTCGGGCGCGTCGCTCGCGCTCGCCGCCGACCTCGTGCGCCCGGCGCAGCGCACGAAATCGATGGCGATCATCGGCATGAGCATCGGCGCGGCGTTCATCGTCGCCTTCCTGGTCGGGCCGCTGCTCGACGCCTGGTTCGGCCTGCGCGGCGTGTTCCTCGGCGGCGCGGTGCTGGGTCTCGCCGCGCTGGCGCTGCTGTGGGCGGTCGTGCCCACGCCGGGCGCGGTGGGCGTCGAGAGCCCGGAACCGGCGCACGACGGCGCGGACCGCGCCCGCGAACTGTGGCACCTGCAGGCCGGCGTGTTCTTCCTGCACATGATCCTGGCCGCCAGCTTCGTGTCCATTCCGGTGGTGCTGTCGCGCGATCTCGGCATCGCATCCGACCGGCATTTCCGCATCTACCTGCCGGTGATGCTGCTGTCGCTGGCCCTGATCATGCCGCTGCTGCGCGCGAGCCGCGAACACATGGACCGCCGCCTGTTCGCCGCCGCGATCGCCTGCCTCGGCCTCGGGGAATTCCTGCTGTGGGCGGTGCCCGCCCAGCTGTATGCCGTCGGGGCGGCGATGACGCTGTTCTTCACGGGCTTCAATTACCTCGAGGCCCTGCTGCCGAGCTGGATTTCGCGCGCCGCGCCGAATGCCCGCAAGGGCTCGGCCCTCGGCACCTACGCGACCGGCCAGTTCATTGGCACGTTCATCGGCGGCCTTGCGGGCGGGGCGCTGGCGGGCGCGCTGGGCACCCGTGGCGTGTTCGCGGGCGCCGCGGCCCTGTGCGTGGCGTGGCTGGCGTTCAGCCTCCGCCAGACCGGGCTACTGGCCACGGCCGACGCCTCGGCCTGAGGCACGCGCCGGCCGGGCGTCGCCCCGCCCCGCTGCCGCTCGGCCGGCCAAGTGATTAGAATTCCGGGTGTCCGCACGGACGCGCGGCCCCCTAGAACAACGCTACTCGGAGACAACCAATGGCTCGTGGACTCAACAAGGTCATGCTGATCGGCAATCTAGGCGCCGACCCGGAGGTCCGATACGGGGCCAGCGGCAGCGCCATCACCAACATCCGGCTCGCCACGGCGGAGTCCTGGCGCGACAAGGAAACCGGCGACCAGCAGGAGCGCACCGAATGGCACCGCGTGGTGTTCTTCAACCGGCTCGCCGAGATCGCGGCGGAATACCTGAAAAAAGGCAGCCAGGTCTACGTCGAGGGCAGCATCCGCACCCGCAAGTGGACCGACAAGGAAGGCCAGGAGAAATACACGACCGAAATCGTCGCCAACGAGATGCAGATGCTCGGTGGCCGCGGCGGCATGGGCGGCGGTGGCGGCAGCCCGGGCTATGACGAGGGCGGCGGTGGCGGCGGGGCGCCACGCGGCGGCCCGCGCGGCGGCAGCCGCGCCGGTGGCGGTGGCGGTGGCGGTGGCCGCGACCAGGGCGGCCCGCCGCCCGAAGACTTCGACGACGACATCCCGTTCTGACGGGGACGATGGAGGGGCGCCGCGGCGCCCCTCCTGCTTTGCGGCCCCCCGCGGTTCACATCCCCAGGTGTGATCCGCCCGAGGCGCGCGCCGCCACCCATGGGCGACGCCCGGCGCGGGCTAACGCGCGGGTGAGTTGCCCGAAGCCCGCCTGAGATCCTCGACGAGCGCGCTGCTGGCACGATTCGAGCGCGGAAGCGCCGACGCCGCGGGCCCCAGGAACGGCAGCAGCCCGCGCCAGACCTCGTCCGGCACCACGTTCTCCAGGTATTCGAGCGCTGTGCCGCTCAGCGTCCGGTCGCGGCTGCCGATCGCCCGCAGCGCCAGCCTCAGTGCGTCGCGGTCGAGCACGAGGCCCAGCAGCGTGAACACGTGCTCGGTGCTGTAGTCCAGGCCCGAGCCGTCGGCGTCCGGCAATTCGTCGAGCCCGGCGCGCAGGTCCCGGGTGTAGCGCAGGTCCCGCGACAGCCAGGTGTCCCGATCGACGCTGAGCTCGCGCGCGACGGCTGCGAACACCCGGCTCCTGTCCAGGCTCAAGGCCGGGTCGCGGTCGCGCATGCGGGCCAGGGCCCGCGCGCAGCTGTAGCGCACGTTGAATTCCTCGTCGGCCAGCCCGGTCATCAGGGCCTCGATTGCCCGGGGATGCTGGGTCACTTCCAGCACGCCCGGGATGCGCTGACGCGCGGTGAGCGCGAGCCCGGGGTCGAGCAGCGCGTCGCACAGGGTGCCGATGATGCGCGGCGCCATCCAGCGCAGTTCCATGCGCACGTCCTCGGTCAGTGCGTCGTGGCCCAGGAGCGGTATCAGGCACGGCACCAGCCGCACGTCCATGAAATTGCCCATCAGGCAGCGCCTGATGGCCTCGGTGTCGCCGGACGTCAGCGCGGCGACCGCCGTCGCAAGCAGGGCGGATGCCGGATCCGGGCCGGGACCCGGGCCACCGCCGTCGTCGCGGACCGCCGCCTGCGTCGGGCCTGTGCCGGTCCGCTGCTGCTTCAACTGGCGGATCCTCGCGAGCAGCAGCGCGCGTTCGCTCGCCGCCGAGGTCTCGGCCAGGGTGAGCCGGGTCGTCGCATCGATGACGTCGTCCGCGCGCAGGGAAATCGCCCCGTCGCGCAGGCTCGCCGCGAGCTGCTCGACGTAGCCGCGGTGGAGCCGCAGCGTGACTGCCAGCGCGCACACCGCGACCAGGACGCCGGCGACGATCACGGTGGCCGGTGTCAGGTTCGGCACTACGGCAAGCAGCGCGAGCAGGATGCCGCTGCCGATCACGTCGCCGAGACGGTCCGAGGCCACGTCGATGATGGCCTTGGTAGGCCGCTTGGTCAGCGGCGGCAAGGGCGTGTACAGCAGCTCGAATGCCGAGCGGAACAATGAATTGGCGGTCACCAGCTGCGCGGCGCGGATCGCCGCCGTCGCCCACAGGCGTCCGATGCCGGCGCCGAGCAGGCCGCACAGGATCGTCACGCCGGGCATGAGCGCGAGAACCGGGCCGATGCCGAAGCGCTTCAGCAGTTGTGGACCGAGCAGCGACTGCACGAAGAAGGTCACCAGGCCGATCAAGGCGTAGAACTGGCCGAAGAACTCGACGAGTTCCTCGCCACTCGTGTAGCGCAGGCTGGCCTCGGCCTTCATCGCGTAGTCGAGCAGTGCGGCGAGCACCGCGACGAGCACCATCAGCAGGCCCATGGACTGCAGGTAGCGTTGGCCCAGCAGCAGGCGGAAGCCGGGCACGAGACCGAGGTCGGTCGCCACACCCGGCGCATGCCGGCCCTCGCCGATGCCGCGCACGCTCAGCGCGCACAGGGCGTGCAGCGCGGCGAGGACCAGCAGCATCGCGCGCACGTCGGCGACGCCGGCAATCTTGCCGGCCAGGATGCCGCCGAGCACCCCGCCGAGGGTGGCGGCCGCACCGATTCGAACGATCGTGAGCTTCGCCGAGTAGGGATCGAAGCGCTCGTTGACGACCGACCAGAAGCCGCTGATCAGCGCGGCGCCGAACACTGCCATCTGCAGGTACAACGTGACGGCCACCACCGCCGGGTGCGCCGCCTGCAGGGCCCAGCTGCCGACGAAGAGCAGCGAAGACAGCGCGAAGGCACCCGGGATGACCCGGCTCGGCCCGAACTGCACCAGCAGGCGGGCCATCGCGATCACGGCGAACATGGACATCAGCGCGGAGCCCATGACGACTTTCGGCAGCACCGTCACGTCGAACTGGGACAGGAAGAGCGCGTCGCGCGTCGCCTTGCCTGCTATCTGGTGCGCGATCATCAGCGTCGCGGCGACAATCGCGTGCACGGCCGGCGTCGCCCGCGGCCTCGTCACGGGCGGCGGCTCATGCGCGGGCGAGGGCCGCGCGATAAACGTGCGCGATTCGCGCGGTGGCGAGCAGCCACAGCGCGCACACTGCGACCGTCAGCCACGACAGGCGGGCCGCGGCCACCGGGACGGGCAACCAGTGCAGGGCCAGCAGGATCATGCCGGAGCCGACCGCCTTGAACAGGCGATAGCCGACCATGTCGATCCAGGCCTTGGCCTGGTAGGTCGAGACCGGATCGACGGGAATGTAGAGCAGTTCCTTCGACGCCCGGTTGACCGAGTACGAGAGCCCGCGATCGGCGATTTTCATCACGCTCGCCATCCCCAGCGACGGCAGCTGATTGAACAGCACGGCGCAGGCGCCGAGCACCACCGGCTGCAGCGCGAGGCCGCCGATGGCGCCGAACGCGCGATGCACGACCGGCGTGACGACCAGGTTCACCGCGATCGATGCGACGCCCAGCACGCTGAAGAACTGGCTTATGAAGGCGGTGCGGGCGTCGAGCACGGGGTAGGCACGCTCGGCCATGTTCAGGAACTGGTACTCGACGACGGGCTGCGCCAGCTGCGAGCAGCACAGCAGCAGCGCGATCAGCAGCAGGTAGCGGTTGCGCAACAGCACGCGCCAGTCGCCGGTGGTGCGCGGCGCGTCGTGCACTTCGGCATACAGGCCCGTACGGTGCAGGCGCAGGTTGAAGCCCCACACCACGAGCAGCAGCAGCGCGCAGGCATAGAGCAGATCCGGTGTCTCGAGCCGCGTGTAGCTGACGAGCGCGCTCGCGAGCAAGCCACCGCACACGCCGCCGACGAGCCCGCCGGTGCCGACGAACCAGAAGCTGCGCCGCCCCTCCTCCGTGCTGCTGACGGAATCGGTGAGACTCCAGAACTGCTCGACGAGCACCACGCTGAAAATGTCGACGAACACGTAGAACGCGGTCGCCGACACGAGGTCGTCGGGCGTGAAGACGGTGCGGAACAGGACGAGCAGGGTGGCGAAGACGAGCAGCGAACCGAGCACCACGCGGACGCGCTCGTAACGCTCCACGATCACGTGGTAGGCCGAGATGACGGCAACGAGGGTCAGCGCCGAATAAACCCATGCATAGGGCAAGGAGCCCGACCCACCGTATTCGATCAGCAGGGAACGCGAAGCCGCCTTGACCTGGTAATACGCGAGGATGATGAAAAAGAAGTTCGCGAACAGCGCGATGGCGCGGCGCCGGGACGGGCTCACGACGAGCCGCATCGTGCTCACCTCGCACCCCCGCCCGGCCCGGGCGCGAAACACGCGCCGCGGCGCCCTGGTTGCGGGCGGCGCAAACGCGATGGTAAAGTCCCCGCTGTCATGGGGGTTAACCGTAGCATAATTGCGTCGCTGATCATGGCCTTCGGGCTATGCATGGGCGCCCTGGCCGACGGCGTCGCGAGCGGTGACGCCTTGCGTGAGAGCTACGATCCCGACCTGCAGGAAGGCCTCGAGACCACCCTGCAACGCCTGTCCCTCGACGACGACGCGGCACGTGAAAAGCTGTGCGTCACGGTCGTCGACATCACGAATCTCCGCGAGCCGAGGGTCGCCGAAGTCAACGGCGACCACATGATGTACGCGGCGAGCATGCCCAAAATCGCGATCCTGCTCGGCGCCTTCGTCGAGGCCGAACGCGGCCGCTTGAAGCTGGACCAGACCAATATCGAATCGATGACGCGCATGATTCGCGTGTCGTCGAACAGCGACGCGACCCGCATGCTGAATCTCGTCGGCAAGCGCCGCGTCAACCGCATCCTGCAGTCGGAGAGGTACCGCCTGTACGACCCGGCCGTCAACGGCGGACTGTGGGTCGGCAAGGAGTATGCGCAGGGCGCGGCTTTCGAGCGCGATCCCCTGCACAACCTGTCGCACGGCGCGACCGCGATGCAGACCGCGCGTTTCTACTACATGCTCGAAACCGGTGAACTGGTGAATCCCAAGCTCACCCGGCTGATGAAATCGATGCTGTCCGAGCCCGGCATCAAGCACAAGTTCGTCAAGGGTCTCGCCGGCATGCCGGGCGTGAAGATCTACCGCAAGTCCGGCAGCTGGGATCACTGGCACGCCGACAGCGCGCTCATCGAGGCCGAAGGGCGCAAATACATCCTCGTCGCCCTTGCCGACGATCCGCGCGGCGGCGACTGGCTCGCCTCTCTCGCGCCCGCAGTCCACCGCCTCATCGTCCCGACCCGACTCGCCGCCGCCCCGGCGCACTGAGTCCTTCTTCCCCGCCTGCTGCCGATACCTCGCGCAAAAG
>Ga0255182_1001026_pt1 | contig 15839 bp, 11 predicted proteins | sample Atl_UVDOM_RepA_8_FD_188420 | JGI IMG/M metagenome (GOLD analysis project Ga0255182, IMG submission 188420) | Freshwater microbial communities from Altamaha River, Georgia, United States - Atl_UVDOM_RepA_8d | ecosystem: Environmental > Aquatic > Freshwater > River | place: USA: Georgia...
AGACCCTGCCCGATGGCAACCAGAACATCGTCTACACCAACTTCCAGAAGCAGGCGATGCTCACCGCCTTCAATGATGTCAGCGCTTCCGCCAAATGGATCACCTACACCCAATTCAACTCCAAGGGCTATGTCACCCTGAAGGCCCTGCCCTCGGCCATGTCGGGGTACAACGACTCTTACAATGACTTGGCCCAGTGGAGTGGCGGCAACGCCACCTACATCAAGGATGGTGAGGGCCTGGTCCTCACCAACACCTACGCTTCCAGTACCACTGCCACCAGTACTACTGCCGGTGATGCCAAAGGTTGGCTCTCCTCCAGCAACCTCAGCCGGGGCGAAACCAGCACCGCCGTCCCCCAGTCCGCCGTCGACTACATCAAGCGCACCCTCCTTGGCGTGGATTATTTTTTCCCAGCCAATCAGACGGTGTACATCAACACCAACGGCACCGGCTCCCTCACCACCAGCTACAGCTACACCTTCCAGGGCTCCACGGCCCAGCCAGCACAGATCACCCAGACCAATCCCACCGTCTCCACCGCCAAGAACGGCTCCAACTCCGCCACCAGTTCCATCACCGTCTACGACGCCTATGGTCTACCCATCTGGACCAAGGATGAGGCCGGCTATATCACCTACCGGGCCTACGATCAGGTCACCGGCGCCCTGACCAAGCAAATCACCGATGTCGACACCACGCAGACCACCACCTTCAGCAACCTGCCTTCCGGCTGGTCCACTCCCTCAGGCGCCGGCCTGCACCTGACCACCTCCTACGAGGTGGACAACCTGGGCCGCACCACCAAGATCACCTACCCCAATGGCCGGATCGACTACATCGTCTACAAGGACGATGTCCACGAGGTGCGCACTTACCCCGCCTGGGACAGCACCAACAATGTCCCCCTCCTGCCCATCACCGTCACCCGCGAAGACCAGGCCCGGGGCTACCGCGAAGTCCTGACCATGTCCGCCACCCCCTCGGTCACCAGCGGGCGACCCACCGGCACCGAGAGCATCTCCAGCCTGGAGAGCCTCACCCGCGAGGTGCTGAACTCCGTCGGCCAGGTCACCGCCACCGACCAGTACTTTTATCTCACCGGCCTCACCTACTCCGCCTCCTCGGTCACGCTGGGCACCGCCGGCACCAACTACTACCGCACCGAATACGGCTACGACTCCCAGGGGAACCGCGTCCGCACCCTCAGTCCCACCGGCACCATCACCCGCACCGTGCTTGATGATTTGAATAGGGTCTCCAGCATCTGGATCGGCCTGGATGACACCCCCACCTCCGGCACCTGGTCCCCCAGCAACACCACCGGCACCGATCTGGTGAAGGTCAGTGAGAATGAGTACGACAGCGGCGGCGTGGGTGACTCCAACCTGACCAAGGTGACGCAGATCCCGGGCGGCTCCGCCGCCAACCGGGTCACGCAGTACTTCCCGGACTGGCGGGGTCGCGTGGTCGCCGCCAAGCCCGGGGCCGAGACCAGCGAGGCCACCGACACCAACCGCCCGATCGAGTACCTCGATTACGACAACCTGAACCATGTCACCACTACCCGCCACTACGATGGGGATGGTGTCTCCATCACCAGCACCAATGGGGTGCCGAATGCCCCTAGTTCGTCGCTGCTCCGGGCCAAGTCCGAGAACCGGTTCGATGAGCGGGGCCAGGTCTACAAGACCCTGACCTACAGCGTCGATCCGTCCAGTGGTACGGTTTCGTCCTCGGCCTTGGTCTCCCAGGTCTGGTACGATCTCCGGGGCCTGGTGATCAAGCAGTCCTCCCCCGGCGGGCTGGTCACGAAGCTGACCCACGATGGGGCGCGTCGGCCCACGGCCAGCTACACCACTGATGGTGGTGGCGACACCGGCTACAGCGATGCCGATGATGTCACCGGCGATGCCGTGCTGCAGCAGGTCGAGACCACCTACGACAGCAACTCCCATGCGATCCTGGTCACCGCCAAGCAGCGGTTCCACGATGAGACAGGCACCGGGGCCTTGGGCACCGCCTCCACCGGAGTGAAGGCCCGGGTCACCTACGCCGCCAGCTACTTCGATGGCGCCGACCGTCTGACCGGGGTGGTGGATGTCGGCACCAATGGGGGCTCCAGCTACACCCGGCCTTCCACGGTCCCCAGCCGGTCCGACACGGTGCTGGTCACCACTACCGCTTACAACTCGGCTGGGCTGGCCTGGAAGCTTATTGATCCCCGGGGGATCGAGACCCGGAGTTATTTTAATGCCTTGGGCGATGTCACCAAGTCGATCGAGAACTATGTCGATGGCGTGGTGTCTGACACCGATGACAAGACCACCGAATCCACCTACAACGCAGCAGGCTTGACCACGGTGCGGGTGGTACTGCCTTCCGGCGGGCAGCAGGTTACTGAATGGGTCTATGGGGTCACCACGAGTGGCGGTTCCGGTCTGAACTCCAATGACCTGGTCAAGGAAGTGCGCTACCCGGACCCCTCCACCGGGGCTAGCAGCAGTTCGTCGAAGGATGTGCTGACTGTCAACGCCCTGGGCCAAGGACTGACGATGACCGACCGTAACGGCACGGTCCATAGCTACTCGTATGATGTAGTGGGTAGGCAGACGGCCGATGCGGTCACGACCCTGGGCAGTGGGGTGAATGGGACGGTCCGCCGTCTCAACACGGCCTATGACATGCAGGGGAATGCCTATCTGTTCACGGCCTACGATGCCAGTTCCAGCGGAAACATCGTTAACCAGGTCAAGCGGGACTTCAACGGTCTGGGTCAACTGACCGCCGAATGGCAGTCGCACAGCGGTGCCGTCACAGGCTCCTCACCTCGGGTCCAGTATGCCTACAGCGAGATGCCCAGCGGGGCGAATCACAGTCGCTTGACGAGTGTCACCTACGCCTCCGGCTATACCGTCAACTACAACTATGCCTCCGTCCTGGATGCCAATATCTCGCGGCTCAGTTCGCTGAGCGATTCCTCCAACACCCTGGAAGCCTACAGCTACCTCGGCCTCGGCTCCGTGGTCAAACGGGCCCACTCCCAGCCCGGCGTGGATCTCAGCTACATCAAGCTCACCGGAGAATCCGGCGGCGATGCCGGCGACCAATACACCGGTCTGGATCGCTTCGGCAGAATCGCCGATCAACGCTGGATCAATGGCTCCAACACCGATGTCGATCGCTACCAGTACGGTTACGACCGCGATGGCAATCGCCTCTACAAGGACAACAAGGTGATTGCCTCACTCAGCGAGGTCTACACCTATGACACGCTGAACCAGCTTGCCAGTTACAAGTTGGGCACCCTGAACGGCACCAAAACCGATGTCACCGGCTCCCCCACAACCAGCCAGTCCTGGGACTACGACGCGGTCGGTAACTGGGACTCCATCACCACCAACAGCACCACGCAAACTCGGTCGGCCAACAAGCAGAACGAAATCACCACCGTCAGCGGCGTCACCACCTCTACCTACGACAGCAACGGCAACCTGACGACGGACGAGAACAACTACCGCTTCGTCTACGACGCCTGGAACAAGGTCGTCCAGGTCAAGAATTCGCCGAATGTGGTGATCGTCACCTACGGCCGCGACGCCCTGCACCGCCATGTCACCGACACCGTCGGTTCCACAGTCACCGACCGCTTCTTCAGCAGCGATTGGCAGTTGTTGGAGACCAAGGTCGGTTCGAACACCCTCACCCGCAATGTTTGGAGCCCCGTCTATGTCGATGGCCTGGTGCTGAGGGACCGGGACACGGACAGTAATGGGACCCTCGATGAACGCCTGTACTCGCTGCAGGATGCCAACTGGAACACCACCGCCCTCGTCAGCACCAGCGGCACCATCCAGGAACGTTACACCTACACGCCGTTTGGGCAGGTCACCTTCCGGGATGGAAGCGGTTCCACCTTGTCCAATTCAGCCAAGGACTGGGTGTTTTTGCACCAAGGTGGCGAAAGGATCGCGGCGGGGGATTATGAGTTCAGGAACCGAGTCTACAGCCCTAGTCTTGGCAGGTGGTTGAGCAATGATCCGCTGGGATTTGAAGCAGGGGATCAGAACTGGTACCGGGCCATTGGGAATAATCCGGGGAATAAGAATGATCCTAGTGGCTTAATCGATGCTCCTTACCAACCCAAAGATGATGGTTCTGCACCTGAAAATCCCCGAATTGGGGGAAACGGAGTAAGGCGGCCCCCGCGTTTAGTAACTCCTGAATATGATTATTGGGGAATTGTGGGAGAAGGTCTAACTGTTTTTGGGGAGGGTTTATATTCAATTACAATTTCCCCCGTAAAAAGAACCGGCCAGGCTATTAAGGATTTTTGGTACTCATCTGATCCTACCTATGAACAGGGAAACCCATTTTTATATGATTATTTTCACAATGAAGCTTCATTAGCGTGGACCGTGGCAAATTTAACAGCGGATGCGACGATTGTTTATTGCTATGTCCGTCCGCTTGTTACTGGTGCTTATGGTGTTGCAACTGGAACCCTTAACCGGCCAAAACCTCTATCAAACCCTGCTTCCGGAAATCATAGACCTTCAACTGGAATTGCGGGTAAGCCCCAAGTAGGGCATGGTCCTCCCCGACCATTAGGGGAAGTTCCTCCAGAAATAAAAGGGTTTCCAGCTGAAAAATCCTGGGCGAATCCAAATACACTTGAAGACCATTTCATTCGGCATGGAAATGATTTTGGCGCTATTAGCGCGGATGACTATGCCCAAAAAGCATCACAGTTCCTTTTGGATTCACAACGGCTCAGATTGCCAACAAAAATCGATTTAAAGGGAACTATCAGAGTTTACGATCCAAAGACAAACACTTTTGGATCTTATAATCCAAATGGAACGACAAAGACATTTTACAAACCAAATCCAGCCCAGCATGGTCGGCCGACAAATTTAGATTATTGGAACGACCAACCGGGGGTTTTGCCATGGACGCCGTAAAGAAAAATATTTGCCCTGTCTGCGGTTATTGCCTTAATTTTGTCCCATGGGACGGAGAGTTGCCAGCGGACGAAATGTGTCCCTGCTGCGGCCTTCAATTTGGATACGATGATTTTGGTGGATCTTCCCCTGAAGGTCGCCAATTGATTTATGATACGTGGCGAGTTAAATGGATAAATTCTGGAATGAAATGGCAAAGCGTTGGTATTTCAGCACCACAAAGTTGGGACCCAATATTGCAATTAAAAACGGCAGGTTTACGATAGCTTAATCTAATTTTGGTAAGACTATTTAAGGAGTTTTTTATAAATTCAAAAATAAATTGGTCCTATTTTGGTGGACAGTCAGTTAAAGCAATCCGAATCCTAAAATTTTGATGGTCCCTGTTTTTCACTAATGTTGTTTCGGGCCTCCAATACTTGGTCAGAACCTTGTCCAGACTCCATTCTGAGCACCACTCGAAAATAAAAATCTGCTTTTGTCTGTTTTAATAAAACTTCCGGCGACCTCCTCTAGTTTGTCGTTGTTAACCGGCGCGCAGTTGCTATAGCTCATGGCCTATATATGCCAATGGCGGGTGGCATCCAAGCCTGCTGAGGTGCCGCTCCGTGTTTAATTGGACACGCAAAAATACTAGGCCTGTTTCGTGACTCCAATAGTCTTGCTGACCCGGACTACCTTTTGCCCTTGGCTCAACAACACTTCGGCCTGCCTCAGCTTGTTGATGATTTTCATGGCTGTGAATTGCTTAGCTTTTCTGAATTACTCCGCCTTGGACCTGAAAGTCAATAGCACAGGAATTGAACCCGCGTGGGTGAATGGTCAAATCACCGGTCCAGTTGTGAATGGTCGTTGTTTTAAATTTGTTTCAGATACTGAGCGGAGGCCTGCAGTCTGAACCGCGCCATGGAGTAGGTCTTTTTCTGCCTGAATCCGATGGCCATCGAAAAAGTTCTGACAAGCTGGCACCATGTGGTCAGGGATAATCTCGTTCATGGCCCGCTGTTTGGAACTTCATTTCTTTGGTGAAATGCCCGGGAAAGCTGGTGCAAATTTTTCCTTGATTAGTTCTTCAATTCCGGAATTGAGGATAACGTCCAGGATTATGCGCACATTTGCAGAGTGACCTACTGTCCCATTCCCCTCCACGATTCTCGATACATTGGGTTCCAATTAACTTTTTGGAATGGGTGATAACCATGGCAATTTCCTTGGGGGTCTATTTGCAAATGATTGCTTATACCTGAACCAATTTGGAAGTTCTAAAAAACGGAATTTAGAATTGAGTACTTTGTTTCTCCTGCCCTTGAATTCCAGCTTGAGCCTTTTCCAAATTTAAAATGGAAAACCAAAGGGTCCATTCCTGGTTATTTGATCACCGTTTCTGGGGCATTCGGCGATCTGTAATTGGCTCACCGGTGCCTGTTATTCGCCCACCAATATTTCTCCAACCCAAATCCTCTGAAAATTTTTTTTGAAAAATTTCTTGCTTATCTGGATTTTTCGTAATAGGACTTTACTCAGGACAGACGGATGGAGCCGCTTGCGGCGTCCCCTCATCCCATCTCTGCCCCGGGCCTGCATTTCAAATCGCAGCAAGACACCTGGGAAGAACCATGAAACTCTCCACGTTTTTTGGCCGGCTATTTCCACGCAAAAATCCTGGTGTCCGGCGCCCGGCGGATTATTACCGACCCGTGCTTGACCGTCTGGAAGAACGCCTGGTGATGAACAGCCGACTGTTCGCCATAGGCTCCCCCTCCGGATCGGCCCCCCTGGTGAGCCTGTTCAACAGTGATTCCGGGGAGTTAGTGAGCCAGGTCCAGCCCTTTAGCAGTTCTTACACCGTGTCCGTTAAAAACCTGCTGAATATCAGGCGTAGACGGTCCTTCTTTTGATTCGTTTGCGGGCCTTGCGTTTGCGAGCCTGACGGTTTTCGATGTCCCGGTTGAGGAGTACCTTTTTCGGGTTGGCCAACGCCCAGCGGTCTGGCAGGAGGTCATCCAGTGGCAGGCCCTTTTCCACGAGTGCCGGCACCTTCACCAGGAGATCCTGCAGGTAGGACCGGATGTCCAGGCTGTGGTTGGCCGCGTTGCGGACGTATGGTGTAGAGGATCGCCGTCGTGGGACCGGCGGTCTCCCTGCCCAGGAACAGGTAGTTCTTCCTTCTCGCCGCCACCGCCTTGAAGTTCCGCTTTTTTTCAGCGGTCGCGTGTGTCATGTTGCGCACATTTGTTTTGTGACCTCGTGAAGTCAGGGGCGTTCTGAATGATCAGGACCTATCCTGCCCCGACCACCTCAAGAGCCTACTTTCTTGGGTTTTGGTTTTGAAGCCTGTCCATATCCAGATATCGCCTCGCACCCCACTGGGTCGCCGCAACATGCCTCAACCTGGCCAACACCAGCATCAAGGCGGATAGCCCGTACGGCAAGTTGCCAACCACCCGGGTTCGCCTCCTGATCTCCCGGTTCATCCTTTCCAGGGCATTGTTGTTCCAATCCGTATCTAGTTATTTCTTGGGAAGATGGCGGGGCAAGGTTCGTCAAATAATATCCTTACCCCGCTTCGCTGATCATCGCCCGTGTTTTACCTGTACAGCTTTTACCAGTTCCCCTTTCCTAAACCGATAGGTCATTGAGTAGTCTTTACCCTCATCTGTTGCCAGGTATTCAACCAATACCTTTGGATTTTTCTTCGCCAATTCACTCACTACTGGAAAAACCCCAGACCAGGGGGTCAAAAAGTAGATTTCTGTTGAATAGTTTTTTGACTCTTTTGGTTTGACCGACACCTGGACTGTACAACTGTGATTGGAACCCCAATTATCCATCATCCAGTCGTACAATGTCAGCGATCCGTTTTTGGTTAGGTTGTCCTCCATTGCCTGGACATCCGCCAATAATTCCTCCAGATATTTTTCCCTTTCCTCTGTCCTATCTTGAAAGCCACTTCTTGAGGTAAGGTATTTGATTGCCGCCCTAACGAAGGGAACTCGATAGGCTTTGGTTAATTGGCTCAACTTTTCCGGAATACTGATTTTTTCATGTTCTGGATCTCCCACAACCCACCTCTCGATGTCTTCATTTCTTATTTCCCCGTACAAAGCCCTGTGCAGAATATTCGGTTCGGGAGCCTTGGGGGCCGGTCGGAAATTTGGTGCGGGCAGCAACCCTCCAAAATCAATTTCACAACGCTCATCAGACTCGTTTTGATCCGCTATTACAGGTCGAATTAGGCTCTTTGTCGATTCGGCGACATCTTGTTCGGCCCCAGAAATAACAACACGGTTCTCAGTAAAATTTGGCATACAATCTCCATCTCAAATTCTCCAATGAACAGAAATATCCTTTGATATACCAATATCGTTTTGGCCTTAATGGCAGGATTTTTCCCATCACATTGCAATTTATGATAGTATTATCTTTCAGAATTTATTTTTGCGAATTTCTTTTTTTTTTGGATTTCTACCTGATTCGAACCAACTGGCGTCTTAAACAGGAATGGCCTTTCACAACCGCTGTTTTGCAAGAGGGGACGCATTCGTGATTAATAACCATTTCCGACTAGACCCAATGGACCGGATCGCCGTGGGGGTAAAAGAGGCGGCCGCCTTGCTTTCGGTCAGTGCCCGGACCATCCACCGGATGGCAAAAAACGGGAGCATTCCCAGCGTACTTCTAGAAGGAAGAAGGGTGTTTCCTGTTGAGGCCCTTAAACAGATTTCCACAAATCACGCGAAGTAAACCACCTAAGGAGACAACGATCATGGCAAGCCTTTATTTTCACAAGAAACAGGCCCGCATCCAATTTGAAAGCCCTGAAGGAAAGCGGGCGACGCTTTATCTTGGGAAGGTCTCCGAAAAGGATGCCAAGAGTTTTTTATCGTACTTTGATGAACTGCTCTCCGCCATCAAAACCAATCGGGCTCCCAGCGCGCAGATAATCATTTGGTCGGAAGGTTTATCCAGCTCACTCCAGGACAAACTGGCCAACTATGGCCTCATTTCCATCCATCCCAAATGGACCTTGGAGGAATGCCTTGAAAAGTACCTGCAATTGAAAAAGGGCATGAAGGAAAGGACCCTGACGAATATCCGCGTCTGTATCAAGCGGGCGATCGCATTCTTCGGAGAAGGGATACGGCTTTCCCAGATCACTGAAGACAAATGCAAAGCATTTAAGTCAGCTTTAGAAAAACGGTATTCGCAAGCGACAGTGTCGCAAACCATCAAAAAGGTAAAAGGATTGTTCCGGTTCGCCTTAAAATCGAAGGCCATTCAGGCCAATCCATTCCAAGAAATTCCAGCCGGAAAGGAATCCAATATGGATAGGCAATTTTTTGTTTCATCAGAACTTGCTGCCAAGGTTTTGGAGGCCTGCCCTGATCGGCAATGGAAAATTATCTTTGGCCTCGCCAGGATTGGTGGCTTGCGGGTCCCCTCGGAAATCATTCCATTGCGCTGGACCGACATTGATTTTGAAAACAAACAGTTTTTGGTGACTTCTCCCAAAACGGAACACCATGTGCATGGCGAAAACCGTTGGGTCCCTTTGTTCCCTGAGCTAGAGGAGCTTTTGCGGGAGGAATTGCAGGCCCCTGACAGGCATCCCGACTTCGTGATCCATCTTTACAGGGATAGCACCCAAAACCTTAGGACCCAGTTCCTGCGAATTTTGCGAAGGGCAATGGTGGAGCCCTGGCCAAAACCCTTCGGAAATCTAAGGGCATCAAGGGCAACGGAGCTGCGGAATTTTTTCCCGGCACACGATGTCAATTTATGGTTGGGGCACAGCCAAGTGATCGCTTCGCGCCACTATTTGACTGCCCAAAGGGATTTTTGGGAATCAGCAAAGGTGTTACCGACCATGAAGAGAAAGGCTGGTAACGCAAAAAGCAACGCAACTGGCTCGGAGAATAATGCAAAAAGCAACGCTGCCAGCGACCGCCAAATGCTGCCAGATGTGACACAAACTCATCAAAAGCATGGATTTAGGCAACCACCGGCACCAGATGGCAATTCCGGTCAGTCATCTGAAATACCCCCAAGGGGATTCGAACCCCTGTCTTAGCCTTGAGAGGGCTACGTCCTAGGCCTCTAGACGATGGGGGCGTGGCTCTGCCTACGCCTCGGGCCCGCAACGGACCCGGCCCGGATCAGTTGCCGGAGGGGACCACATTCACCTTGCGGCCGACAAACTCCACCACGCCGTCCGCCAGGGCGAACAGGGTGTCGTCCTTGCCGATGCCCACATTCCGGCCGGGGTGGAACTTCGTGCCGCGCTGGCGCACGATGATGTACCCGGTTTCAACCGACTCGCCACCGTAGGTCTTCACCCCAAGCCGCTGGCTGTTGGAGTCACGACCGTTCTTGGACGAGCCCTGACCTTTCTTATGTGCCATTTCCGCACCATCCCACGCAAAAAGTGCCTGTGAAACTGAACTCTCAACACTACCAGACACACGCCTGGTTGTCAGCGGATCTTGATCCCGCCGACAAAATGGCACCCCCCTCCCACCGGTTCCGGTGGCCCCCACGCGGGGTTGAGGCGCCCTTTTCAGACGCAACCTGTTGCCTGTCAGGGGTTTTTGGCTTCACCGCCGGGCTTCGGAGCCGCCGCCGGTGGCGCCGCGGGCGCCGCACCCGGCTTGGGCGCTCCACCCGGCGCGGCCGGCTCGCCAGCTGGCGTTTCCGGCGGCTGCCGCTCAAATCCCTTCAACAGCCCGCCCCGGTAGATCCACCGCGGCGTGCTCGCCATCTCAATCCGGTCCGTGTTCCCCACCCGACGGAAATCCACCTGCAGCGTCTTGCGCCGCACCACATTCTCCTTGCCCGCCTGGTCCAGCGTCACGATCGACCACCCGTTCGACAGCCCCGTCACATACAGCGTGTACCGGCTCGCCTGCGGGATCTCGTCCCAGATCGCCACGCCCGTCACCGGCCGCAACCGGTCCGGCTTGCTCAGCGGGATCTGCTCCTGGCTGATCGTCACCGAGTTGCGGATGTTGTCCAGACCCGATGGATCCTCCTGGCGGATGATCGCCTGCTCCACCGCCGGCAAAATCTGGTCCGGGTAGACCGTGTCGCTGCTGTCCGACTTCAGCTCGAACGATGGGATGAACAGGCGCGGCTCACCGGTGAAGTTGTACACCTGGTACCACACATACATGCACAACCGCTCGCCCTTCCCCGGCACCTTCACCTTGATGAACCGGGGATCCTTGAATTTCAGGTGCAGCACCCACACCGGCGGCACGCCGGGCGGATCCTTCGCCAGGCCCTTCCCGGCACCCGCCGACAAGTCCGTGCCGTTGATCCGCGGCGTCGGGTCCTGCGGGCTCAGGCTCGGCACCACCAGCCGGTCGTTCGGGCCCTTCGGGATGTTGTTCTCCAGATCCATCGCCTTCTGGCCGCCCGCCACAGGCTGAGGCTGCGCCGCGGCCGGATCCGGGGCGGCCACGGGCCTCGGCAACGGCGGAGCCCCCTTGGGCGCCACCGGGGCACCGGGTGGGGGCGGCGGCTGGGCCGTCACGCGCTCCGCGGCGGTCCCAGCCAGCACGAGGGCCAATCCGGCAAGCAGACCACACGCCACTCGGGCGCCCCGCCGGGTACCGCTGTTGCACATTGCCAGCACTCCAACCGCGAAAGGGTGATCCCTGACCGTAGACCCGACGGGACATGCCGGAACCCCGCGAACCAAATCGCGGCCTTCCTACTGTCCTCTATCCGGGAACCTTGCCGAAAATCAAGCGCACCCACCGCCCCCACACCCCACCCCCGCCAACCGCCCCGGTTGTGCTGGTGTCCCGCCAACCCCCTCGGGTACCTTGGCAACCCTCCCGGTTCGATTCCCGGGTCGCCACTGCGAAGCTATGCCAAGCTCGCTCCATCTATCTGGTTTCATGGAACAGAAAAACGCATGAAAACCACTGGTTTCAACCCCCGACAGGCCGCCCCGGTCGTCCTCCTGCTCCTCGCCCTCGCCGCCTGCCCGGCCTCCGCCCAGGTGCCCTGGGAGGATTCGCCCCGCGTCATCCGACCCGCCCAGATCCTCGACCCCGCCGAGAAAAACCACCGCGAGGCACTCGACCAGTACCTGCGCGGACTCATCGACCTCGGCGCCAACCGCCCGGTCGAGGCGATTGGTTTTCTGGAAAAGGCCCGCCAACTCGATGCCGAAGCCCTGCCCCCCATGCGCGCCCTCGCCTGGGCCCACCACCAGCTCTTCCGCCGCGACGAGGTCATCCGTCTCGGCACCGAGGTGCTGAAGCGCGATCCCGATGACATCACCCTCGCCCTCACCGTCTCCGCCAGCCTCAGTCTGCTCGGCCAGGAGGCCGAGGCCGGCGACCTCCTCGAGAAACTCCTGCAGTCCGAAAAGGTTCAGGAGAGCATCAGCCTCCGCGTCGATGTCCTCGGCGAGCTCGCCAACCTCCGCCGCGACGCCCGCCAGTGGCGCCAAAGCGAGACCGCCCTCACCCAAATGGTCTCCCTCCTCGACCGCCCCGAACTCACCGTCCTCGGCTGGACCCCCGAACGCCTCAAAAAATGGAAGGCCGAGGCACTCGAGCGCGTCGGCCGCCTCCGCGTCGAGCAAGACAACCTCGATGGCGCCCTCGAAAGCTACCGCCAGGCCCGCGAGGTCGATTCCGTCGAGTCCGCCCGCCTCGCGCTCCTGCTCGCCAATGTCCTCGCCCGCCAGGGCCGCCAGAAGGAGGCCCTCGACAAGCTGGCCGAATTCCTCGCCACCAAGCCCTCCCTGCTCGAGGGCTACGAGCTCTGGGTCACCCTCCGCGCCCAGCAGGGCCACGACCGAAAACTCCTCGACGAGCTCGCCGCCTTCGTCGAGGCCGACCCCGGCAACGGCGCGCTCGGCCTCCTCCTCGCCAAACAGCGCGCCCGCTACGGCAACTGGCCCGGGGCCGAGGCCGCCGCCCTCCGCGCCTTCGGCACCCAGCCCTCCATCGAGGCCGCCCGCGTCCTCATCGACCTCTGGTGGGCCCGCCAGGACAAGGGCCCCGCCACCTTCCTCACCTTCCTCGATGCCTGCGTCGCCGAACCCGAGGCCCCAGCCGCCGGCGGCATCCCCGCCTTCCCCGGACAGGCCGGCTCACCCGGTCCCGACAAGTCCCAGGCCCGCCAGCTCAGCCTCGCCCTCCAGGAGGACCCCGTCCGCCTGCGCGAGCTCCTCACCTTCGCCGCCAGGTCCCTCGCCCCCGCCGGCGAGGCATCCAACCCCGGCGCCGCCGCCCTCAACCCCTCCCCCTGGAAACCGATGACCCTCCAGTTGCTCGGCCGCTGGGCGCTCGAGCTCCGCGCCTTCGGCGAGGCCGTCGTCATCCACCGGTCCTTGCTCGGCCTGCGGGGCGCCGACCGCGATGTCCGCTTCGCCGGACGCATCTCCTTCGCCGAGGTACTCGTCCAGGACCACCGCTACGACGAGGCCAGCCGCGTCGTCCGCGAGGCCCTCGCCGAGTCCAGGCCCGGGCAGGAACGCGTCCAGACCCGCCTCTGGCTCGCCGGACTCTTCAGCCAGATGGAGGAGCGCGAGCGCGCCCTCGAGCAGGTCGAGCTCGCCGAGGCCGAGGCCCCCGAGCACATGACCCACAAGACCCTGATCGCCCGCGCCCGCGTCCTCTCCGGGGCCGGACGCTCCGAGGAGGCCCTCGCCATCCTCGCCAAACTCCGCGAGAAACTCCTCTCCCTCGAGGACCGCCGCAACGCCGCCCTCACCGCCTTCTACATCCTCGACAAGCTCAAGCGGCTCCAGGAGGCCGACCAGGAACTCGAGGCCCTCCTGCAGATCGACCCCAACGACGCCCAGGTCTGCAACGCCCTCAGCTACAGTTGGTCCGAGCGCGCCATCCGCCTCGACGAGGCCGAACGCCTCATCCGCCGCTGCCTCCGCAACGAGGAGGAGGAACAGCGCCAGGGGAAAAACCCCGGCGAACGCTCCGGCTGGACCCCCCACCCCTCCGCCAGCTATGTCGACACCCTCGGCTGGGTGCTCTTTCGCCAGGGCAAGCTCGACCACGCCCTCCGCGAACTCGACCGCGCCCTCGCCCTACCCGGCGGCGACGACCCCGAGATCTGGGAACACCGCGGCGATGTCCTCTCCGCCCTCAACCGTCCGGTCGAGGCCGCCGCCTCCTGGCGCCGCGCCCTCGTCCAGCTCGAGACCATCCCCCACCACCCCAAAACCAACCGCCGCGCCATCCTGCTGGAAAAATTGCGGCCCGGCCAGGGGACAACGCCCCCCGCCGGAAAGTAAGATGGCCAAGCCGTCCATAACCCGACCCCGCCCCGCAAACGCCCGCCAAGGATCCGCCATGCGCCCCGCCATCGCCGCGTTTCTGGCCTGCTCGCTCACCCTCGCCACACGCGCCGCCGAACCCGGCCCCTGGATCGATTTCCTCAAGGGCCCGCCCGACCTCGCCTTCAACAAGCCCGACCCGCTCTGGACCCGCTGCTCCTCGGTCAGACTCGACCCCGCCAACCCCAAAAAGCTCCTCGCCGAGCCCGGCGAGGGCGTCTGGAGCAACCTCCCCAAGGGCAACTGCAAGGACCTCTTCACCCTGGCCCGCTTCGCCAACCCCGAGGTCGAGATCGAATTCTGCATCCCCAAGGGATCCAATTCGGGCGTGAAGATGATGGGCGTCTACGAGATCCAGATCAGCGACAGCCACGGCCAGAAACGCGTCGACGGCAAGGACTGCGGCGGCATCTACCCCCGCACCGAGCTCCGCCCCGTCTACCGCGACCTCGATCTCGGCATCGAGCCCAGGGTCAACGCCTGCGGCAAGCCCGGCGACTGGCAGACCCTCCACATCGTCTTCAAGGGCCCCCGCTTCGAGACCGTCAACGGCAAACAGAAAAAGGTCCAAAACGCCCGCTTCGACCTCGTCGAGCTCAACGGCCAGGTCGTCCACAAGGACCAGGTCGTCGAATCCGCCACCGGCCTCAACTGGACCCGCCCCGAACCCGCCAAGGGCCCCCTCATGCTCCAGCTCGACCACGGCCCCGTCGCCGTCCGCAAATTCCGCGCCCGCGAAAACCCCGCCGACTGACCCCCTGCCGGTCAAGCTCCCAAGCAACGGAGCCTATTCTCCTGAGGTTCAACCAGCCATGGAAATCACCGCCCTGCCGCCAGCCAATGTCCACCAGCGCCGGTCCGCCGGGGAAGCGATTGATCTGCTGGATGTCCGCACCCCCCTCGAATACCGGGAGATCCACGCCACCGGGGCCGAACTCGTGCCGCTCGACCGGCTCGACCCGACTTCCTTCAAGGGCCGGGCTCCCGGCCGTCTGCTGGCGGTGCTCTGCAAGTCCGGCGGCCGGGCCAAACAGGCCTGCGAGAAACTCGCCGCAGCCGGCATCACAGGCCTCATCCTGGTCGAGGGAGGAACCACCGCCTGGGCCGCCGCCGGCCTGCCGGTGCAGCGCGGCAAGAAAGGGATGTCGCTCGAACGGCAGGTGCGCATCGCCGCCGGCGCCCTGGTGCTGACGGGCGTGGTGCTGGGCTTCCTCGCGCACCCTTACTTTTTTGGCCTGTCCGGATTCGTGGGCGCGGGCCTGATGTTCGCCGGCATCACCGACACCTGCGCCATGGGCATGCTCATCGCCAGGATGCCGTGGAACCAGGTGAAGCTCGACAAGCCACCCGCGCAGAGCCGGGCCAAACCGGCCACCTGCTGAAGCTGACCTTCAGGGCGACTCAGTTCGAGTTGCCGGTGAACAGCTCACTGCCGGGATGCAGCTTGCGCCACTCGCCCCACGAGGTGCGGGTGAAGGGCACCGATTGCAGCGGGAAAGCGACCGCGCCGTTGTCCGCCGCTTGCAGCGTGCTCTGGTGGTACAGGTGGTCCTCCACGCGGA
>Ga0255182_1001028_pt1 | contig 15830 bp, 1 predicted proteins | sample Atl_UVDOM_RepA_8_FD_188420 | JGI IMG/M metagenome (GOLD analysis project Ga0255182, IMG submission 188420) | Freshwater microbial communities from Altamaha River, Georgia, United States - Atl_UVDOM_RepA_8d | ecosystem: Environmental > Aquatic > Freshwater > River | place: USA: Georgia | collected...
GAGCATCGCCTCGTTGTAGGTGAGGGTGATCGCGGTGCCCCGGGTGTTCGTCGTGGCGCTCTGGAAAACCGGGGGAGTGATGTCAACGGTGTACTGGAAGTCCTGGAGCTGGTTTCCAGCAAGGTCCGTCAGGCGGGGCACCGGATTGCCCTGGTAGGTTTGGACGCGGTAATCCAGCACCATGCCGTTGGTCGGCACGATCGGGTTGCCGTCGACCCGGATCATCAGCACCCGGTTGTCGGGGATGCCCGCCTGACCCGTGACCAGGAACGCCGCGCCAAATGTGCTGTTGGTCCCGTTCACCTGCAGCGTGAAGTTTTTGTAGGCGAGGGTGCCGGTCGGCAGGTCTATCGCCTCGTTGAATTCAACGGCGGCGTACTGTTGTGTTTGCCCGTTCACCACCAGGTCGACCAGTCGCACCCCCACCACGGTGGGCGGTGTGGTGTCCACCAGGTTCGTCACCGGAAAATTGACCGTTGCCAGATCGTTTCCAGAGTAGAAGTTGCCGAAGTTGGCGAAGGTGGTGTCCTCGATCACGCCGGCGTCGTCCGCCGTGGTCGGATCGGTGTAGTCGATTTGGAGGGTGGAACCCTGCACCAAAACCCCGGCGGCAACGGCCAATTCCCAAATCACGGGTTGGTACACCGGGTTCGGCTGGGTTGCCGTGAAGCTGACCGCGGTCCCGTTCTGCAGCAGCTTGAACCGGCCCGCCGGCTGGGTGTCCAGCCCCCTGACGCCCTCGCTGAAATTGATTCGCACCACGGTCCCGCTGATGTTCGTGGCTGCCGAGACGATCGTGGGCTTGGTTTTGTCGGTGAAGTTTGTCACACCGAACCAGGACGAGGCTCCGCTGGGGTGGGCGTCCAGCCCGGTGACACCCTGGATGGCGGTGTTGGTTACCGAGGTGTCGTTGGCGCCGCCGGATGGCCCGAGGTACCTCAGGCGAATGACGGAACCCTGAGTAACCGGTGAGGACAGGGTGAGCACCGTCAACATGCCGCCATTGGCGCTTGTGGGCTGGGTCTGGGAGTCGCGGAGGTTGGGGTACTGGGTCGCAGTGACCAACACCCCGTTCGCGGCCACGGAGGCTGTCCCGCGGTTCTGGCCGTCAACCTCGACCTCGAACAGGGCGTTCACGCCCGTCAGGCTGGTGTTCTGGATGGGCCTGGTCCATTGGGCGTAAAGCTTGGTCCCGTCAAAATTCGTCCAGATATTGGGGGGCATCAAGCCCAGGTTGCCTGAATAGTAACCGAGTTCCGGCCGACCCGATTCGATGAGCCGCGTGCTTGTTTTTGTCCCGGCCGTCAAGGTGCCGCTGAAGGGTGTGGTGGTCTGGCTGAAGGCCGTCAGGCTGGTGTTTGTCACGGACTGCACATAGGCTCCGTTCCAGTACGAAAGCGTCGCCTTCTTGTAGTAGGCAGTTGCGAAACCGGTGGCCCCGAGGGCCAAAACGGTCCTTGTGTCCGACTCGATGACAGGGTTGGCCGGATTGGAAACTTCCAGGACGAGGGTCCGGTTGGCGGAGTTGCTTCCGTCCTTGAAGGCGATATTCGCCAGCAGGCGCCGCCCATCCTTCGAGATGTCCAGGCCGGTGACAGACTGGAGATTGATGGCCCCCACGGTCTGGGAGGTGCTGAAGGCCTTCACCAGGACGGGCGCCCCGTTCACCACGCGGACGATGTCGATGCCCACTTGGGTAGGCAGGAACAACAGATCACCGAAGGTGGCGTAAGGCGTGTCCAGATGGAGGCCGAAAGCCTGCGCCCCGTTCCAGGCGGCCCCCTGGGCGTTGATGGTCGTGGCGTTTTGGACAGGCGCGGACCTGTTTGACAGGTCGAATGCGAGCCATTTCCAGGCTGAGCTGATCTGCGACTTCACCAAAAGTGTCCTACCATCCGCCGCGATGGCGACATGGTCGACCAATCCGGCAGCCCCGGTGTAGACAGTGGTGATGGCCCTGGTTCCAAAATCGACGTACCTTACCGTTCCACCCCGCTCGGCGGCATAAACCCCCTTGCCGTCCGGAGTGATGGCCAGGGAGAACACATATTGGGGATTGGCCCCGGTCCCCACGCCCGTGATTTTGGCACCAATCGCGGCCATGGCCGCGGGATTACCCACATCAACAGCCCAAATTTCGCCATTTTGCCCGCCCAGGACCAGCACCTTGCCGTCAGCGGACAGGGAAGCGCTTATGGAACCCTCGAAGCCTGTAAGCGCGACCGAGCCCAGGACCGTGGGCGAGGCCGGATTGGCCCAACTCACCGCCTGGATAGTGGTTCCGAAGGTGCTGTTGTAAGCCCCGCTGGAAACCACATAGGTGATGTCCTTGCCGGGGGATGCAACCGTTGCGGTAACATTTCCGGCGGGGATTGTAAAAGTGGCCCCCGAGCCAACCACGCCCGAGGGGGCATAGGTAGTGTCCACCAAGGTCCCCGCGGTGTGGGAGGTCTGGTCCCATGCCTTGTAGGAAATGGTGAGGTTTGTGTTGCCTTCCAGCAGGCCGGACCCGCCATATTGCAGGTAAAAACGGGTGTTTTCGTTGATCGGAAAAAGCGCGGCATTGGTGCTGGATAGGGTGGGCAAGGCCCGGGGGGTGCCCGCGGGGAAGGCGGTCTCCTTGTAGATCGTGAAGGCGGTGTCGGACGTCGCGCCACCCAGCGCGTAAAAGGCGTCCAACTGGATGCCCAGATTTTTGGTGGAAGAGTTCCAGGCCAATACCGTGACGTACTGCGTCCCCTTGCCGTTGTTGGAGACGAAGCGGAGTCGCTCACCCACGGTTATCGCCGGGGCGGTCGTTAGCAACAGCGTTTGGGAGGAGGCGTTATTGCTGAAGGTGATGGGGTTGGTTGTACTGGAGTAAGTGGCGATGGAATTGACACTGGAATTACGCGCCACCGCGGTCCAGTTGGCACCGGCGTTGGCGGAGTACCACAGGATCACATCCTTCGCGTTGGTGGTCGTGTCCACCGCCAACTTGCCGGACAGGCTCACATCGGTGATGGCGATGCCCGACGGATCGTTGTTGGCATCCGAATAGTTGGGGGTTTGTTGCGGTGCCCCCCGCACGAGGGAATACCCGTTGATCCAACGCTGGACAGGGGTGCTCTGGGCGCCGGGCGGGGTCGAGTTGGACCCGAATATCGGGGCATCCGCCGGAATGCCGGCGTCCACCGCGGTATCCAAGACCGGAGAGCTGTTCAGATGCTCGTGGTAGACCGTTTGGTCCGCGAAGGCCCCCGCGTTCAACGCCGTGAGCGAGTTGATGACACCCGTGGTTTCGTTGGTGCCCGGATTGGGATCCGAATAGGCGATGGTGAGTGTGTCCGCCAGGGTGACCGCGCCCGAGTAGGCGATGGTCACCAGGTTGCCGGAAACCGAGACATTGCCGATCGGCAGCGAGGCCCCGTTCTTTTTCACCACAAAGGTCGACGGGGCCGGGGCGCATGCCGGGTCCAGGGGTACATCATAGACAAGGCGGATCTTGCCGGCGCTTAATTCCTTGGTGATGTCACTCAGCTTGGGAAGGATGGGGTTGGTGACCAGGACCGTGTAGGAAAGCATGTCGTTGCCATAGAAGTCCTGGAAGGCGGTGTTGGCGGTTGAGGGGCTGTCTGGACCCGCGGTGTACTGGAGGTAGGTGGGCCTGCCCCTCAGGGGCGTTGTCGGATACAGGACGAGCGTTTTCCCTGTCAGCGTGTAACTGGCAACGCCAACCATTTCGGTTCCGGTGGGGCTGTCCAGCCTGAATACCATGGTTGACGCGGCTGGCAGGGTGGAGGAGACAAGGTTCTCGTTGATGGTGACGGTCACCGAGGCTCCGTCGGCGCTGACAACCGCCGAGGCCACGAAGGGGCGCGCCCAGTCGATCACGCGGTTGGTTACCGGGAAATCGACAAAGGTTGCCGTATCGATTCCGCCGGTAGTCTCCAGGGCTGCGGAGTCGTTTCCGGCGGTCGGGTCGGTGTAACCCACGGTCACCGAATTCGCGAACGCAATGGAAGGGATCGCCCTGGCCATCAACAGGGTGACCGTGTTGCCGGTGGCGGAGACAGCCCTCACCGGCACCTCAACGCCGTCCACACGAACTGTGAAATAACCCGCGGCTGGCAGGGTCGCCGGGTTGATGTCGCGCGTGAGGGTCAGGACGATTTCCCGCCCATCCAGGTTGGTTGATGCCGAAACCATGACGGGAGGGTTGGGCGAGTAGGAAACCAGGTTTGCCGAGAGGCTGTCACTGGAGACCCTGCCGACCATGTCCATCGCCACAACGCCACCCGAAAGGTTGGTCATGTACAACCGTTGACCATCGGGCGAGAAAGCCATCCTGGGCTGGTTGAAACTTCCCGAGGAGCCCGCCGAGAGGTTGGATGCCGTAAACAGGGCTGGAAGGGAGGAGTTGGCGAAATCCAGCTTGGTGAGTGAGGATGCATTGGTAGGCATCCTGAACATTGCCATTGATCCGGTTGTGTTGGTGTTGTTGTTTCCGCGCACCACCATCAGTTCGGGATTGGTCGGGCTGAACTCGATGTCGCTGACCAGGCCCAGGAAATTTCCCAAATTTCCATTTGTGAGGTTCAAACTCAGGCTTCCACCGGTGACATCAACCGCCGCAAGGATGGTATTCGTTGTGTTGGTGGACCATGTGAGAACCCCCGAAGTGAAACTGGAGCCCCCGCTGATGGCGACCAGAAGCCTTGTGTCATTGTTGACCAGCTTGGCGGTGAGGGTGAGTCCGTTGGTTGCGGTCGCGCCGTAAAAGAAACCTGAACTGACCCCTGTCAGGGTGGTTCCTGACGCGGTCGCCCCGTTTATTCTGTCCACGAGCATGCCCGCGTAGAGGACATAGAGCTGGTTGCCGTCCGCGGAGATGTTGAGGCTGGTTACCATCTTCTTCCATTGGGTGCCGGGAGCAGTTATGGTCGAAATAGAACCGGTCAGATATCTCCCGGCGTAGGTCAACCCGGTGATATTGCCGGCGCCATCGCGCGTCACGGAGAACCGGACCAGGTAACCGGTTGAAGTGCCCACAAACAGGTAGTCGTTCTTTTCCAGCACCTCCGTGGCGATTCCGAGGTCGGCCACCGTCGTGATGCCAGCCGAACTGGCGACATTGTTACCGGATAGGCCGACAGAGACCGCGGCTCCCCCCAGGTTGATTACCTGAATCCAGTTGGCCGTGGAGCCGGGGGTGGAACCCGCGACAAAGAGATCCCTGGAATTCCCGGCAAGGACCATGCTTCGGTACGGTCCGCCGACAGAATTGGCCCCGGCAGGGGACAACTCGATGCGGGTCAAAAGGTTCAGGTTTGCGGTTGCCGTGGTCTTTTCATAAACATCGATAAAACTGCCGGCCTGGCTGGTGGCGCCATCCCTGTAGTCTGAACGCAGCACATAAACCCGGTCGTTTGTGACCACCAGGTCGTTGGCGGTGTTGGTCGCGGTGTAATTGTTTGTGATGATCTGGGAAACAGCCGGGTATTGGTCGACAAATTCCCTGGCGGACTGGTAGTTGGTGACATCGGTGGCGGTTGCCCCTGTTCCGGGGTTGGCCCCAGGCGACTGCCCGTCCCATGCCTTGTAGGTCAATACCCCCTTCCTGTCGCCCGAAACCCCGGCAACGGGGGCCTGCGTCGCGGCAAGCGCCCGGCTGAACAGCACATTCACCTGATTGGCGCTTGCGGCCTGGGCGTAGATGATTTTCGGTTCATCACTGACCGCCCATGTGGGCGAGGTCGGGTTGGTGTTCGCCTCGATGTTCGCGACATTGGTTGTCGCCACATTCGGGGCGTAGGCGGGGCTGGTGGTGGAATTGGCGGCGGGGCTGTTTGTCCCGCCAAGGGCCACGGTCACCACGGTGTCCTTGGTCAGGGCGGTGATGGCCGTCATCGGGCTGGCGAGTGCGATGTAGAACGACAGCTTGTTGCTGTTTGCTGCCCCAACCAGGTAGGTTTGGCCGGCGGTGGCGCCCGTGACGCCTAGGACGGTGCTGCCGGAGGTTTTGGTGACCGTGATGGTCTGGGTTGTGTTGGTCCCGTTTTTCATGGTGACGGTGGCGGTCCATGCCGCCGCACTGACCCCGCCGGTGTATACCACATTGCGGTCAAAATACAGCTCCATCAGAAGGGTGGTACCAGAGGAACCCTTGATGGACGCCCCCAGGAAATTGGGATTGAGCACGGCGGCCGACTGGCCGAGCGTGTTCACGATGTTCACCCCGGTCACCTGACCCACCGCGGTCGCTGTGGCGGTTCCCGACTTCAGGCGGTCCACAGCGGAGCCCAGGGGGGCAAGGTAGTCCAGAGTGCCGTTCGTGGTGCCCAGACTGTTGGCAACATTCAGGGTCAGGGTCTGGCCGCTGATGCTGGTGGAAACCACGCCGTTGTAGGTGGTGCCACCGTTCCTGACCCCGTAGCTGCCGTCAAAATAGTAAAGCCGGTAATCGGCCGGAAGAAGGATCGGGTTGCGGGCCGAGGGTGTGCGGGTGAGCTGGGTCCAGGTGGTGCCGCTGGCATTAGCCCAGTAGAGTTTCCCATAGCTGTCGGCAGGCAGGTCCGAGATGGCGATGCCTCCCCCGTAGCTCTGGGCGTTGAGGTAGTGGCCGTCCAGTAACGCTGCGACGAGCACGGACCCCGTGGTGCTGCCATTGGTCGGAGGGGCCATGTTCAGGGAGCCGGAATCCAGCCAGGGGGGGGTACCGTTTGAATCAGCAAACGGCAAAACTTCAAGCTTCCTGATCACATTCAGCGGACCGAAGGAGGCTGCATCCCTGCCGAAAAGACCCTGGATAGCCGCGTTGGTGGTCGCCTCATCCGCAACCGGGGCGGCATACGAGACCGTCACCTTGCGGCCGGCCTGGACGGGGGAGCCCAATTCGAGGGTCACCACCTTGCCGAAGATTCCAACCCGGGAAACCGTCGCTGGTGCTCCATCCACAAGCACCGTGAAGGCGGAGGGAACCGGCGCGACAAGCCCCAATGACAGGTCATAGACGAGGTAAATGGTGCTCGTCGAGGTATCCCGCATCAGGACGCCATTGGCCAGATCAAGGGCGGGGGCCACACCGGCTGTCACCAGGGGGAAGTAGAAAATGGGTGGAGCATCGTTGCCGGCGGTGTCCTGAAGGGCCACCTGGTCGTTGACAATGTTGTCGTCCCGGTAGCTGATGGTTGGGCTGGAGCCACTCAGGGGAGAAGCCAGGGTGAGGATCGCCCGATTGCCGGTTACAGCCACACCAGTGACTGCCACCCTGCCGTTGCTGCTCTCCGCCCAAAACGCGGAAGGTGCCGGGAGGTCGGTGGTTTTCAGGTCCTCGTCGAAATACATCGTCACGGTAAGCTGATTCGAACTTAGGATCGCGGCGTTGATAACCGGCGGGGCGTCGTCCGGCACATTGAGGACAATGTTGGTGGCAGGCAGGCTGGGCGCGTCGAGGCCCGCCAGGTCCTGCACCGCGTTGTTGGAGGTGGCGGCATCCGCGGCGGGTGCCGTGTAGGACACCTGGTAGGGAATGAGCCTGGATGTGATCGGGGTCGCGAGGGCCAGCCTGACCGTGTTGCCCGTCACCGTCACTCCGCTGATTGTGACCGGCCAGGCGCCGTATTTCAGTATCTGGAATGCCGAGGCAAGCGGCGGGGTGGCGCCGAGGTTCTCGTCGTAGGTCAGGATGACCGTTGTCCCGTCGACGGTGGTTTCGGCCGCGACCAGGAGGGGGTAACGGTTGGGGATGGTGTTGGTGACGGGCGTGATCGCCAGGGTTGCGGCGTCGTTGCCCGCCAGGTCCTGGATCGCCAGGTTGGTGTTCATGGGGTCCGACGCGGGCGCGTTGTACTCCACGGTCACCGACTGCCCCGGATTGACCGGGGTGGCCAGGGTCAATTCCACCGTGAAACTGGCGGCCCTCACGCCCGTCACGCCGATGGTGCCCGGCTGCGTCATCACGCCATAGGCCGTCCCGGTCGCCCGGTTGCCGTTGATGCCATCGGTCTGGTAGGCGCCTGCTGTCAGGGTCGTGACGGTGAACCGCGATGGCGCGGCCGTGATGCCCCGCAGGAGCTCGCTGTAGGTCAGAATCACCTTGGTGCCGTCGGCGGAGGTGGCGGCGGAGACCAGCGACGGCGGGGTGGTGTCCACCGTCACCGTCGTGGTGGGCGTGTCGGTGCCGGCGAGGTCTTCCACGGCCACGATATCGTTACCCGCGGTCGGGTCGGTGTAGGTCACCTTGATGACGCCCGCCGCGAGGGCGGAGGAGAGGCCGAGGCGCACGGAGGCCCCGTCCACGGTCACGGTGGAAATAATCCCCGGCTGGGCCACATTGTCGAGGGTGACGGAGAACAGGGAGGCTGGCAGCGCCTCCGTCGAGTCGAGGCGGGTGTTGAGGTGCAGCAAAAGCTCGGTTCGGGCGGCGTTGGCCGATGCCCCGATGAACCGGGGCGGGAGGTTCCGGATCGTCACCGGGGTGGTGAAGTTGGCGGCATCGTTTCCGTTGTAATCCTGGATTGCCAGGCGGCTGTTGTCCACGCCCGGGTATGGCTTGGCGTAGGTCAACTGGACCGTGTCTTGCGGGGTCAGCTTCCGGTCCACCAGCAGTTCCAACTTCGAGCCGTTCACCCGCACCACCTCGATGCCGACGGCAACGCCGTTGGAGGTGAGGGTGAAGCTGGAGGGGGACGGGACCGACGCGGGATCGAGGGTCTCGCCGTAGGTCAGCGTCACCAGGGAGCCGTCGTCGCTCACCGCCGCGACCAGGGACGGGCCGGTGGAGTCCACAGGCCGCAATTGCTTGACCTCGGCCCCGACGGCCTGCGTCTCCTGCGAAAGCCGGTCCAGGCTCGCGGCCACCGAGATCAGGGTGGCGTTGCCCGCGTTGGACTGCTTGGTCGCCTTGAAGCTGAACAGGTTGGCGATGCCGCCGGAAAAGCCGGCGGCGGGCTGGTAATACAGGCGGGTGTTGGCGTCAGCCCAGAGGGCAAGGGCGCTGGTGGAACTCACGGTGCCTACCGAGGTCCAGGCGGGTGTGGCCGCGGTGGACCTGTAGAGTGTCCCCCCCTGCAGGTTCAACGCGGTGATGGCGATGCCTATGGCCCCCGTGTCCACCACCACATTGCCCAACGGGGTGGAGGTGTCCACCAAGCTGGAGACGAGGAAGGATCCCGCGGTCGACCCGGCAACCGGCGCGGCCGTGTTGAAGGCCGTGTCGGGGATGAGGAAATTGGCCGAGGTTTTCAGCAGCGGCCGCATGTCGGCAGTGCCCAGGCGGGTCACGGTGACGGCTGCAAAGGTCGCGGCGTCATTGCCGGCGGCGTCCTGCACGGCGTTGGCGTCGTTGGCGGCGGTCGGGTCGGTGTAGGCCACCGTCACCGCGGTGGTGGTGTTGATGGCGGCGGTGAGTGTCAGCAGCACATTCTGGCCGAACACCTGAACCGAGCTGATCGCCTGGGTCACCGCGGAGGCGTTCTTGACCGTGAAGGCGGAAATGGGCGCGGTGGCGGCGGCCAGCGCCTCGCTGAAAGTCAGCCAGACCTGGTTGGCGGCGGTGGTGTTCAACATGGTGGCACGGACCAGGGTCGGCGGGAGCGTGTCCACGCCGTTGGTCACCGGACGATTCACGAAGGTGGGCACCAGCCGGCCCGATTCGTCGGCCAGGTTGGAGGTGAAAAGCGGATTGTCCTCGGGGAAATAGCTGATGGTGACGGTGTCGGAGGCGGTGATGGCCACCGGAAGGGTGAGGGTGAGCTCGCAATGGGAGTTGCTGGCCGCGGTCACGGGGATTTCGGCGCCGTTGATGTTCGCCCAGAACAGGTCCGGTGGGCAGGTTTGGGTGGGCAGGTGCTTGCTGAGCGTCACGATGATCTGGTTGCCCGCCGTGTTTGTCCGGGCGGAGACCATCACCGGGCTGGAGGTGTCCACCACGGCCCGGTTGGTGACCGACACGGTCTGGGTGGCGGCATCCTTCTTGGCAATGGGAGATTGGGCCACACCGGAGGTATTATCGGGGGACGGGTCGGTGTATTTCAGGCTGACCGTTTGTCCACCGCTAACCGGTTGCTTGAGGAACAGGCGGAGCCTGGTGGCGGAAAGCGCCGCAACCGATTCCACACCCACCGCCACGCCATTCGCCCTGGCCTCGAACAGGTTGGGGGTGGGAATGGAGGCGGTGTCAAGTTCGCCGGTGTAGGTGATGTCGATGTAACCGCCATCGGTGGAGGTGGCTGCCGAGGCTATCGACACCGCGTCGATTCCACCGTTGTTGATGGAGACGGTGAGGCTCTTTTCTCCCACCCCGAAACTGTTGAGCACGGTGTAGGAATTGGTACCCCCCGTGGTGAAGGTGTTGGTGACAGTCGTAAGGTTGGACAGGCGGTAGGCGTTGGTGCCGCCCGCGGCGAAGACCTGCCCGTCCCCCAGGGTGGTCACCCCGACCGCGGTGCCGGCCAGGGCCGGGCTGGTGGCGTAGAGCGTCGGGCTGGCAGGATTGCCCGCGTCGACCATGCTCACCGTGGAGCCATTCCCCACCGCCAGCAGCGGGCTGCCTGGACTCAGGGTGGTGACGGATTTCGCCCCGTTGGGCACGGCCACGCCACCCGAAAGGGCCAGCGCGCCCGGCTGGATGGCCAGCACCTTCAGGCCTTCGGTGTCGGCGGCGGCATAAACCACATCGCCGGCGAGGTTGGTGGTGAAATCCAGCACCGCCGCTCCCGCGGTGCTGTAGGAGCCCACCACGCTCATCTTGCCGGTGAGGGTGTCATCCGCGCCATCCAGCCGGAACAATTTGCCGCCGCTGGTGCTTGCCAGCAGGAATTTGCCATCGCGCGAGACCTCGAGCCGCGTGATGGAACCGGCGGCCGGATCCAGCTCGAACACCTGGCTGGAACGCGCCATGGCGCTGGGCACGCCGGAGGCCATGCTGGCGGTGTACCGGATGATCCTGCCATTGGAGTCGAAGCCGGCGTAAATGAAATTGCCGAATGAGGCCACTGCCGTCACCCTGCCCTCGCTCCCGGTGTAGCTCATCGAGGCCGAAGCGGTGGGCGTGGTCGTCGACGAAATGGCAATGGCCTTGATCAGGGTCTGGTTGGCGGTGGCCGACTGCTCGGCAGTCAGGAAATATTTGCCATCCGGTGAGACGGCCATTCCCATCACCCGCGAGGTGCCGGTGGTGTAGGTTGTCGCGTGGATGGTGTCGGTCGCGGTCTTGTAATCCCAGAACTTCACCCCGCCGGTGTAGGTGGCGGGAGTGCTGGAACTGTAGCTGGACATGATCCAGCCGCCGGAGGAAATCATGTCGGTGGCCACGATTCCTGTCCCAAGGCTGGGACCAGCACCGGAGGTGAGGCCTGGTTGCCCAAGGTATCCGGACAATATGGGCAAATATTGGGGGGCGCTTGAACTTCCAAGCAATGGGACATTAGCGGTGCGGTACTTGATGATGTCGGAGATCTTGCCGGTGAAATTGGCGCTGGTCACCTGGACATAGATCTGGGTTTCATTTTTGGCAGGGTCGCCGCTGCCGTTGCTCCTGCTCAAGAAAAAAGGCGTGCTTTCGGAGATTCCGGTGGCGGGCAGTTCCTTGTAGGTGTACGAACCTGTTGCTGTTCCGTTGGTCCAATTCGTGGCGCGGTACCAGATTTTGGCCCCAAGCCCCGGAAGGTATTCCGTGATCGCCAGTCCTGTTTGGGTGGTTGGATTGGGGCCGGACATCATCCTGCTGAGGGGAATTCCTTGCGAGCCTGTGTCGCTTGTTGCCCAAGTGCTTCCGGTCGGGGCTGATGTGGAGCCGTTGGATCCCGCGGCGGGGAATTGCAGCAGGTCGTTGATGTCATTGGGCTCGTTGAGGAAAATAATATTCCCGACGGCGGTTCCTGTTGACTTGGCCAAACCCGTGGTGAAGCCAGCCACTTTGTTGCCGGCCGCGTCGCGCAGGAAGTTGGTGGCAGGCGGGGTGTAGGTCAGGCTGGTGGGCGGGGCGGCCCCCAATACGATGGTCACCCGGTTGCCCTGCACGGTCACCGTGGGAGTACCCGCGGTGGAAAGGCCGGAGAAGCCAGCCAACGCGGGCGTGAAGGATGCCGGTGGTGTTCCGTCAATCACCAGCGGTTCGTCAAATGTGAGGGTGATGTAAAAAGCGTCGGTGTACTGGGCGGTGAGAAGTTTGGGGGAAACGATATCCACCCCGTTGGTGGTGACCGGGCGATCGGTGAAGTTGTATACCTTGTTGCCCGCCAGATCCCTGAGGCCTGGACGGTCCTGGTTGTAGCAGCAGGGGTCGCCGTAGGTCACCAAAAGGGCCTCGGTGGCACTCACCTTGCGCCCAAGGGTGAGCACCACGGAGGTTCCGCTCACCGCATAGGAGGACAACGGGACAGGGGCCCCCGAGGATGTGACCGCAAAAAACGAAATGTCCGGTAGGCCTGTGGTCATCAGGGCCTCGCTGAACGGGATGGTCAGTTGGCTGCCATCCGCATTGACCGAGGGGGTGAGGGGGACCGCCGGGTCGAGGTCCGGCAGCGTGTTCAAACCGATCAGCCTGGAAACCACCCCGGCCAATTCGCCCTGGGTGGCGGCCCCGATGTCGCCCCGGGTGATTTCCAGGTCGGTGTCGCCCGCGGTGCCAGCGGAACCGGTGGTATCCACACTGGCGCCGATGTCCGCACCGGTGGCGGCCCGGAGGGCATCCAGCAAGCGGGCGCCTTGGCTGCCCCCGCCCACCTGGCAACCCCACAGCAGGATGTCCGCGCCCGGTGTCAGGTAGGGGGCCCATGCCGCGGTCTGACCGGCGTTGTCCGCCGTCAGGCGCCCTGAACCCAGGGATTGCGCGCCCTCAACGCCGTGACCGAGCACCGAGATGCTGGAATACCGTGCCGAGGATTCGCGCAATTGCCGGGTTGTCGCCTGGAAGCCGTCCACCCAGGACGAGATGATCAGGATATCCGCCCCGGCCGCGGCCTCGGCCAATTGCTGGGGGGTGGTCAATGCCAGCACCCGCTGGTCGATCACGATCAGGTCGCGCGTGGCCAGACGGTAGTCGGCCCCTTCCTGGCCGGCGGTCCATCTCGCGATGACATGGCTGCCCTGGCGGGCCAGCTGCGGGAAAGCCCCGGCAACCCAGGGAGCCTGGTTGCCGGCGATCTCCACCTCGCCCAGGCCGGCCAGTCGGTCTCCCAGGGTGAACCGCCCTTCCGGCCCGTTGGGGAAGGAGGAATGGGCATACAGGGTGCCCCCGAAATACCCGGGGGAAAACGGGCTGACGCTGTCACGGAAAACGCCCAAATCGCCCGCCGCGGTTCCGGTTTGGCTGGACGAACCGGGCACAAACAGGGTGCCGGATTCCGCCAAAAGGTCTTCCAGAGACGGAATCGAGGCCGGGGTGAGCCTTTGCTCCAGCGATTCGATGCTGGGAAGATTCCGGGCTCCCTGACGGGTGGCTTCCTTCACCTTTCGGACGAACCAGGAACGCAGAGGCCGTGTCCAGAAAGCTAGGGAAAGAATGGCCATATGCTACTCCACTCAAAACGGACGAGAGGCCATCCCCCCGTTAGGGGAGGATGGGCCTGTGGTGTGGGCGTGATTAGCCCACGGTTGGTAATGGGTATTTGTTTGGGTTTGCAGGCGCGGTAAGGGGTATGGGAACCCGCCTAGGGCAAACCGAGGGCCCCTGATAATGGGACCGCACCAAACTATACAAGCGCATTTTTAGGCAGACAATCTTTGACCGTCACTGCTTCGCTAATAATGACAGCTTGCCCAATGTCAAAAAAAACGACCTTTATTGAAAGAAAGTGAATTCAGCGATTTCTTTTTTGATATCTGGTCACATCTCAAGGTATTTTGTTGAGTCTAGGCGATAAAATTCGCTTTTATTCCAAAAAATAATGCATAAAAATCAAATAAATTGGAAATATTTATCCAGATGTAAAATCTTTCAGTTAGAATTGAAAAACTTTTTTTAAAAAATATTTTGCAAATTTTTCAAAGAAGGTGTTTGTTTTTTCTTTCGAAGGAAGCGTGGGCTAGGAATTATCAAGGCCAACGTTTCGGTGACGGCACGCCAAGGATACCAGTTGCAATCAACTTCGTTAACACTTTTGGAAGAGTTGCGCTTGGGGGCGGACCCCAACGCCTGGGAATTGTTTTCCCAGCTTTATCGGGACCCCATTTTGCATTGGGCCAAGTTGGCCAACCTTGACGAAGCTGACGCCGAGGATGTGACGCAAGAGGTGTTGCTGACGATCTATCGCAACATCCGCAATTTCTCCAGGGCCAGGGAGGGGAGTTTCAGGCGCTGGATCCGCAGGACGCTCCAGATGATCATCAGGCGCCATCTGGAGATCCGCAGGGGGATTCCCCTGGACCATCTTGGCGAAAAGGCATTGGAGGTGGCCGGGGGAGACCAGTTCATCACCGCCCAGGATTATTATCAGAGGGTGATGGAATCTGCCATTCACCTGCTCTTCCGTGAGTTTGAGCCCATGAGCTGGAGGCTGTTCCTGGATACCATTTCCACCTCGACAAGCGTGGCTGACCTGGCAAGGATCCACAATGTATCCACCAATTCCATTTACATTGCCCGTTTTCGAATCATCAACCGCCTAACCCAGATCTGTGGCGGCCTGATGGAGGACGGGGAAGCGTTCCCGTTGGGCCCCGGAATGGTGGAGGAAATTCTGGCCTCATCCACCGAGTTCCTCAAAAACAAGCTGTCGAAGGGATTTTCCGGCGAAGCCCCGGCTGTGGAGGATGAATTGCCCAATGATTAACTGATTTTAATAAGATGCTGTGAAAGATTACCCCCCCGAACCGTGATTTACTAAGCTGGGAAAATCGGGGGAGAATCAAGTTGGTCGCCACTTCCAAATGCCTCGATGACGAGATCCTGAGGCTTATCGCCCACGGTAAGATTTCCAGCCCGACTCTGGAACATTACCTGGAGCACCTTCACCATTGCCTTGAATGCTGCACCCGGTGCGACACCCTGGGCAGGGACAAGCCGACCCCCCTTCTGCGCATGCTGGCCCTGGTACCGGATGGGTTGAAGATGAGGGAAAAGGGGGCAGGACCGCATGAGGCTTGGCCACCCGCCGGGATTGTCTCCCCGGAAATGGATGACTGTTTGCCCCGTCCCACTCCGGATTCCCCGGTCGAGTTCGCCGGATTGTCGCTGGTGGAAAAGCTGGGCGAGGGGTCGGCGGCGGTGGTCTATCGGGCCATAGACCACGACCTGGAAAGACAGGTCGCGGTCAAGATCCTTCGCCGCTCCGTTCCAGATGACAAGAAGAAGGATGAAACTTTTTTGGCCGAGGCCCGGGCCTTGGCCAGGGTGAATCACCCGAACCTGCTCACGGTGCATGGTTACGGAAGGGAGCCCCTGCCCTATATCGAGATGGAATTGCTGGCCGGGAAAACCCTCGGTTCCCTGGCGAACCAGCGTCCCCTCCCCGAATGGCAGGCATTGGCGATTATCGCCGGGTTGGCGGAAGCCCTTGAGGCACTCCAACAGCACCATATCGTGCACCGCGACATCTCCCCCGCCAATGTTTGGATCAAGCCCGGGAGCAACCCCGACTGCGCCCCTGTGCCTGTATTGATGGATTTCGGCTTGGTGGCCCACCGGAACACCCGGGCCGGGACGCCGGGCTTCATGGCGCCGGAGGTCTTGTCCGGGAAGGCCGCGCCCTCAGGGGCCTCGGACATGTTCGCCCTGGGGGCCCTCCTGAGGTGGATGTTGACGGATGGCGGAAAAGCCTCCCCCTTGGGTGTGAAGCCCATCGCGAATGCGCGTTTGGCGCGGATCATCGACGAGATGATGGCACCGGACCTGGCCGAAAGACCAT
>Ga0255182_1001029_pt1 | contig 15830 bp, 13 predicted proteins | sample Atl_UVDOM_RepA_8_FD_188420 | JGI IMG/M metagenome (GOLD analysis project Ga0255182, IMG submission 188420) | Freshwater microbial communities from Altamaha River, Georgia, United States - Atl_UVDOM_RepA_8d | ecosystem: Environmental > Aquatic > Freshwater > River | place: USA: Georgia...
CCACCCGGGACCTCGCGCGCAGCCTGCGGCGCGACGCCCCCCAGGTGCAGGCGCTGGTCTGTGCCGCCAAGGGCCTCGAACTCGCGACCGGCCGCTTCGTCCACGAGGTCGTCCGCGACGAGTACGGCGCGGGCGTCGACGTTGCCGTGTTGTCGGGACCGAATTTCGCGCGCGAAGTCGCCGAGGGGCGGCCCGCAGCGGTCACCATCGCGGCTAACCGCGAGGCCTACGGCAAGACGCTGCTTGCTCATTTCCACACCAGCAGGTTCCGGCCCTACCTGACCGACGACCTGGTGGGCGTGGCCGTCGGCGGCAGCGTGAAGAACGTGCTCGCCATCGCTGCCGGTGTCTGTGACGGGCTTGGCCTCGGTGCGAATTCGCGAGCCGCGTTGATCACCCGCGGCCTCGCCGAGATTGCCCGGCTGGGCGTCGCGCTGGGCGCGCGGACCGAGACCTTCATGGGGCTGTCCGGGCTCGGCGACCTCGTGCTGACCTGCACGGACGACCAGTCGCGCAATCGCCGCTTCGGGATTGCGCTGGGCAAGGGGACGGGACTCGCCGAGGCGCAGGCGCGCATCGGCCTCGTCGAGGGCGCGTCCACCGCGCCGGCCGTGGCGGCCCTTGCGGTCCGCCTGCGGGTCGAGATGCCGATCGTCCAGGAGGTCGCGCGCATGTTGCGCGGGGAAAGCACGCCCGAGACTGCGGTCGCGGCGCTGATGTCGCGCGAGCCACGCGCCGAAGATGGCGCCTGGCGCGACTGAACCGCGACCCGTACGCGCGTTCAGCGCATGTCGGGCAGGCCGAGCTGGCGCAGTGCCTCGTAGAGGCCGATCGCGGCCGCGTTCGAGAGATTGATGCTGCGATTGCCGGCCCGCATCGGGATCCGCAGCCGTTGCGCCGGCGGAAGCGTGTCGAGGAGGGCATCCGGCAGGCCGCGCGTTTCCGGTCCGAACAGCAGGACGTCGCCCGGTGCGAAGCGCGTCTCGTACGGCGTCGCCGCGCCGCGGGTTGAGAAGGCGAACACGCGTCTCCCGGCCACCGCGTTCGCGAAGGCCGGATAGCCGCTGTGCCGGCACACGCGCGCGAGCCACGCATAATCGAGCCCGGCGCGACGGACCGACGCCTCGTCGATTTTGAAGCCGAGCGGTTCGATCAGGTGCAGCACGGCACCCGTGTTGGCGCACAGGCGTATAATATTGCCGGTATTCGGCGGGATTTCGGGTTCGAACAGCGCGACGTCGATGTCGGCGTCGGCGCCTCGTTCGCAGCCTGCGATACTCATTGGACTCTCACCGGTCAGATTGCAGCAGGGGACAGACGGATGGATGCGACGGCGGGAATGGACGAACGGTTGAAGGTGTCGTTCCGCGGCCTGTCATTCGCGTCGCCGCTCGTGCTGCTGTCCGGCTGTGTCGGGTTCGGCGAGGAATATACACGCGTGCAGGGTTTTTCGAATGCCGACGTCGGTGCGGTGTGCCTCAAGGGCACGACACTCGCGGCACGGCTCGGCAACGCGCCGCACCGGGTCTATGAAACGTCGGGTGGGATGCTCAACGCGATCGGCCTGCAGAACCCCGGCGCCCGCACCGTCGTCGACGAAATCCTGCCCAAGCTCGATTTCAGCGAGACCCGCTTCATCGCGAACGTCTCCGGTTCGACTGTCGAGGAGTACGAGGAAGTCACCCGCATCTTCGACGACTCCCCGATCGACGCGATCGAAATCAACATTTCCTGTCCGAACGTGAAGGAGGGCGGGGTCGCGTTCGGCAACAGCCCCGACATGTCGGCACGCGTCGTCGAGGCCTGCCGGCGGGCGACGCGCAAGCCGCTGATCACGAAGCTGTCGCCGAACCAGACCGACATCGCCGAGAATGCCCGGCGCTGCCTCGAAGCCGGTTCGGACGCCTTCGCCGTGATCAACACCCTGATGGGCATGGCGATCGACAGCGAGCGGCGACGGCCCGTGATCGGCAACAACCAGGGCGGCCTGTCGGGGCCGGCGATCAAGCCGATTGCATTGCTGAAAGTCTGGCAGGTCTACCAGGTATGCCGCGCGCACGGCGTGCCCATCATCGGCCAGGGCGGGGTCGTCAATGCGACGGACGCGATCGAATTCATGCTGGCGGGTGCGACCGCGGTCGGGCTCGGCACCGGGCTGTTCTACGACCCGCTCGTGTGCCGCGATATCAACAACGGCATCCTCGACTACCTCGACCGCCACGGCTTCCGTCATGTCGGCGACCTGGTCGGTGCGCTGCAATTGAACGGCGCGCCGGCAGTCCCGGTGGCCGGCTGTCGCTAGGCGCTCAGCGCAGCAGGCGCTTGAGGAAGACCCGCATCTCCTTCGCGGCCTGCACCTGGCCGTGCACCTCGGCGGCGACGATGCCCTCGGTATACGCGAACTTCGCGCCCTCGGTGTCGCCGGTGCGGGACAGCGCTTCCCCCAGCAGTTTCCACGCCGCCACGTAGGCCGGATCAAGCACCAGCGCCGCCTGGAAATGCTCGGCCGCCTTGACTGGATCCTCGGCGAGGTAGGCGCTGCCGAGGCTGAAGCGCAGGAGGGGCGTATCCGGGCCTTTTGCCAGCAATTTCTCGAAGTTCGCGATGCGCTCGTTCACAGCGGCCTCAGTCCCTGCTCGCTTCCTTGATGTGCCGCGGGTCGATGCCGAGACTCCGCAATTTCCGGTAGAGGTGCGTGCGTTCGATCCCGACCCGTTCCGCCACCTTGCTGACGCTGCCTTCGCAGGCGTGCAGCTGGTACTCGAGGTAGTTCTTCTCGAAGCGCTCGCGCGCCTCGCGCAGCGGCAGGTCGAAGCCGGGCGGGACCGCGTCGAATTCAGGCTGGGCGCGAATGCCGAGGGCCTGGCTGATTTCCTGGCCCTCGACCGTGTCGCCGTTGCCCAGGATCAACAGGCGCTGCACGAGATTGCGCAGCTCACGCACGTTGCCGGGCCAGCGGTAGTCGCGCATGCGGGCTTTCGCGCCCGGCGAGAAATCACGCCGTTGCAGGCCCTCGTAGTCGACGAAGTAGTCGAGGTAGTGGTTCAGCAGTTCATCGAGATCCTCGATGCGGTCGTGCAGCGAGGGCACGCGCAGGGGCACCACGTTAAGGTGGTAGAAAAGGTCGTCACGGAAACGGCCGGCGTTCACCTCGGCCTGCAGGTCACGCCGCGTCGCGGCGACGATGCGCACGTCGATGGGGACCGGCTCGCGGCCGCCCACCCGCAGCATCGCCTGTTGCTCGAGCGCGCTCAGCAGGCGGGCCTGCGTGCTCAGGTCCATGTCCGCGATGTCTTTAAGGAACAGCGTGCCACCATTGGCCTGTTCGAGCGAACCATAGGTGACGTGGCCGTCGCTTTCCGTGCCGAAGAGCTCGGCGTCCGGGTTTTCGCGGGCGAGGCCGGCGACGCCGACCGCGACGAAGGGGCCGCTGGCGCGCGGGCTGTGCTGGTGCAGGTAGCGCGCGACGACTTCCTTGCCGCTGCCGGACTCGCCGGTGATGAACACCGAAGTCTTGTGCTGGGCGATGCGCAACACGTTCGCGCGCAGCTGCTCCATCGCGCGGCTGCGGCCGATGGGTTCTGCCAACGGCGAGGCCGAGCGGCGCAGGCCCAGGTTCTCGCGCTGAAGGTTCGCGTTCTCGAGACCGCGCTGGATGGTGACCAGCAGCTTCGCGATCGACAGCGGCTTCTCGATGAAGTCATACGCGCCGAGGCGCGTCGCCTCGACCGCCGTTTCCACGGTACCGTGGCCTGACATCATGATGACCGGCACGTCGAGGTGGTTGTCCGCCGACCACTCCTTGAGCAGCGTGATGCCGTCGGTATCGGGCATCCAGATGTCGAGCAGTATCAGGTCGGGACGACGCTGGCGGCGTGCTTCCCGCGCCTGCGCGGCATTTTCGGCGACGCTGACGTCGAAACCCTCGTCGTCCAGGATTTCCTTCAGCAGCACCCGGATATCGGGTTCGTCATCGACGACCAGGATATGGCGAGCGGTCATACGGCCCTCCTGTTGTCTATGGCCTCGGCGGGCGAATCTTTACCGTCGAGCGGCAGCCGTATAGTAGCGCAGGCGCCCGGTCCGTCGTTGTTCTCGAGGGTTACCAGCCCGCCGTGCTCCTCGACTATCTTCTTGACGATGGCAAGTCCGAGTCCTGTGCCCTTGGTCTTGTTCGTGACGTAGGGCTCGAACACGTTGCCGAGGATCTGGCTGGGGATGCCCTCGCCGCGGTCGGCGACGGCGATTTCGATGTGATCTCCCGCCTCGGAGGCGAGCAGCCGCGTCGTCACGCGGATTTGCGGCGGGCTGCCCGTCGCGCCGGAGGCCTCGAGCGCGTTCTTGATCAGGTTGTTGAAGACCTGGCGCAGACGCCCGGCGTCGACCGAGGCGGTCGGCAGGTCAGGCGCGAACTCGATTTCGAAGGACGCATCCGGGTTCGCGCTGCGAAAGAGATCGACGACGGCTGAAATCAGCTTGTTGAGGTCTGTCTTCTCCTGGTTGATCGTCGGCGTGCGCGCGTAGTCGGAGAAGGTGTTGACCATCGACTTCATGGTGTCGACCTGCTGGACGATGGTGGTCGTCAGGCGGTCGAGCGTTTCGGCATCGGCCGGCGCCATTTTCGACAGGTACTTCTGACGCAGCCGTTCCGCGGACAGCTGGATCGGGGTCAGCGGGTTCTTGATCTCGTGGGCAAGCCGGCGGGCGACTTCCGACCACGCCGCGTCACGCTGGCCCTGGATGAGCACGGTGACATCGTCGAACACGATCACGTAGCCGGCACTTTCCGCGCCCTCGGTCGGCAGGCTCGAGCCGCGGCACATCAGCACGCGCCGGCCGGTGCGGCTGAAAATCTGGATTTCCTGCTGCCAGCGCTGGGTCGATTCGGTCAGTTGCGGCTGCACGCCCTCCACGAAGGGGCGCAGGTGCTCGCGCTGCGCGACGAGCGCGGCCAGGGGCTCGCCGGTGATCGCCGCCTCGCCGATGTCGAGGATGCGTCGACCCGCGTCGTTCAACGTCGTGACTCGCCCGTCGGGGCCCAGCGCCAGCACGCCCGACGACAGCTGGGAGAGCAGGGTGTTCAGGTAGCGGTGCTGCGCCTCGATCTCGTCGCGGGCCTGCGCGATGCGGCGGGTCATCGCGTTGAAGGAGCTGACCAGGAAGCCGATGTCGTCGGCGGTCGTCACCGGGAGCGTGGTCTCGTAGTCGCCGGCGGCGACGGCCGCGGTCCCCGCTGCGAGATCGGTGATGGGCGCGGCGAGCCGTCGCGCGGAGAAGAATGCCGCCCAGATCGCGGTCGCGATGCTCGACAGCAGCACGAGCGTCAGCGTCATCGCGAAACTGAGCTTCAGCTTCTCGCGCAGGTAGACCAGTTCGTTGTACTTCGCGTGCGCGGTCTCGACGCTCGTCGCCAGGTCGTCCATCTGCGCCGCCACCGGGTAGAGCGCCTGCAGGATGCGGCTGCCCCGGCCCACGCTGCCGCTGCCGTCGGGGACTGCGACGGCGACGCGGATGTAGAGGCCCGCCGACCCGATCGGTTCGAGGCCGGTGTAGCTGCGTCCCTGCTTGACCTGCAGCAGGATCGCCGCGGACGGCAGGTTGGGCACGAGATCGGTGCCGCTGCTGCTGGTTTCCAGCAGACGACCCTGGGCGGTGACGATCGCCAGTTCCTCGGCGCCGACGCGGCGACGCAGCAGGTCCAGATCGTTGGGGCCGGGATCCCAGGCGTCGGCGACGATGGTGCTGCCCGGATTGCGCAGGGCGTCGAGGTTGAGCACCGAACTCGGCTCGGAGCCAACCCCGAGTTCCTCGGCGACCTTCCCGGTCTGGTTAAGCACCTCGCGCATGCGCAGGTCGAGCGCGCTGCGTGAAAGTTCGAGCGCGTCGTCGAGGGCCTGTCCGATACGCACGTCGAACCAGCTGTCGACGCCGCGCGCGAGCAGGTTGATCGAAAAGGCATACAGCACGAGGATGGGCAGCACCGAAAGCGCAACGAAAATCAGCAGCATGCGCAAGGTCAGGCGGGCCCCCGGCTGGCGCTGGCGGAGTTGGCGCACGAGGTCGCGCGCGTTGATCACGATGAGGACCACGAAGGCCGCGAGGCCCAGCAGGTTCGTCAGCAGCAGCACGGAGAAGAGGGTGCCGAAGCGGCCCGAGTTCTGGATCGCGGCGCTCATCAACACCAGCGAGCCCAGCAACGATACGCTGAGCATGCCGACCGAGGCCGCCACCGCGAGGCGCTGCTTCACGGCACGAACACCCATTCATACCAGCCGCTCGACAGCCGCCAGCTGGGCGAGATGTAGGCGATGGGGCGCAGCGGCGCCGGGAGCGCCTCGATGTCGAGCCGCAGCCGCAGGCGACCGCGGTATTTGTCGGCCGCCGCCACGCCTTTGATGTGGCCTGCCTTGAAGTCGTGCACCTCGCCCAGTGCGGCAAGGGCCTCCTCGATATTCTTGAAGATGAGGTGTTGGCCCGAGCCGGGCTCCCTCAGGGTATAGCCGTCCGCGAGCGCATGCCGTCCGAGCAGGAAGCGCCGGGTGACCGCCGTGACCTCGGCATCCCACCACAGTCGACGCGGCCGCATCAGCGACGCCTGCAATTCGAACTCGAGCGTGACGCCGTTCTCCAGCGCTTCGATCGTACTGTCGTTCAGCTGCACATCGATCCGTGCGTCGACGATGAACTGCCCGTCGCTGATGCGTCCGGCGACGGACTCGACCGTGAAATCGCGCGCGAGGGTGGTGCCTGGCCACAGGAGGACGAGCAGCGCCCATACGGCCAGCAGGTTCTGCATGCGTCGCTCAGTCATGGCTGCGTTTCTCGATCAGCGCGTAGTAGAAGCCGTCCATGTCGTGTTCGCCGCTCAGGATCTGGCGACCATGTGCCGTCGGCCGACCCCAGTCGACGGCGAGCTGCTGGACGTGGAAATCGGTGTGGCGCTGCCTGGCTGCCGCGATGATGGCGTCGTTCTCCGCGGGCAGGATCGAGCAGGTCGCGTACAGGAGCCTACCGCCCTCGCGCAGGAGTGGCCAGAGCGCGTCCAGAATCGCGGTCTGCCTGGCCGCCAGTTGCGGCAGGTCGGCAGGCAGCCGGTGCAGCTTGATGTCCGGATGCCGGCGAATGACGCCCGTGGCCGAGCAGGGCGCATCGAGCAGGATGCGGTCGTAGGCCCGGCCGTCCCACCAGCCGGCGGGTTCGGCGGCGTCGCCACAGGCGATTCGACACTGCAGCCCCAGGCGTTCCGCGTTCTGCGCGACCCTGGCGAGCCGTCGCTCGTCCACGTCGAGGGCCGTCAGGTCCAGGGACCCGGCGCAGGTTTCCAGCAGGTGCATCGCCTTGCCGCCCGGCGCCGCACAGGCATCGAGCACCCGCTCGCCGGCTGTCGCGCCGAGCAGCGGCGCGGCGAGCTGGGCCGCGGCGTCCTGCACTGAGACCAGTCCTTCATCGAACCCCGGCAAGCGGCTGACCGGCAGCGGCCTGTCGGGCACCACGCCTTCGGCACAGAAGTCCGCGGCCGACGCCGCGATGCCGGCATCGCGCAGCCGGGCAAGGTAGTCGTCCCTGGCAATACGTCGCGCATTCACACGCAGCGTGAATGGAGGGTGGGCGGCCGCCGCGGCGAGGACTGCCCGCCAGTCTTCCGGCCACGCCGCACGTAGCGCATCGATCAGCCAGCGGGGATGATTCCAGTAAGCCTCCACATCGGCCTCGGTCGGCGGGGTGTACTGCGCGCGTTGACGCAGCGCGTTGCGCAATGTCGCGTTGACGAGCCCGGCTGCCCAGGACTTGTCGAGTTCGCGGCAGGCGTTTGCCGATGCGTCGACCACGGCGTGCGCCGGCGCATCCATCCCGAACAACTGGTGGAGGGCGCTGAGCAGCAGCGCTTCGATAATCCCGTCGCGCTTACGCAGCGGGCGCTGCAGGAGGCTGGCGAGCCGATGGCGCAGTGCGTGGTAACGCCGGAGCACACCATAGCTGCATTCCTGGACGAAGGCCTGGTCGCGTGCCTCGAGGCCCATGCTGCGGACCGACTCGAGCTCCCGGTCGAGCAGGGCGCCATCGTGGATGACGGCGGTCAGGACACGTGCGGCAACTGCGCGGGGTGACGGTGCGGGCTGCGCTTTCAAAGTCCCAGGTGCTTTCGATAGCCGTTGATGAATTCGCGCGCCGTCAGCGCGCGCTTTCCGGCGGGTTGCAGGCTGGTGATTCGCAGCGCGCCCTCGCCGCACGCCAGCACGATACCGTCGTCGGCGCACTGCAGCAGGCTGCCGGGAGCAGCGGTGTGCGGGAACTGCAACGGCGCGGCCGCAACGATATTGACGGCGATACCGCCAAGTTCGGTGCTGGCCAGGGGGCTTGGGCTCAGCGCCCGGACCTGACGGTCAAGTTCGTCTGCGCTGCGCGACCAGTCGAGAGGTCGATCGCCGCGCTCGATTTTCCTGGCATAGGTCACTTCGCGCTCGTCCTGCGGCGTCTCTGTCACCGCGCCCGAGAGCAGCGCGTCGAGCGCCGCGTGCAGCGCCTCGCCGCCCAGCGCGGCAAGTTTGTCGTGCAGGCTGCCACCGGTATCGTCGGCTTCGATCGGCAGGCTGCGCTTCAGGAGCATCGGACCTGCGTCGAGGCGCTGGACGATACGCATGATGGTAATCCCCGTCGTGCCGTCGCCGGCCATCAGCGCACGCTGGATCGGGGCCGCGCCGCGCCAGCGCGGGAGCAGCGAGGCATGCACGTTGATGGCCCCCAGTCGCGGGGCGGCGAGAACTTCGGCAGGCAGGATCTGGCCAAACGCGGTGACGACGAGCAGGTCGCAGGCGAAGCTTGCGAAGCGCCGCTGGGCGTCCGCATCGCGCATGCTCAGCGGCTGTTCCACCAGCAGGCCGTGCCGCAATGCCGCCTGCTTGACGTCACTTTCGCGCAGGGACTGGCCGCGGCCAGCCGGTCGGTCGGGCTGGGTGTAGACGGCCTGGACGGCGACGCCCGGATGGGCAAGCAGGGTCTCCAGCGACGGCACGGCGAAGGCCGGCGTGCCGGCGAAGAGGACTTTCAATGGGGGCATGGGAGGACCGCGCGGGGCGCTAGCAAGCTTTGTTCATGGAAGGTCAACGCCACCGGCGCCGCAGCGGGCCGGCGCGTCGTCACAGCGCCTGTTTCTGCGCCTTCTCGAATTTGCGGCGGATCCTTGAGCGTTTCAGGCTCGACAACCGGTCGACGAACAGTTTGCCGTCGAGATGATCGATTTCGTGCTGGACGCAAACCGCGAGCAGGCCGTCGAGTTCGAGTTCGAACGGCGCGCCGGAGGCGTCGAAGGCCTGAACCCGGATCCATTCGGCGCGTTCCACGGTCTCGAACACGTCAGGCACCGACAGGCAGCCTTCATCCATCTGCTCAACCCCGCGCGATTCGACAATCTGCGGATTGATGAAACAGCGCGGATCGGTGCCGTCGCGCGAAGTATCCGTGACTAGGATTCTTTTATGTATGTTGACCTGCGTCGCCGCAAGGCCGATCCCGGGTGCCGCATACATGGTCTCGAACATGTCAGCGACCAGGCGTTGCACTTCGTCGCCGAACACGGACACCGGCTTGGCGACGGTGCGCAGCCGGGGATCGGGATAGTGAAGGATCTGCAGTATCGCCATGCTGGCAAAATGTCCTCTGGATTGCGTGGAAGGATAGGGTTAAGGCACTGATCCTTCAAGCCGATCAAGCCTGTTGAAGGCAGCCCTCCGGGGCCTGTCGTATTTCGTCTATTTTCTGCTAAACTACGTTAACCGATGCGTATAAGAGTATTGATATGCATAGAAAATTTTTAGTTTCTATGTGCCTGGCAGGTTTCCTGGGCGCAGCTTCGGCCGCCGAAGTGGTGCTCAACCCTGCTCATCCGCAGAGCTACACCGTGGTTCGGGGCGATACCCTGTGGGACATCGCCGGGCGCTTCCTGAGCCATCCGTGGCAATGGCCTGACATATGGCAGGTCAATCCGCAAATCAAGAACCCGCATCTCATTTACCCGGGCGATGTGGTCACGCTGACCTACGTCGACGGCAAACCGATCCTTGGCCTGACGCGCAGCCGGCTCGTCAAACTGACACCGTCCGTGCGCGAGCACGCGCACGAGGACGCAATTCCGCCGATCCCGCTCGACGCCATTCACCAGTTCCTCAGCCGCCCGAAAGTGGTGACGCAGGCCGAAATCGAGGCCTCCGCCTATGTCGTCGGCAGCCAGGACGAGCACCTTGCCGTTGGGGCCGGCGGCCGCATCTACATCCGCGGGCTGGCCGACGATGCCGGCGACAAGTTCAGCGTCTATCGCCCCGGCGGCGCCTACAAGGACCCGGACACCGGCGCCGTGCTCGGTTACGAGGCCCTGCACGTCGCCGATGTGCAGCTGCACAAACTCGGTGACCCCGCCACTGGCGTGCTGACCTGGAGCAATCGGGAGGTGCTCAAGGGTGACCGCCTGATGCCACAGGAACTCGACGAATACCCCGATTTCATCCCGCGCGCCCCGGGTAACGAGGTCGATGGCCGGATCATCTCGGTCGTCGACGGGGTGTCGCAAATCGGCCAGCATCACGTCGTGGTCATCAATCGCGGCGCGGCCGACGGCCTGGAACCCGGTCATGTGCTGGGGATCTTTCAGGCCGGCCAGGAGATCGAGGACCCTATCGGCACAAAGATGGCCCATCGCGCGCGCCTGGAGGACCTGAAGCGCCAGGAACTCGAGAACCCGTCAGCCGTGGGGCGCTTCTTCGACGGCGTGGCGAACAACCTTCGCGACACCAAGCTGGCGGTCGACGAGGCGCTCGGAGAGCGGGTCGGCGGTGCGCCGGTGAAAGTCGTGCTGCCCGAGGAACGGGCCGGCGAAGTGCTGGTGTTCCGCACCTTCGAATCCGTCAGCTACGGCCTTGTGATGAACACGCAGCGGCCGGTGTACGTGCTGGACAAGGTCAGAAACCCCTGATCCCCCGCCCCGCATGAAACGCGCCGGACCGGCGCGTTACGATGCCGGGCGATGGACAAGGGACTGGACATCGAGGGCGCCGGTATCGTCGCAGTCCTGCATGCGGGCCTGCACTCGAAACCCGATCGACTGACGACCGCGCTTGGCACCGTGGCGGCGCTGCGCGCCGCGGGCGCGCCACTTCGGGCCGTGCTCGCCGCCGTGCGTGAAACCCTGTCTCGCCTGGGTCTCGCCCCTGACTGGTCTGCCGGCGAACGTGCCCGGGCGTGGCTTGGCGTCGATTCCGGGCGACATTTGCTGACCTTGGCTGACCCCGCCTATCCCCCGCTGCTCGCCGCCATCCCTGCGCCCCCTCCCGTGCTCTACGTGGACGGTGACCTCTCGTGCCTGGCCGCAGCGCAGCTCGCCGTGGTCGGGAGTCGGCAGGCGACCGTCTCCGCCCGGGAGACGGCGCGCGAGTTCGCAAGTCGGCTGGCCAAGGCCGGGCTCGCCATCACCAGCGGGCTTGCCCATGGGATAGATGCGGCTGCGCATCAAGGCGCCCTGGACGGCGGCGGTAGAACGCTCGCGGTCTTTGGCTGCGGGGTCGATCACATCTACCCCGCTGCCAACCGGGCACTGGCGGCCAGTATCCGGGAGCAGGGGGCACTGGTCTCGGAATTTCCGCTGGGCACTCGCCCGGTGCCGGCCTTTTTCCCCCGCCGCAACCGGATCATCAGCGGGCTTGCCCTCGGCACGCTGGTGGTCGAGGCCGCGTTGACGAGCGGTTCGCTCGTCACTGCGCGACACGCGCTGGAACAGGGCCGCGAGGTTTTTGCGATGCCGGGCTCCGTGCGCAACCCGTTGAGCAGGGGGTGCCATGCGCTGTTGCGGGACGGCGCGGCGCTGGCCGAATCCGTGGACGATATCCTCGTCGACTTGCCCGCCTTCACACGCACCCAGCCTCTGCCGACGGAGGCAGGTGCCGCTGAAAATCACGGCTCCGGCCTGGTGAAGCTGTCCGCGAAACAGCTCGCCGTCTACGAATGCTGTGATTTTCAGCCGTCGGGCGTCGACGAAATCGTGGACCAGTGCGGATTGACGGCCCCTGAGGTTTCATCCATCCTGACCGCGCTTGAGATGAAGGGAGTAGTGCGCGCGGTTACCGGCGGCGCCTATGTCCGCACCGGCAAGATCCCCGCTTGAGCCCGTGCACGGCACGGTGCAACCGATCGTCCGTTGGCGCGAGTCGGCCTCCTGGAAGTCGCTCATCCCAACCGTCGCCAGCTTCGCCCCGAGACGAATCATGAATCACACGGTGATAGACGTCCTCATTTACATATTCGAGCACTACGCCGACGAAGACGTCGAAATCCTCGATGATCATGACCGGCTGCGGGGTTCCCTGCGCGAAGCCGGTTTTGAATCCGGTGTCGTTCGCAGGGCGCTCGACTGGTTGAAGGACCTCGCCTGGAATCATGACAACGCGGGGGAAACGGTACTGGAGCAGCCGACCTCGCACCGGTGTTTTTCGACCGAAGAGCAGCAGAAGCTGGACCCTGAATGCCAGGGCTTCCTGCTGTACCTGGAATCGACCGGCGTGCTGGGCGCGACGACCCGTGAACTTGTCATCGAGCGGGTCATGGCTCTCGACTCGGAAAATATCGACGTCGAGCAACTGAAATGGATAGTCCTGATGGTTTTGTTCAACATGCCGGGTCAGGAAGACGCTTACTTTTCAATGGAAGACATCGTCAACGAAGGTGCCTACGGCTTCCTTCATTGATTGACTGCTCTTTCTCACACAGCCACTTAAGAACAATTCACAGATTGGATTCGCGTCAGCCCGATGGGACATAGTCTGGTCATTGTCGAGTCACCGGCGAAGGCGACGACGATCAAGAAATATCTGGGGCCGGGTTACGATGTACTCGCCTCCTACGGCCACGTGCGGGACCTGCTGCCCAAGGAGGGCGCGGTCGACACCGAGCACGACTTCGAGATGTCCTACGAGGTCATCGAGAGGAACGCCAAGTACGTCGATGCCATCACCAAGTCCGCGAAGAAGGCGGACGCCCTGTACCTCGCCACCGACTTGGATCGCGAGGGCGAGGCGATTTCATGGCACATCGTCGAGTTGCTGAAAGAGCGCAAAGCGCTCGAAGGCAAGAAGGTGTCCCGGGTTGTTTTCCACGAGATCACGCCGCGGGCAATCGCCGAGGCGGTGGCAAATCCGCGCGAGATCTCCACCGACCTCGTCAACGCCCAGCAGGCGCGTCGCGCACTGGACTACCTGGTCGGATTCAATCTCTCGCCCTTGCTGTGGAAGAAAATCCGCCGCGGATTGTCCGCAGGTCGCGTCCAGAGTCCGGCGCTGCGCCTGATCTGCGAGCGCGAGGCGGAAATCGAGAAGTTCAAGCCGCGGGAATACTGGACTGTCGATGCGGAGATGTCTGCGGTGGCCGGCGATTTCACGGCCAAGCTTGCGCAGTACAACGGCGACAAGATCAAGCAGTTCTCGATTACCGACCAGCAGCAGGCCGAGGCGGTGCGGGCCGGCATCCTGGCGGGTACGGACGGCAGTTTCACCGTCATCTCGGTGGAGAAAAAGCAGCGCAAGCGCAATCCGGCGCCGCCGTTCATCACCTCGACGCTGCAGCAGGAGGCAGTCCGCAAGCTCGGCTTCACCGCCCAGCGCACCATGCGGGTCGCGCAGCAGCTCTATGAAGGGATCGACATCGGAAACGGCGCGGAAGGTCTCATCACCTACATGCGCACGGACTCGCTGAACCTCGCCCGCGAAGCAGTCGACGAGCTGCGCGAATTCATCCAGCGCGAATATGGCGCGGAACAGTTGCCGGCAAAGCCGCATACTTACAAGACAAAGTCGAAGAATGCCCAGGAGGCCCATGAGGCCATTCGCCCGACTTCCGTGCTACGAACGCCCCGCGAGGTCAAGGCCCATCTCGCACCCGAGCAGTTCAAGCTCTACGAGCTGATCTGGAAGCGGACCGTCGCCTGCCAGATGAATCCGGCCGTCATCGACGCAGTCGCCGCGGAATTGAAGGCGCGCGGCGACGCCGTGTTCCGGGCCACTGGGACGACCATTGCCGAGCCCGGTTTCATGATGGTCTACGCGGAAAGCCAGGACGAGGAGCAAGCCGAAGAGGGGGCGCTGCCCGTCCTGAAGGAGGGTGAGAAGGTCAATCTGAAGGAAGTGCGAATCGACCAGCACTTCACCGAGCCGCCGCCGCGCTATTCGGAAGCGTCGCTGGTCAAGACACTCGAAGAGTACGGCATCGGGCGGCCATCGACCTATGCGTCCATTATCTCGACGCTCCTGCAGCGGGACTATGTCGAGCTCGACAAGAAGCGATTTCGCCCGACCGACATCGGCCGGATTGTGAACAACTTCCTGACCAACCACTTCGGGCACTACGTCGATTACGACTTCACGGCCAAGCTGGAAGACGAGCTCGACGCCGTGTCACGTGGCGAAAAGGACTGGATTCCGCTGCTGCGGGAATTCTGGAAGCCCTTCAAGGACACGGTCACGGACAAGGAAGCCAGCGTCTCACGCAAGGAGGCCACCCAGGCGCGACAGCTGGGCACCGACCCCGCGTCAGGCCTGCCGGTGTCTGCCCGCATGGGGCGCTATGGCCCCTATATCGCGATAGGCGACCCGGACAACGAGGAAGCCAAGCCGAAGTTTTTCGGGCTGCGGCCGGGGCAACGCATCGACACGATCACGCTCGAGGAGGCGCTGGCCCTGACCAAGCTGCCGCGTCAGCTGGGCACAACCCCGGACGGTGTAGCGGTGTCGACCAATATCGGTCGCTTCGGCCCCTACATCCGCCATGGGGACAAGTTCGTCTCGCTCAAGGCAGAGGACGACCCCTACACCCTGACCTTGGAGCGGGCCCTGGAACTGATCGAGGCCAAGAGGCTGGCCGACGCAGCGCGGGAGCTCCGGGTGTTTCCGGACACGGGCGTCCGGATTCTGAATGGTCGCTTCGGACCCTATGTAACCGACGGCAGTAAAAACGCGCGCATCCCGAAGGACGTCGAACCGGGCTCCCTGAGTCTCGAACAGTGCCAGGAACTGCTGGCCACGGCGAAGCCCGCGTTCGGCAGGGGACGGAAAGCCGCGCCGAAGGCGAGCACCAAGCCGGTCAAATCCAGCAAGGCAAGTGCCAAACCGGCCAAAGCCGCCAAGGCCACGCCCAAGCCGACCAAAGCCAGCAAGGCGGCGCCCAAGCCGAGGCGAAAGGCCGCCAAGGAGCCGTGAGCGGTCGGCGGCGCGTGCAAGGGCACGGGATGGCGCCGGGCGCCCGCCCCGAATAAAAAAACAAAATGAGTGATTGACAGCGCGAGGCCAAGTTACGACAATTTCTGGCTACCGTTTTGGAGGGGTACCCAAGCGGTCAACGGGAGCAGACTGTAAATCTGCCGGCTCTGCCTTCGTAGGTTCGAATCCTACCCCCTCCACCACCGCACTTGTGGTTTTCGGGATCGCTCAGTCTCAATAGCAGGCGGGTGTAGTTCAATGGTAGAACCTCAGCCTTCCAAGCTGATGGTGTGGGTTCGATTCCCATCACCCGCTCCAAGTGGCGGTGGCATTTGGGCTGGGAACTGGGTCAATGCTTTATGACGGGTTTCGCGATGCGGGGTCCAGAGACAGTCGCCCATATAGCTCAGTCGGTAGAGCACTTCCTTGGTAAGGAAGAGGTCACCGGTTCGATTCCGGTTATGGGCTCCACGTTTTTAATTTAGTTTTTGCGGCCGCACCAATCCGACGCAATCGGTTCTTCCTCAGGGGGTAGTGATGTCCAAGGGAAAATTTGAAAGAACGAAACCGCACGTGAACGTGGGGACGATCGGTCAC
>Ga0255182_1001031_pt1 | contig 15806 bp, 28 predicted proteins | sample Atl_UVDOM_RepA_8_FD_188420 | JGI IMG/M metagenome (GOLD analysis project Ga0255182, IMG submission 188420) | Freshwater microbial communities from Altamaha River, Georgia, United States - Atl_UVDOM_RepA_8d | ecosystem: Environmental > Aquatic > Freshwater > River | place: USA: Georgia...
GCCATTGATTTTTATGTTAGATACAGGCGCTGAAGTTAATCTCATTAATATGAATAAAGGATTAAAAGACATAATTGCTAAAGGTAACACAAAGACTCGCTATAGTTTTATTGGTGAAAACAAGGTTGTATCATTTGAAGCAAAAACCAAAGTTGACGAGCTTGAAGAACAAACTTTAGTTTTTCATTATTCACCTGATTACAAAAGTAATCTCCTGAGCACGCGCAGTTATCTCTCGAAGAAAATAATTTTTAACTTCAAAGAAAACTTAATTCAACTAGGTTCAAAAAAAGAACCTTGCACGCCCTCGCAGAGATTCAGAGTCTTACGCAAGAGTCTATTCTTGATTCGACTTTCTTTTTCTAATCAGAAGATTTGGTTTTTGTGGGATACTGGTGCCGACAATTCCTATATCGACTTAAAATGGGCAAAAGAGAATTTCGCTCTAAAAAAGCTTCCTCAAAGTTTTTCTGTCCACGCTGGTTATAATGCGTCAAAAAATGTTTCTAGTTATGTAGAACTCAACACAACCCTAGAAGACAATCTTATTTCTGGAACTTTTCCTGTCATAGACTTATCAGGATTAGAGAATTTGTCTCCAGACATTAAAGGCGTCATTGGACTCAAATTCATACTCAAAAAGAATTGGTTCTTTGATTTGGATTCTAAGAAATTTTGCACCTTTTAATTCGCCGCTTTACTTAACAGGTACGTAAAGCGACCCTATGCTTAAATCTAATTCAACTTGCAATCTGAAAACTCTCGATGCATGTGGTACTAAATACTAGGGCCGATCATTACCAAACCCGCTCAGATGAGATCTAAACTAATCCGATCCCGCCCCATCCAGCCCAATTAATTAAAACCTTACTAAAACTGAACGCGCTTCCAATCTACAACACCGTCTGTTTTTTGAACTTTTAAATCAGGTCCAATCACCACTGTCGATGGCAGCTTATCCACGTTAAAGACTTTAGAAACATAGCTAAATTTATCCCATTGCTGGATAAATAGTTTCGAGTTCAACTCTGGAAAACTTTTAATAAACTTCTGTAAATCTTCGATTGTGTAATCCAACGATAGCACAACTATATCAAATTTTTTCTGATTCTCAGGGTTCTTCGCAAATTCAACAAGCTCAGGGATTTCCATAATACACGGCGAACACCACGACGCCCAGAAATGCAGTATGACTTTCTTTCCCGATTTTATTGAATTTTGAACCAATTCCCCATCTGACAAGATAAAGCTATCCTTATCTAAATAGTCGACCATCTGATAACGACTGCTTTTCATAGCCGCCAAAACATCCACTTCAGCTTTAGGAACATTTTTGTTGCGAACAGTGTCGTACGAATAATAATTTTTAAAATAAAAAATTCCAAAAACCACCAAGACTGATATCAATATAAAAATCAGACCCAAACGTAACTTCATAAACACCTGCCTTCACCTGAATATATTTTGAACGTAAAGATCGTTTTAGGCAAAAAAAAAGCCCGGTTGTAACACCGGGCTTTCCAAGTTTTTAATTGAATTCCAATTATTTAGAAGCGTGCAATGCAGCTCTAGATTTACCTTGGATTTTTCTAACAACTTTTTTAGCTTTAGCAGCTTGAGCAAATTTTAATTTCTTAGCTTTGCTTTCAACTTTTGCTGTAGCTTTAGATTCATCTTTACCTTTTTTAGCAGTTTTAGCTGAATCTTTAGTTTCTGTTTTAGACTTCCAATCGTAATCAACGAACTCAAGGAAAGCCATCTCAGCAGAATCACCCGGTCTACGACCGATTTTGATAACGCGAGTATAACCACCATTGCGATCTTTAAAACGTGGAGCGATGTTCTTCACAAGCTCTAAAGCAACGTCACTATTAGCCATTCTTGAAGAAACTAAACGAATTGAATTCAAAGTTCCTTTTTTACCTAAAGTGATTGCTTTTTCAATGTGACGGCGAACTTCTTTAGCCTTAGTCACAGTCGTTTTGATACGACCGTGCTCAACTAAAGAAACCATTAACCCACGTAATAAGGCCTTTCTAGGACCGCTTTTACGACTAAAATGCTTAACTAAACGACGATGTGATGCCATTTCTAACCTCTAAATTTCTCTTAATTACGACTGTGTTTCACGTTTTGTTGAAACAGGTGGGATATTTGGATCCCATCCAGGAGGAGGCCATCCATCGATCTTCATTCCTAGACCAAGTCCCATTTCAGTCAAAATTTCTTTAATTTCATTCAATGACTTACGACCAAAGTTTTTAGTCTTAAGCATTTCGCCTTCAGAGCGAACAACTAACTCACCAATGTATCTGATGTTTGCATTCTTCAAACAATTTGCAGAACGAACACTTAATTCCAAATCATCAACTGATCTGAATAAATTTTCATTCAAGCTGCTATTACCCATAGACTTAACTTCTTCAGAAGGCTCTAAAGACTCGTCGAAAGTTAAGAAAATTTGTAATTGCTCTTTCAAAATTTTTGAAGCCAATGAAACAGACTCATCTGGTTTCAACGAGCCATCAGTCCAAACTTCTAAAGTTAATGCATCGTAATCAGTTCTTTGACCAACGCGAGCATTTGAAACTGTATAGTTTACTTTGCGAATCGGGCTGTGTAGCGCATCTACGCCAATGTAACCAACTGGTAATTGTTCATTTCTATTTTCTACAGGAGCATAACCTCTTCCGTAAGAAACAATTAATTCACAATTAAAATTGCCATTGTTTCCTAAAGTTGCGATGTGCTGGTGTGGATTTAAAATCTCAACTTTATCGTTTGTAACGATATCAGCGGCAGTTACAACTCCAGGACCTTTTTTAGAGATTCTAAGAGTAAAACTGTCAGAAGAATGCTGTCTGAAACGAACTTGTTTAAGGTTCAAAATAATGTCAGAAACATCTTCTAAAACATCAGGAATTGTAGAAAACTCATGTAATACGCCTTCGAATTTAACCGCTGTTACTGCAGAACCCATCATAGAACTTAATAAAATTCTTCTTAATGAGTTTCCTAGAGTAACACCAAATCCTCTTTCTAGGGGCTTAACAACGAATTTTGAATACTCAGAAGTCTGAGTCTCTTTTTCAATTTCAAAACCCTTTGGCTTGATAAGCTCTCTCCAAAATTTAAAATAATGCTCTTGCATTCTCTTCTCCTTGATTATCGTGAATAGTATTCAACGATCATGCTTTCTTCAACTGCGATAGAAACTTCATCTCTTGCCGGAACATCTTTTACTGTTCCTTTAAATGCTCCATGATCAGCTTCTAACCAAGAAGGCATTGTTCTACGAGCAACGGATTGGATACCTGCTAAAACTTTATTAACCTCACGGCTCTTTTGAGAAACTTCAACAACATCACCTTTTTTAACGATAAAGCTTGGTACATTAACGCGCTTACCGTTTACTAAAAAGTGATTATGAGAAATCAACTGACGAGCTTCTCTGCGTGAAGCAGCAAAACCTAGAGTATAAACTACGTTGTCTAAACGCAACTCTAAGAATTTCAATAACTCAGTACCAGTGATTTCTTTAGATTTGTCAGCCAATTCAAAATATCTTCTGAATTGTTTTTCAGACAAACCGTAATATCTTTTTGCTTTTTGTTTTTCACGCAACTGCAATGCAAACTCAGAAAATTTCAAACGAGATTGACCATGTTGTCCTGGAGGATAAGGTCTTCTTTCGAAAGAACATTTATCCGTAAAGCAACGGTCACCTTTTAAGAATAATTTCGTGTTTTCACGACGGCATAATTTACAAACAGAACTATTTACACAACTCATATCGTACCCCTACTACACTCTTCTTCTTTTCGGAGGTCTGCAACCGTTATGAGGAACCGGTGTAACATCCTTAAGACTTAAAATTCTCATTCCAGTAGCAGCTAAAGCGCGAATTGCTGGTTCACGTCCTGCACCTGGGCCATTTAAATAAACATCAACTGATTTCATTCCAGATTCCATTGCTTTTTTAGCAGCGTCTTCTGTAGTTACTTGAGCTGCAAATGGAGTCCCTTTACGAGAACCTTTGAAACCCATGTGACCAGCTGATGACCATGAAATAGCCGCACCAGTTGGATCAGTGAAAGTTACGATGATATTGCCGAAGCCCGCAGTGATATGACAATCACCTTGAACGACGTTCTTTTTTACTTTTTTCTTTGGAGCTGATTTTTTTTCAGTATTTGTTGTAGCCATTATATCACCCTAACCTATACTACTTTTTTCTTGTTAGCGACTGTCTTCTTAGGTCCTTTTCTAGTACGCGCATTAGAGCGAGTATTTTGACCACGAACTGGAAGACCTTTTCTGTGACGAGTTCCACGGTAGCAGTTAATGTCTGTAAGACGCTTAATTGACATACCGATATCTCTTCGCAAGTCACCTTCAACTTTAAAGTTCGCTTCGATTAAAGAACGCATTAAAGCGATTTGCTCGTCTGTTAATGCATCTGTTCTTAAATCAGATGGAATTTTAACTTGTTCACAAATTTGTTGAGCTCTTGGACGACCGATACCATAGATATAAGTCAAAGCTACTTCCACTCGTTTATTTCGAGGTAAGTCAATACCCATTAAACGTGCCATATTCTAACCCTGCCTTTGCTTGTGCTTTGAATTTTCACAGATTACGCGTACAACGCCTTTTCTTTTGATAACTTTGCATTTGTTGCAAATTTTCTTGACTGATGGTCTAACTTTCATAGATTTCCCCGTAAAAAGGTTAATTTATTAACATTATCATTAATTCAAGTCTAGCTTTAATTTATAAAGACAAAGACTTTTGTATTTGTTTGAAAACTTCACTCGGTTCCAATGCACTATCGACCTCAACCAGATTGCCTAGTTTTTGGTAATACTGAATCGTAGGACCTGTATTATTTTCAAATTGGTTCAGCCGCTCGCTAATGACGCTCTCTTGATCATCTGGTCTTTGTACAATTGATCCACCACATTTATCACAAACCTCAGCAGCCTTGCTCGGTTTTGTTCTAACATGGTAAATCTCGCCGCAGTTTGTACAAGTTCGACGACCCGTTAAGCGATCGATTAAGATCTGAGGATTGATCTTAAAATAAATAACTTTATCAATTTTATCAGCTTTAGACTTTAACATAGCGTCTAAGCTTTCCGCCTGAGCCACAGTTCTAGGAAATCCGTCAAAAATAACAGACTTTCCAGATTGCTCAGATAAGTAATTTTTAACCAAATCGATCATGACAGTATCAGGTACTAATTTGCCCTGATCCATAAAACTTTTGGCCAAATTACCTAGATCCGTACCAGCTTTGATTGCTGCACGTAAAACATCTCCCGTGCTTAACTGCACGAAGCCATGCTTTTCAATAAATTCTCTTGATTGAGTCCCCTTACCAGATCCAGGGGCTCCAATAAAAATAATTTTCAAAACTGAACCCTTCTGCTTCTGATTTTCATGCCTTTAGCAAAAGACTCATACTTACCAGATAATAAATGAGATTGAATTTGTTGAGATGTATCGATAGCTACGCCCACCAAGATTAACAAGCTAGTTCCACCAAAGTAGAACGGCAAGTTAAAGTTTTGGATCAACAATCCAGGTAATACGCAAATAACACAAAGGTAAAAACAACCCAAAACATTGATACGATCTAAAACGTATCTAATGAAATCAGCAGTGCTCTTACCAGCTCGAATACCAGGGATAAATGCACCTGATTTTTTCAAGTTTTCAGAAACTTCATCAGCATTGAAAACGATATCTGTATAAAAGAAAGAGAAGAAAACAATTAAAACGACGAATAAAATATTAAAAACAACACCGTTCGGGTTCAAAGACTCTTGTAAAGCAGTCACCCATGGCACGTGAACAAACTGAGCCAATGTGCTAGGGAACATCAACAACGAGCTTGCGAAAATTGGAGGAATAACACCTGGAAAATTGATTTTTACAGGCAAATGGCTTGAAGCTAATGAAGACATTGAGTTGTTAGCTAAACGCTGGCTGTACTGAATAGCAATACGTCTTTGAGCCACTTCCATGTAAATAACTGCAGCAATGACTGCTACCATGAATAGGATTAACAGGATTGCAAGAGCAAACTTCAAATCACCAGTCGATACCAAATCAAAAAGCTTTTTAGCTCCTGATGGAATGCTTGCCGCGATACCTGTGAAAATGATTAATGAAGTACCGTTTCCGATACCTTTTTCAGTGATCTGATCACCCAACCACATTACAAATGCAGTTCCTGCAACTAAAGTAAGAATAGTTACAAATTTGAAATAGTAAATACCAACCATACCAGATGAAATCAGAGAACGACCATCTTGTAATGTTTGGCTAGATAACCAAGTACTCATTCCGTAACCTTGAATGACAGCTAAAGCAACGGCCGCGTACTTAGTATATTGATTAATTTTTTTACGACCAGCTTCACCTTCTTTTTTAAGCGATTCTAATTGTGGAACCGCAGAAGTTAAAAGCTGAAAAATGATCGATGCAGAGATGTAGGGCATGATTCCCAATGCTAACACTGAAAATTGTGACAATGCCCCACCCGAGAAGGTATTGAACAAACCAAAGATTCCTCTGTTCTGAGAGTTAAAAAATTCAGAAACGGCTGCCCCATCTACTCCAGGAGTAGGAATGTGAACACCAATTCTATATACAGCTAAACAAATTAGCGTGAAAAAAATTTTATTTCTAAGACTGCCTGAACCTTTGTTGTCGTTACCTTGCTGTGCCACTATTTAATTACCTCTACTTTGCCACCGGCTTTTTCAATTGCTAACTTAGCTTTTTCACTAAAAGCATTTGCTTTAACCGTTAAAGCTTTTGTTAATTCGCCTTTAGCTAAAATCTTAACCTTATCATTTTTCTGAATCAATCCCGCATTGTATAAAGATTCAAGATCAACAGTTCCTGACAATTTGTTAAGCGTTGAAAGGTTGATTTCAGTGAAAACGTTCGCAAAAGAGGCATTTGTAAAACCAAATTTTGGTAATCTTCTAGAAAGTGGAGTTTGACCACCCTCGAAACCACGACGAACTTTACCACCAGTACGTGCTAACTGACCTTTGTTACCTTTAGCAGAAGTTCCGCCAAGACCAGATCCGATACCACGGCCAACTCTTTTTCTGTAGTGAGTTGAACCTTCTTTAGGTTGTAATTGACTTAATAAACTCATAAAAACCCCAAGTGGTTTACTTGACAACTTGAATGTCAAGTAAGTGTTGAACTTTCAAAAGCTGACCGCGATTTGCAGGCGTGTCAGTCATTTCTACAGTTTGATTAATTTTTCTTAAACCGATAGCTTCTACAGTTCTGATTTGATCTTTAGAGCAACCGATTGTCGATCTTTTAAGTGTTACATGAAACTTTTTTGCCATAATTAAGCCTCAAGCTTTTTTAATTGTTTTAATCCGTCTAATGTAGCGCGAACTGCATTATGAGGATTACGTGTTCCAACACATTTTGTTAAAATGTCTTTAACACCTACTGATTCAAGTACAGCACGTACAGCACCACCAGCGATAACGCCAGTACCGGCAGCTGCAGGTTTCATGATAACTTTAGCAGCGCCAAACTTACCAATTACTTCGTGCGGGATTGTACCATTAACTAAGTTAATATCTTTACAAGATTTCTTAGCAGAACGAGTTGCTTTACCGATAGCTTCTGGAACTTCGCCAGCTTTACCGCTACCGAAACCAACTTGTCCAACTTTGTCACCCACTACTACTAAAGCAGCGAAAGAGAATCTACGACCGCCCTTAACAACTTTAGTAACACGGTTAATCGCAACAACTTTTTCTTCTAGTTCTGTTGTATTCATATTTTCCATCATTCACTCCTAGAAATTTAATCCACCTTCACGAGCACCTTCAGCCAATGACTGAACGCGACCATGATAGATAAATCCGTTACGATCGAAAACGACCTGTTTAATACCTTTTTTAGCAGCTTCTTGAGCGGCTTTAACGCCAACTTCTTTAGCTACTTCTTTACCAGATGATTTTGAATCAAGAGATAAAGAAGATACTGTTAAAATAGTTTTGTGAGCAGTATCATCAATAATTTGCACATAGATGTGTTTAGTACTTCTAAATACGCAAAGTCTTGGTCTTTCTGCAGAACCTTGGATAACTTTTCTAATTCTGATCTTCTTTTTCAAGCGATTAACAGTTTTAGAAGACGTGTGTTTTGAGAATTTAATTTTCATATCTTCCTCTCTTACTTACCAGCTGATTTACCAGCTTTACGACGGATATGCTCGCCTACGTAGCGAACACCTTTTCCTAAGTAAGGCTCTGGTGGTCTAAAGCTTCTGATTTTAGCTGAAACTTGTCCAACTTGAGCTTTATCAGCTCCAGAAACTGTGATTGTTGTTTGTTTTTCAACTTTAATTTCAATACCTTCTGGGATATCGAAAATAACAGGATGAGAAAAACCTAAAGCTAGCTCAAGTTTTTTGCCTTGTACGTTAGCTCTGTAACCAACACCGTGCATTTCAAGTGATTTAGAAAAACCAGCTGAAACACCTTTAACAGCATTAGAGATAAGAACTTTGTATAAACCGTGTAAAGACTTTGACTCTTTAGAATCATCTTCACGAGTTAAAACTACTTTTTTTCCATCAAGTTTAGCAGTGATTTTTGGATTTAATTCGTACTTCAAAGTTGTTTTAGCACCTTTGATTGTAACTAATTGTCCAGCTACTGTTACATTTGATTTATCATCGAAATTAATTGGGTATTTACCGATACGTGACATGATCCACCTACCAAACTAGACAAATCAATTCGCCGCCAAGATTTTGCTTCTTAGCTTCGTGACCTGTCATCATTCCTTTGTTTGTGCTCACGATACAAGTTCCTGTTCCTGAACGAACAACTGGAATTTTATCTGCGTGAACATAGCTTCTGCGACCTGGTGTACTGACTTTTGATAAATTTGTAATCGCTGGATTACCAACTTCATCATATTTCAAGTAAATACGCATAACGCCTTGTTTACTATCTTTAGCAACTTTAAAGCTTCTTACGAAACCGTGGTTAGCTAAAATCTTAGCGATATTTTCTCTAACTTTAGAAGCTGGCATGTCAACTTTTTCAAGTTTAGCATGTGATCCATTTCTAATAATTGTTAACATTTGTGCAATAGTATCCATCTGAGCTCCTTACCAGCTTGCCTTAGTAACGCCTGGTAATTTTCCATCAAGCGCTAGTTGTCTGAATGCAATACGTGATAATCCAAACTTTCTATAGTTACCACGAGGGCGACCCGTTAATTCACAACGAGTTGTAACTCTGTTTGGAGATGTATTGCGTGGTAAAGATTGCAACTTTTTGCGAGCAGCTTCTCTTTCCTCATCAGATAATTTCATATCAACAGCCTTAGCTCTTAACTCAGCTCTGTATTTAAAGAACTTAGTTGATAAAGCCTTCTTCTTATTATTTTTTTCAATACTTGCTTTTCTTGCCATACTCTACCAACTACTTTCTGAAAGGCATTCCTAATGCCTCAAGTAATGCACGTCCATCATTGTCCGTGTCAGCTGTTGTACAAATAGTAATATTCATACCGCGTACTTTTTCGATTTTATCGTAGTTAATCTCAGGGAAAACGATTTGCTCTTTTAATCCCATGTTGTAGTTACCACGACCATCAAAACCTTTATTCGGTAAACCACGGAAGTCACGAACTCGCGGTAAAGCTAAAGTTTGAAGACGATCCAAGAAAGACCACATGCGGTCTCTTCTTAAAGTCACTCGCACACCCAATGGGATACCTTTTCTTAACTTGAAGTTAGAAATGGCTTTTTTAGCTTTTGTTACAACTGCTTTTTGTCCAGCAATTGCCGTGATTTCATCAACGATACCGTTAACGATTTTCGGGTTTTGTACTGCCTCACTTGTACAAACGCTGATGATGATTTTCTCTAAACGAGGAACCTGCATCGAGCTTTTGTAATTCATTTTTTTCATCAAATGAGGAACGATTTCTTTATTATATTGTTCACGTAAACGATTCATCTAATACCTCACAGAACTTCCGGAGCTAGAGAAACAATTTTAACGAATTGTTTTGCTCTTAACTCACGAGCTACTGGTCCAAAAATACGAGTTCCGATCGGCTCTTTAGCTGCATTGATCAAAACTGCGGAATTATCATCAAAACGGATATAGCTTCCATCGGGGCGACGAAGTTTTTGAACCGTTCTAACGATAACTGCTTTAGCAACATCTCCCTTTTTAACTTTCGCTGTAGGGATAGCATCTTTAATAGATACTACAATAATGTCACCAATCGAAGCTGATCGTCTCTTAGAACCGCCCAACACCTTAATGCACATAACTTCCTTCGCACCAGAATTGTCAGCCACATTCAATCGAGTCTGCATCTGAATCATAAAATCACCTAATTCTTTACTTTGTTGTGTTTACCACTTCAGCTAAAGCCCAACGCTTTGTTTTGCTAAGTGGTCTTGTTTCATAAATACGTACAGTATCGCCCACTTTAGCAACTTGCTTTTCGTCGTGAGCTTTAATAACAGAAGACTTACGGATGAATTTTCCATATTTCTCATGTTTAACCATTCTGTAAACTAGAACAGAAATAGTTTTCTGCATTTTGTTTGCAACTACTTCACCTTGAAGCTCTACACGGCGTCCACGGTTTAAAGTAGTTGATGTTTTAGCTGTTTTTGTTGTTTTTCCAGCTGCCATAATTACCTCACACTCTTCTTAACAATCGCAGTGTTCAAACGAGCAATATTCTTACGTACTGCTCTGATTTGAACTGGGTTTGCTAACTGTCCAAGAGAGTTTTTCATTTTCATTTCAAATAGCTGAGAAATTAATTCTTTTTTTTGCTTAATTAAATCAGCTACGTTTTTGTTTTCAATATCAGAAAATTTCATATCAACCTCTAGTCCTAATCACGAGCCAAGAATTTAGTTTTAAATGGCAACTTGTGAGCTGCTCTTGTAAACGCTTCTTGAGCTTGTTCCTTAGTAACACCATTCATTTCAAATAAAATTTTACCTGGAAGAATACGTGCTACCCAAAACTCTGGATTACCTTTACCGCTACCCATACGAGTCTCAGCAGGCTTTTTAGTTACAGGAAGATCTGGAAACACTCGGCACCAGATTTTTCCGCCACGTTTAATTGTTCTAGAAATAGCGATACGACCAGCTTCTAATTGACGAGCAGTTAAATGCCCCTCTTCAGTTGCTTGTAAACCGAAATCACCGAAATCTAAATTTGAACCTCTATAAGCTAAACCTCTAGAGCGTCCGATAAATTGCTTTCTCCATTTAACACGCTTAGGACTTAACACGGTTAACCTCCTGCACATCACGAGTAGATAAAATATCACCTTTGTAAATCCATACTTTCATACCGATGATACCGTAAGCAGTTAATGCCTCAGCAGTTCCGTAATCGATATCAGCTCTTAGTGTATGAAGAGGTACTGATTTTTCATTGTACCATTCAGAACGAGCAATCTCTGCTCCATCTAAACGACCAGAAACTCTGATCTTGATACCACGAACGCCACCTTTGATTGCTGCGGCGATAGCTTTTTTAAGCGCTCTTCTCCAAGAAATACGTTTTTCAAGTTGTTGAGCAATACTTTCCGCAACTAATTGCGCGTCAGTATCTGGCTTACGAACTTCTTGAATGCTCAAGAATACTTCGTTTGTTGTTAATTTTTGAACGTCAGCTTTTAAAGTATCGATACCAGTACCTTTTTTACCGATAACAACACCTGGACGAGCTGTATGAATGATCAACTTAACTTTGTTAGCTGCTCTTTCAATTTCAATTTTAGCAACACCTGCATGTTTTAATTTAGTTTTTAAGTATTTTCTTAACTTAATATCTTCGTGAATGTTGTCAAAATAAGTTTGACCTTTAGCATACCAACGAGAGTCCCAAGTACGAATAACACCAACACGTAAACCAATTGGATGAACTTTTTGTCCCACTGTTATTTCTCCCCTAATACTACGTTGATATGGCTTAATTTTTTACGAACGCCGAAAGCACGACCTTGAGCGCGAGGACGAAATCTTTTTAGAACTGGTCCTTGATCAACAGTGATCGTTTTTACAAATAAACGATTTGTATCCATCGTTTTTTTGTATTCTGCATTTGCAGCAGCTGATTCGATCAATTTCTTGATCAAAACAGCAGTTTTCTTATTCATGTAAGTCAAAGTTTTTAATGCTTCGTCTACTGATTTTCCGCGAATTACATCCGCTACTAAGCGAGCTTTTTGAGCTCCAACTCTGGCATATTTTAATGATGCTTTAGATTCCATAGTTTCCTACCTACTACTTCTTAGCAGCTGCTGGAGCTGCCGGAGTTGCTTTTTTCTCAGCATGACCAGAGAAAGTACGAGTTGGGGCAAACTCACCAAGTTTGTGACCAATCATGTTCTCAGTGATGTATACTGGAACGAACTTTCTTCCATTATGCACCGCAAAAGTCAAGCCTACGCACTCAGGAAGAATTGTTGAACGTCTAGACCATGTTTTTATTACTTTTTTGTCATTTTTTTGAATAGCATTGTCCACCTTTTTCAAGAGGTGCAAATCAACAAAAGGACCTTTTTTAATCGAACGTGCCACAAATACTCCCTATTTACGACGTTTAATAATTGATGAATCAGTTCGTTTATTGTGACGTGTTTTGTAACCTTTACATGGAACACCCCACGGCGTAACTGGATGATGACCTTTACCAACGCCTTCACCACCGCCCAATGGATGGTCAACTGGGTTCATTGCCATACCACGAACTGAAGGTCTGATACCTCTCCAACGAGAGCGACCAGCCTTACCTAATTTAATATTTTCATTGTCAGTATTACCAACTTGACCAACAGAAGCCTTACAAGTTGTTAAGATTTGCTTTAATTCACCTGATGGTAAACGAATTTGACAATATTGCTCGCCTTTACCAGCCAAAGTTGCTGAAGCACCCGCTCCACGACAAATCTGACCACCTTTTCCAGGGCGCATTTCGATATTGTGAATAATTGTACCTTCTGGAATCGCAGACAATGGCAAACAGTTACCTGGTTTGATATCGGCTTTAACGCTAGATACAACTGTATCACCCACATTAAGACCGATTGGAGCCAAGATATAAGCCTTTTCGCCATCAGCGTAATTAACTAAAGCGATACGGCAAGTTCTGTTTGGATCGTACTCGATAGAAGCGATTTTACCCGGAACTTCTAATTTATTTCTTTTGAAATCAATTAAACGGTATTTTCTCTTATGAGCGCCACCTACGTGACGAACTGTGATCATACCAGTGTTGTTACGAGCAGATTTTTTCTTAAGAGGAACTGTTAATGATTTTTCAGGAGTCGTTTTAGTGATCTCGCTGAAATCAAAACCAATCATTCCTCGGCTTGCATGTGAACGTGGACTAAATACTTTTAAACCCATGTCTATGCTCCCTCAAATAATGAAATTTTTTGGCCAGCCGCTAGTTGAACGTAAGCTTTTTTCCATTTTTTTACGTTCGACAATCCGAAACGAGTATACTTTTGATCGTTACGGCAAACTGCTGTGCGGATATTTTTTACTTTAACTGAAAAACCTTTTTCAACTGCTTCTTTGATTTCTGTTTTTGAAGAGTCTAAAGAAACTTGAAAAACATAAACGCCATTTTCAGCTAAAATAGTATTTTTCTCTGTAATAAGTGGAGATTGTAATACTGCTTTCATGACTATTTCTCCAATGAGCAACGCTCAACGATTTTTTGAACAGAGTTTTTAGTGATCACAGCGTGATCGTACTTTAACAAGTCAAATACGTTCAATCCATCAACTGGGAAGTATTTGAAGTTTGTTAAGTTACGAGCTGCTCTGCTAAATTTTTCATCTGCAGTAGAGTCGATTAAAACAGCCTTGTTAACACCAAAAGTTTTAAGTCTTTTGTTTAACTCAGCAGCCTTACCTTCAGAAGCCATAGTATCTACAACTGTTAACTTACCTTCTTTTAAAAGATGAGATAAAGCCATTTTCAAAGCCACTTTACGTGTCTTTTTAGGTAATACATAAGCGTAGCTGCGAGGTTGAGGACCAAACATAGTACCGCCGCCTGGCATTAATGGAGAACGAGTAGAACCTTGACGAGCGTTACCAGTACCTTTTTGTTTGAAAGGCTTCTTACCACCACCACTCACTAAACCTTTAGTTTTAGTCATGTGAGTACCAGCGCGACGAGAAGCTAATTGCCAACGAACAACAGAGTGTAAAACGTCTTTTTTAACTTCTACTTCAAAAACGTCTGAAGTTAATTCAACTTGGCCAACTTTTTCTTTTTTCCAATTTAAAATATTCACTGTAGCCATAATTACCCCTTCACCAACTTAACAAGTGTATTTTTGCTTCCAGGAACTGGCCCTTTAACCAAAACAACACCTTCGTTAGCCAAAACATCAACAACAACTACATTTTTAACTGTAACTGTTTCATCTCCCCAGTGACCTGGAAATTTTTTGCCTGGCATAACACGACCCGGCCATGTTCTGTTACCAGATGAACCCGGTCTTCTGTGAAACTTAGAACCGTGAGTAGCAGGACCACCCGCAAAGTTCCAACGTCTTACTGAACCTTGAAAACCACGACCTTTTGATTTAGATGTAACTTTAACAACGTCACCTTTTGCAAGCGAGTTGATAGAAACAGAATCACCTAATTTAATATCAGCAGGTAAATCTTGTCTGATTTCTTTAACAAAACGTGCGCCAGTTTCGAAACCAGCAGCTTTAAGATGACCTACTTCCGCAGAAGAAGCATTTTTAGCTTTCTTTGGAGTAGATGCGATTTGAACAGCTGTGTAGCCATCTTTATCGTTTGTTTTGATTTGAGAAACTTTCCAATTTTCGTAACGTAAAACAGTTACTGGAACAGCTTCACCTTTATCATTGTAAACTGTAGCCATACCTTCTTTGAAGGCAAACAAACCATTTAACTGAATTCCAGTTACAGGAGTTTGGCTTTCAACTTGAGTTTGTGTTTCGCTCATTTTAACCCCTTTCCTTATTCAGCTGATAATTTAATTTCAACATCAACACCTGCTGATAGATCTAGTTTCATTAACTGATCTACAGTTTGTTGAGTCGGCTCAAGAATATCGAGCATACGTTTGTGAGTTCTTACTTCAAATTGTTCTCTCGATTTTTTGTCAACGTGTGGAGAACGTAGAACTGTGAAACGATTGATGCGTGTAGGAAGAGGGATTGGTCCCGCGATCTTAGCACCAGTACGTTTTGCAGTCTCAACGATTTCTTTCGTCGATTGATCTAACAATTTGTGATCAAAGGCTTTCAGCCTAATTCTGATTTTCTGATTTTGCATTTTTACCTCGTTAAGTCCGCCAAAATCTTATTTCCGCATGAAAGCAAGTCGCCTTATGAAAAACGGAGATTTCCGTAACTTTTATTAATTCGAAGGGCTAATATGTCTGATTAGAAAAAGTGTGTCAACATATAATCTTGACAAATTTTGAAAGGTAAAAACACCCCCAAATCCAGGGAATTTTTACCGACCTAGCTTGGTTAAAATCTCTGCCTTAACTTTAGGCGGCACCGGGGCGTACTCTAGAAATTCCATGCTAAAAAAGGCTCGACCTTGGGATAAACTACGAACGTCGGTCGCATAACCAAATAACTGAGCCAGTGGCACCTCAGCTAGAATAATCTGACCACCCGTTTGTTTAGCCGTCATATTCAGAACTTTACCTCTACGAGAGTTTAAATCGCCTACGATATTACCGACAAACTCGT
>Ga0255182_1001032_pt1 | contig 15786 bp, 18 predicted proteins | sample Atl_UVDOM_RepA_8_FD_188420 | JGI IMG/M metagenome (GOLD analysis project Ga0255182, IMG submission 188420) | Freshwater microbial communities from Altamaha River, Georgia, United States - Atl_UVDOM_RepA_8d | ecosystem: Environmental > Aquatic > Freshwater > River | place: USA: Georgia...
CTCGATGAAGCCGTACTCGTTGAGGCGGGCGTACAGGGCCAGGGAGTTGATCAGGCCGATGTTCGGACCTTCAGGCGTTTCGATCGGGCAGACGCGACCGTAGTGGGTCACGTGCACGTCGCGCACCTCGAAGCCGGCACGTTCGCGGGTCAGACCGCCCGGGCCCAGGGCCGAGACGCGGCGCTTGTGCGTGATTTCGGCCAGCGGGTTGGTCTGGTCCATGAACTGCGACAGCTGCGACGCGCCGAAGAACTCCTTGAGTGCCGCAGAGATCGGCTTGGAGTTGATCAGGTCGTGCGGCATCAGCGGCTCTTGCTCGGCCTGGCCCAGACGCTCCTTCACGGCCTTTTCGATACGCGCCAGACCGGTGCGGTACTGGTTCTCGGCGAGTTCGCCCACGCAACGCACGCGGCGGTTGCCCAGGTGGTCGATATCGTCAACTTCGCCGCGACCGTTGCGCAGATCGACGAGGATCTTGACCACAGCCAGGATGTCTTCGTTGGTCAGCACCATCGGGCCGGTCGACTCATCGCGGCCCACGCGGGCGTTGAACTTCATGCGACCTACGCGCGAGAGGTCGTAGGTGTCGGGGTTGTAGAACAGGCGCTGGAACAGGGCCTGCACTGCGTCCTCGGTCGGCGGCTCGCCGGGGCGCATCATGCGGTAGATGGCCACGCGGGCCGCGAACTCGTCGACGGTTTCATCGATGCGCAGGGTCTGGCTGATGTAGGCGCCCTGGTCGAGTTCGTTGGTGTAGATGCACTGGATCTCCTGGATGCCAGCCGAACGCAGTTTCTTGAGCAGGGCTTCGGTCAACTCTTCGTTGGCCTTGGCGATGATTTCGCCGGTGTCGCCATCGACGATGTTCCTGGCCACGACACGGCCGATCAGGAAGTCTTCGGGCACGCTGATGTGCGTGGTGCCCGACTGCTCGAGTTCACGCGTGTGGCGCGCGGTGATGCGCTTGTCCTTGGCGACCACCACCTTGCCGGATTTGTCGGTGATGTCGAAACGGGCCACTTCGCCACGCAGGCGCTCGGCGACGAACTCCATCTGGGCGCCGCTGTCCATCAGGCGGAAGTTGTCATTGACGAAGAAGTTCGCCAGGATGGACTCGGGCGTCAGGCCGATGGCCTTGAGCAGGATGGAGACCGGCATCTTGCGGCGGCGATCGACGCGGAAATACAGGATGTCCTTCGGATCGAATTCGAAATCGAGCCAGGAGCCACGGTAGGGAATGATGCGAGCCGAGAACAGCAGTTTGCCCGAGCTGTGGGTCTTGCCCTTGTCGTGTTCAAAGAACACACCGGGCGAACGATGCAGCTGCGACACGATCACGCGCTCGGTGCCGTTGATGATGAAGGAGCCCTTGTCGGTCATCAGGGGCACTTCGCCCATGTAGACCTCCTGTTCCTTGACTTCCTTGACCACCTTGGACTGCGAGGTCGAGGACTCGCGGTCATAGATGATGAGCTGCACGCGGGCGCGCACGGCCGAGGAGAACGTCAGGCCACGGGTCTGGCATTCGCGCACGTCAAACGCCGGCTTGGCCAGGTTGTATTCGACGAACTTCATCTCCACAAAACCGTTGTGCGAGACGATGGGGAAGGCGGATTCGAAAGCGGCTTGCAGGCCTTCATGAACACGTTTGTTGGGCACTACGCCAGCTTGCAGGAAAGACGTGTAAGCGTCCTTTTGCATCTGCAGCAGGTAGGGGACTTCGAGCACGCTTTCGCGGCTGCCGAAACTTTTGCGGATTCGCTTGCGTTCGGTGTAGGAATAGGCCATGAGATCTCCGGGCTACGATCTTTCAGGACTGGTTGCCTGCACCTCACACAGGCGCAGGCAGACTTGGCGGCTGGCCACTACCAGCGTTGGCGGACGGTTGCGCATTGCACGCAACCCGAACCAAGGGTCTTTTGCAGTCGGGTCAAAAGACACTGCAAAGCAGTCTGCGCGAGGCCGCTTTGCGGTGCTTTCTGAAAGCACCAAAGGCTGGAGGCCCTTGCGGACACTCCAGCCTTGGACGAGGGCCGAATTACTTGAGTTCGGCCTTGGCGCCGGCTTCTTCCAGCTTCTTCTTGGCAGCTTCGGCGTCGGCCTTGGGCATGCCTTCCTTGAGAACCTTGGGCGCGCCATCGACCATGTCCTTGGCTTCCTTCAGGCCCAGACCGGTGATCTCGCGGACCACCTTGATGACGCCCACCTTGTTAGCGCCGGCTTCGGCCAGCACCAGGTTGAAGTCGGTCTTCTCTTCAGCGGCAGCAGCGCCACCCGCAGCACCACCAGCAGCGGGAGCGGCCATGGCGGCAGCGGACACGCCAAACTTCTCTTCGATGGCTTTCACCAGGTCGTTGAGTTCCAGGACGGTCATGCTGTCCAGTGCGGTCAAAAATGCGTCTTTATCGAATGCCATTTTGATTTCCTAATTCCAAAACAGTTGGGTTGTGAGCTGCGCACACCGGTCAGGCGGCGGCAGTCTCTTCTTTCTTTTTCGCCAATGCGCCCAGGACCACGGCGGTGCGTGACATCGGGGACATGAGCAAGCCGCACAGCTGGGCCAGCAGCACTTCCTTGGAAGGCACGCTGGCCAGGGCCTTGACGCCGTTGACATCCAGGGCCTTGCCACCGTAGACGCCTGCACGGATCACCAGCTTGTCGTTGGTTTTCGCGAACTCGGCCACCACCTTGGCAGCGGCAATTGCGTCTTCAGAGAAGCCATAGATCAGCGGACCGGTCATCTGGTCGGCCACCACTTCGAAGCTGCTGCCCGCCACAGCGCGGCGCGCCAGCGTGTTTTTCAACACACTCAGCGTCACGCCCTGGCTGCGTGCTTTCACGCGCAGGTTCGTCATGTCAGCGACCGTGATGCCGCGGTATTCCGCCATCACCAGCGTTTGAGCTTTAGCGGCGAGGCTGGTCACTTCGGAAATGACCGCTTCTTTCTCACTGCGATTCAGACTCAAGGTCTACTCCTTTCAATGTGCTGTCGGGTTGACCCTGGGGGCACCCTTGAGCACGCCTCATTGCAGCGACCAACTGTTGTTTGGATCTGCATCCATCAGCAGCGGGATCGCCATCTGCGTTGGCGTCGGAACCAGGCGGTTCACCGATTAAGCACCGGTCGGTGCACCAACGGTCTTGGATGACCTGCCGCCTTTTTGCAAATCGCTTTGCATCAGGCGACAGCCCACCACTTCGGGCGGCCCCTTCGGCCCGCCCAAATCACGATCAGGCCGTGATGGATTGCGTGTCGACGCGAACGCCCACACCCATGGTCGAGGACACCGCCACCTTGCGCAGGTAAACCCCTTTGCTGCTGGCCGGCTTGGCCTTGTTCAGTGCCTCGATCAGCGCAGCCAGGTTGCCCTGCAGCTTGTCGTTGTCGAACGAACGGCGGCCAATGGTGCCATGCACAATACCGGCCTTGTCGACACGGAACTGCACCTGGCCGGCCTTGGCGTTCTTGACAGCGGTGGCCACATCGGGCGTCACGGTGCCGACCTTGGGGTTGGGCATCAGGCCACGGGGACCCAGGATTTGACCCAGGGTGCCGACCACGCGCATCGCGTCAGGGGCTGCGATCACCACGTCAAAGGGCATGTCACCGGCCTTGACACGGGCCGCCAGATCGTCCATGCCGACCACGTCAGCACCAGCGGCCTTGGCTTCTTCAGCCTTGGCGCCCTGGGCGAATACGGCCACACGGGCGGTCTTGCCGGTGCCATTGGGCAGCACCACGGCGCCACGCACCACCTGGTCGGATTTCTTGGCATCCACACCCAGTTGCACGGCCACGTCGATGGACTCATCGAATTTGGCGGTGGCACAGGCCTTGACGAGGCTGAGCGCATCACCCAGGGAGTAGAGCTTGGTGCTCTCGACTTTGCCCTGCAGGGCTTTTTGCTTTTTGGTCAGTTTGGCCATTTCACACGCCCTCCACAGTGACGCCCATGGAACGTGCCGAACCGGCGATGGTGCGCACGGCGGCATCCAGATCGGCAGCGGTCATGTCCTTCATCTTGGTCTTGGCGATTTCCTCGAGCTGGGCTCGGGTGATCTTGCCGACCTTGGTCTTGTTGGGCACTGGCGAGCCCTTGTCGAGCTTGAGGGCCTTCTTGATCAGCGTCGCTGCGGGCGGCGTCTTGATAATGAAAGTGAAAGACTTGTCTGCAAAGGCGGTGATGACCACCGGCAGCGGCAGACCGGGCTCGACGCCCTGGGTCTGGGCGTTGAACGCCTTGCAGAATTCCATGATGTTGAGACCGCGCTGGCCCAGTGCGGGACCAATCGGCGGGCTCGGGTTGGCTTTACCAGCCGGCACTTGCAGCTTGATGAAGCCGACGATTTTCTTCGCCATGCTTTTCTCCTTGCGGGTTCAGACGTTCGGGGCCTTGGGGCCACCGGACTCCCCGGGGTTGCGACTCACAAAATAAGCCGCTGGCACAGAGTCGAAACATGCCAGCAGCAGAATAGGGCATGACGCCAGCAGCACAACACTGCCTGTCATCAGAAACGAATATCAGGTTTTTTCGACCTGGCTGAACTCCAGCTCCACCGGGGTGGCACGGCCAAAAATCGTGACCGACACCCGCAGCTTGCTGCGTTCGTAGTTGACTTCTTCGACCGTTCCGTTGAAATCGGTAAAAGGACCTTCCTTGACGCGAACGTATTCGCCGACCTGGAATTCAATCTTGTGGCGGGGCTTGTCACTGCCTTCCTGCATCTGGCTGACGATCTTGCGTACGTCATCCTCGGAAATCGGCGCTGGACGGTTCTTGGCACCGCCCACAAAGCCGGTCACCTTGCTGGTGTGCTTGACCAGATGCCAGGACTCGTCATCCATGACCATCTCGACCAGCACATACCCCGGGAAAAACTTGCGCTCGGTGGTGCGCTTGACCCCGTTCTTGACTTCGACAACTTCTTCGGTCGGCACCAGAATGCGCCCGAAGCGGTCCTGCATGCCGGCACGCTGGATGCGCTCGATGATGTTGCGCTCCACCGCCTTTTCCATACCGGAATAGGCATGCACCACGTACCATTTGAGGTCCGGGTGTGTCGAGTTGCCCGCCTGGGGGGCGTTGATCAGCGCTTCAGTCATTTATTGCTTCCAGCCCAGCACAAGGTCATAGAGCACCCATTCGAGGGTTTTGTCGGTCAACCAGAGAAAGATGGCCATGACCACCACAAAGGCAAACACATAGGCCGTCATCTGGATCGATTCCTTGCGCTCGGGCCAGACCACCTTGCGTGTTTCGCGCACCGCATCACGCCCGAAAGCGATCAGTTGCCGGCCCGGCTCACTGACAAAAAAGACAATGGATGCCAGAACCAGACCTGCCAGCAAAGCCAGCCACTGCACAAGAGGCCCCTGCTTGGCCAGCAGGTAATACGCCGTCAGGCCGGCCAGGACCAACAAGCCCACAGCGGCAAGCTTGGCCTTGTCTGCAGTCGAACTGACGGTTTGAACTTCTGTCGTTGCCATAGCGGCTTGAAACCCATGTTGGCCAGCCGGACACGGCCGGCAGCTATCAGACACACAAGCCCGCCAGGGTCTGGCGGGCTTGAAATCCACCTTTTCAGGTGGCAGGGGCAGTAGGAATCGAACCTACAACCTTCGGTTTTGGAGACCGACGCTCTGCCAATTGAGCTATACCCCTACATTGTCCTTTTGTATCAGGCGATGATCTTGGCCACCACGCCGGCGCCAACGGTACGGCCGCCTTCACGGATGGCGAAACGCAGACCTTCTTCCATGGCGATCGGGGCGATCAGCTTGACGGTGATCGACACGTTGTCGCCCGGCATCACCATTTCCTTGCCTTCGGGCAGCTCGATGGAGCCGGTCACGTCGGTGGTGCGGAAGTAAAACTGCGGACGGTAGTTGTTGAAGAACGGCGTGTGACGGCCACCTTCGTCCTTGGACAGCACATACACCTCGCCGGTGAAGTGGGTGTGCGGCTTGATGGAGCCGGGCTTGCACAGCACCTGGCCGCGCTCGACTTCTTCACGCTTGGTGCCGCGCAGCAGGATACCGACGTTGTCGCCAGCTTGACCCTGGTCCAGCAGCTTGCGGAACATTTCCACGCCCGTGCAGGTGGTCTTCTGGGTGTCCTTGATGCCGACGATTTCGATTTCCTCGCCGACCTTGACCACGCCACGCTCGATACGGCCGGTCACCACGGTGCCACGACCCGAGATGGAGAACACGTCTTCCACGGGCATCAGGAAAGCGCCGTCCACAGCGCGCTCGGGCGTGGGGATGTAGCTGTCCAGGGCGTCAGCCAGGCGCATGATGGCTTGCTCGCCCAGGTCGCCCTTGTCGCCTTCGAGGGCCAGCTTGGCCGAACCCTTGACGATGGGGGTGTCGTCGCCGGGGAAGTCGTACTTGGACAGGAGTTCGCGAACTTCCATCTCCACCAGTTCCAGCAGCTCGGCGTCATCGACCATGTCGCACTTGTTCAGGAACACGATGATGTAGGGCACGCCCACCTGACGGGCCAGCAGGATGTGCTCGCGGGTCTGGGGCATCGGGCCGTCAGCGGCCGAGCACACCAGGATGGCGCCGTCCATCTGGGCGGCACCGGTGATCATGTTCTTGACGTAGTCGGCGTGGCCGGGGCAGTCCACGTGGGCGTAGTGGCGGTTGGCCGTTTCGTATTCCACGTGGGCGGTGTTGATGGTGATGCCGCGGGCCTTTTCTTCGGGCGCCGCATCGATCTGGTCGTACGCCTTGGCCGCGCCGCCGAACTTGGCCGCCAGCACGGTCGTGATCGCCGCCGTCAGCGTGGTCTTGCCGTGGTCAACGTGACCAATCGTGCCCACGTTCACGTGCGGTTTCGTACGTTCAAATTTTTCCTTGGCCATTTCTTCGACTCCGAAAAGTTACGGTCAACACTCAAGACAGAGGGCGCGCAGCCTTCAAGCTGCGCGCCCATTTGCTGGTGCCCTTGGCGGGAATCGGACCCGCGACCTCTCCCTTACCAAGGGAGTGCTCTACCACTGAGCCACAAGGGCAAAATCTCATCATCCAACACACCGAAAGACTGGAGCGGGAGACGGGAATCGAACCCGCGTCATTAGCTTGGAAGGCTAAGGTTCTACCATTGAACTACTCCCGCATCGTTCGCATTCTCACGAGCGCGAGAGCCATGCTCGGAACCTGTTCCAGATGCTCTTGGTCTGCCGGCTAGCCGGTTCGCTGGTGGAGGAGGCTGGATTCGAACCAGCGTAGGCGTAAGCCAACAGATTTACAGTCTGCCCCCTTTAGCCACTCGGGCACCCCTCCGGGAAGCGAGCCTTGGATTATGCCATCATTTAAACGTCTCCGGCAAGGCGGCAGGCATTTTTTCACCACACCACAGGTTTTTGGCCCTGCGCCGCCCACCAGCCATTGGCCCGCACGAAATGGTCACACCCGATGAAAGGCAAAGGCGAGCGCAGCGCCGACAGGGGCGAGGGGTGGTTGGCCTGCAGGATCAGGTGCCGGCCATCGGGCGCTGCACGCTCGATCAGCCCACGCTTGGCCTGGGCATGACCACCCCATAGCATGAACACCACCGGCTCGGGCCGGGCCGCGACCGCGGCCACCAGCTGATCAGTCAGGACTTCCCAGCCCCAGCGCGCATGGCTGGCCGCCTGACCGTCCTCAACCGTCAGGCTGGTGTTGAGCAGCAGCACACCCTGCCGGGCCCATCGCACCAGCGAGCCATCGGCCGGCAAGGGCAGCCCCAGGCTGCGCTGCAGCTCCTTGAAGATGTTGCGCAGGCTCGGCGGCGGCTTGACGCCCGGCGCGACCGAAAACGCCAGCCCTTCGGCCTGGCCCGGGCCATGGTAGGGGTCTTGCCCGAGGATGAGCACCCGCACCGCCTGCAACGGCGTCAGCGCCAGCGCCCGAAAGGGCTCGGGCGGGTACACCACGGCATCGGCGGCCAGGGCGTCCTGCAGACGGGCCGACAGCGCCTGCCCTGGGCCGGAGGCCAGAAAGGCCTGCACCGTCTCGTGCCAATCGGACGTCAGGCGCTCCAGCGCGGGCGGCCATTGCACCAGCCGGTCGGCCGATGGCTCAGCCCAGTCAAAACCCTGCTGCGCCATCCGAAACCTGTCAGGCAAAGAGCTTCGCCAGCGCCTGCCCCGGTTCCTTGGCGCGCATGAAAGCCTCGCCGACCAGAAAGGCATGCACCTCGGCCTCTCGCATGCGCTGCACATCTTCGCGCGCGAGGATGCCACTTTCAGTGACCAGCAGGCGGTCCTTGGGCACCTCGGGCAGCATGTCCAGCGTGGTCTGCAGGCTGACCTCGAAGGTGCGCAGGTTGCGGTTGTTGATGCCTACCAGACGGGTCTTGAGCCTGAGCGCCCGCTCCAGTTCGGCGCGGTCGTGCACCTCGACCAGCACCGCCATGTCCAAGCTGCGGGCCACGGCCTCCAGATCAGCCATCTGCGCATCGTCCAGACAGGCGGCGATCAGCAGTATGCAGTCGGCACCGATGGCGCGCGCCTCGTAGACCTGGTAGGCGTCGACCATGAAGTCCTTGCGCAGCACCGGCAGGTCGCAGCTGGCCCGGGCCTGCTTGAGGTAGTCGTTGCAGCCCATGAAGAACTGCTGGTCGGTCAGCACCGACAGGCAAGCGGCGCTGACTTGGCCGTCCCCTTCGGCATAGCTCTGGGCGATATCGGCCGGGATGAAATCCTCGCGCAGCACGCCCTTGGACGGGCTGGCCTTCTTGATTTCGGCGATGACCGCGGCCTGGCCTGCGGCGATCTTGGCGCGCAGGGCACCCTCGAAGTCGCGTGTGAGCACACGGCTCTCGGCATCGGCACGCATGGCCGCCAGCGATTTTTTCTTCAGGCCCGCCGCGACTTCCTCGCACTTGACGGCCACGATCTTCTGGAGGATGTCACTCATCTTGTTTTTTCTGTTGTTCCGGCGCACCGGATTTGAGCACGTTCACAAACACCCGGTGCATGACGAAGGCGGCCACCAGAAACAGCGCCGAGATGCCCAGGGCGATCCAGGTGGCTTCGTCGTGCCACAGGCTGGCCATCAGGCGGCCTGGGTAAAGGCGATGAACTGCGCCAGCCTGGCCTGGGCCGCGCCGCTGTCCAGCGCTGCGCGAGCGCGTTCGATGCCTTCGCCAATCGAGCCCGCCACATTGGCCGCATACAGCGCAGCACCCGCATTGAGCAGGACGATGTCGCGCGCGGCGCCTGGCTGCCCTTCAAGCACACCGCGCAGCATGGCCACCGACTCTTCGGGGGTTTCGACGCGCAAGGCGCGGTTGCTGGCCATGGCCATGCCAAAGTCTTCGGGATGGATTTCGTATTCGCGGATCTCGCCGTTGCGCAGTTCGCCCACCAGCGTGGCCGCGCCCAGGCTGACCTCGTCCATGCCGTCGCGGCCATACACCACCAGCGCATGCTCGGCGCCCAGGCGCTGCAAGGCACGCACCTGGATGCCCACCAGATCGGGGTGAAACACACCCATCAGGATGTTGGGGGCACCGGCCGGGTTGGTCAGCGGCCCCAGGATGTTGAAGAGGGTGCGCACACCCAGTTCCTTGCGCACCGGCGCCACGTTTTTCATGGCGGGGTGGTGGTTGGGGGCGAACATGAAGCCGATGCCGGTCTGCGCCACCGATTGCGCGATGCGCTCGGGCGAGAGATTGATGTTGGTACCCAGCGCTTCGAGCACATCGGCGCTGCCCGACTTGCTGCTGACGCTGCGCCCACCGTGCTTGGCCGCTTTGGCGCCTGCGGCCGCGGCCACGAACATCGAGCAGGTCGAGATGTTGAAGGTGTGCGAACCGTCACCACCGGTGCCCACGATGTCCACCAGGTGTTTCACATCGGCAATGTGAACCTTGGTCGAGAACTCACGCATGACCTGCGCGGCCGCGGTGATCTCGCCGATCGTCTCTTTCTTCACACGCAGACCGGTGATGATGGCGGCCGTCATGACCGGCGAAAGCTCGCCATTCATGATCATGCGCATGAGCTTGAGCATCTCGTCATGGAAGATTTCACGGTGCTCGATGGTGCGCTGCAGCGCTTCCTGGGCGGTGATGGGCATGGCGGTCTCCGGTTCAGCGGACGAGGAAGTTTTTCAGCATGGCGTAGCCATGTTCGGTGAGGATGGATTCGGGGTGGAACTGCACGCCCTCGATGTCAAGTTCGGTGTGGCGCACGCCCATGATCTCGCCGTCGTCGGTCCAGGCCGTCACCTTGAGGCAAGCCGGGCAGCTCTCACGTTCGATGGCCAGCGAGTGGTAGCGGTTGACGGTGAACTGCTTGGGCAGGCCGGCGAACACACCTTCCTGCGTGGTGGTGATGACACTGGTCTTGCCGTGCATCTGCACCTGCGCCCGCACGATCTGGCCGCCAAACGCAGCGCCGATACTCTGGTGGCCCAGGCATACACCCAGGATCGGCAGCTTGCCGGCAAAGTGCTGGATGGCGGCTACCGAAATGCCGGCCTCGGCCGGCGAACAGGGGCCGGGCGAGATCACCAGCCGGTCGGGCTGGCGGGCCGCGATGCCCTCGAGCGTGATTTCGTCGTTGCGAAACACCTCGACATCCGCGCCGAGTTCGCCGAAGTACTGCACGATGTTGAAGGTGAACGAGTCGTAGTTGTCCACCATGAGGAGCTTGATCTTCTTCATCGCGTTCACTCCAGACCTTCTTCCACCAGTTCGCTCGCCCGCAGCAGGGCGCGCGCCTTGTGCTCGGTTTCGCGCCATTCCATCTCGGGCACCGAATCGGCCACCACACCGGCCGCCGCCTGCACGTAGAGCGTCTGGTCCTTGATGACGGCGGTGCGGATCGCAATCGCCACATCCATGTCGCCGGCGTAGCTGATGTAGCCGCAGGCGCCACCATAGATGCCACGCTTGACCGGCTCGAAGCGGTCGATCAGCTCCATCGCATGCACCTTGGGTGCACCCGTCAGCGTGCCCGCCGGGAAGGTGGCCTTGAGTACATCCATATTGCTCATGCCGTCGAGCAGCACGCCTTCGACGTTGCTCACGATGTGCATCACATGGCTGTAGCGCTCAACGACAAAGGCTTCGGACACCTTGACCGAGCCAATTTTGGCGATGCGGCCGATGTCGTTGCGGGCCAGATCAATCAGCATGACGTGCTCGGCACGCTCTTTCGGATCGGCCAGCAGCTCGGCCTCGGTCGCCTTGTCCTTTTCGGGCGTGGCGCCGCGCGGGCGGGTTCCGGCCAGCGGTCGGATGGTGACCTTCTGCCCCTCGGGCGTGTGTTCCTGCCGCACCAGAATTTCAGGGCTGGCGCCCACCACATGGAAGTCCCCGAAGTGGTAGTAATACATGTAGGGGCTGGGGTTGAGCGAGCGCAGCGCGCGGTAGAGCGAGAGCGGGCTCTCGGTGTAGCGCTTCTTGATGCGCTGGCCCACCTGCACCTGCATGAAATCACCGGCCGCAATCAGTTCCTTGGCCTCTTCCACCGCCTTGAGGTAGTCGTCCTTGGCAAAGTCGCGCTCGGCCGGGTAGGTCTGGCTGGCCTTGACCACCGGCGCGCTGACCGAATACTTGAGCAGTTCCTTGAGTTCACGCAGGCGCTTCTTGGCGTTCGCATACGCCTCGGTCTGGGCCGGGTCGGCGTAGACGATCAAATACAGCTTGCCCGAGAGATTGTCGATGACGGCCAGTTCCTCGCACTGCAGCAGCAGGATGTCGGGCGTGCCCAGGGTGTCGGGCGGGCAGGTGGTTTCGAGTTTTTTCTCGATGTAGCGGACCGCGTCGTAGCCGAAATAACCGGCCAGACCGCCGCAGAAACGCGGCAAACCCGGGCGCAGCGCCACCTTGAAACGCTTTTGATAATCGGCAATGAAGTCCAGCGGGTTGCCTGCAGCAGTCTCGACCACCACCCCGTCGCGCACGACTTCCGACTTCGCCTCGGCACCAAAGCCGCTGGCGCGCACCAGCGTGCGGGCCGGCAGACCGATGAAGCTGTAGCGGCCAAAGCGCTCACCTCCGACCACGGATTCGAGCAAAAAGCTGTATTTGCCACCATCCTTGGTATGGGCCAGCTTGAGGTAGAGCGAGAGCGGGGTTTCCAGGTCGGCAAAGGCTTCGAGCATCAGCGGGATGCGGTTGTAGCCCTGGCCAGCCAGGCTTTTGAATTCGAGTTCGGTGATCATGGGTGAGCTTTCAAAGGCTCGGCAAACTGGCGTTCAGCAGTGGGCAGCTTGCACGGGTTCATCCAGTTGCCCGGCAGGGCGCCGGACGCGGGTGGCGGGCAGGGCCGCCGGTTCAAAGGCAATCAGGCTGGCTGACGCCAGGGCCAGGCTCCCCGGTCTCCCCGATGGGTGAAGACCGGCGCAAAGGCTGCGCTTGGGCGATGGTGGATGAACAACATGATGGACCGAGTGTAGCAAAGGCAGCAGGCTGGTTTTGGATCCTGGTTTTGGACCCAGAGGGCGGCAGGCGCAAGCCGCCCCCTTTCAGATCAAGGCCGCGCGCATCTGGTCGATCACAGCCTTGTAGTCCGGCTTGCCGAAGATAGCGCTGCCTGCCACAAAGGTGTCGGCCCCGGCATCAGCCACGCGGCGGATGTTGTCGGCCTTGATGCCGCCGTCGACCTCCAGTCGAATGTCACGGCCGCTGCGTTCGATCCACTGCCGCGCCTGTTCGACCTTGCGCAGGGCCGAATCGATGAAACTCTGACCCCCAAAACCCGGGTTGACACTCATGATGAGAATCAGGTCGATCTCGTCAATGGTCCACTCCAGCGCATCGAGGGGCGTGCCCGGATTGAACACCAGCCCGGCCTTGAGCCCCTTGCTCTTGATGGCCTGGAGACTGCGGTGAACATGGGCGCTGGCATCGGGGTGGAAGCTGATCAGGTCCGCCCCGGCCTCGGCAAAAGACGCGGCCAGCGCATCGACCGGCGAAATCATCAGGTGCACGTCGATCGGCACGGCCACGCCTTGCGGCGTTCGGGCATGCGGCTTGAGGGCCTGGCAGATCATGGGGCCGAAGGTCAGGTTCGGCACGTAATGGTTGTCCATCACGTCGAAATGGATCCAGTCTGCGCCTGCAGCGATGACGTTCCGGACTTCCTCCCCGAGGCGGGCGAAATCGGCCGAGAGAATGGAAGGGGCAATACGGTAGGGTGTGCTCATGCATCCATTGTCGCAGTTACCATGCCGCCATGTCCGACCTTGATTACGCCTTGCGCATTGAGACCGAACCGCGGTACCTCCCCGATCAGAGCGCGCCTGAGGCGGGTGCATTTCTGTTTGCCTACACTGTGACCATTACCCACACCGGACGTGTGCCGGCTCAGCTGATTGCCCGCCACTGGATCATTGAAGACGCCCATGGCCACACCGAAGAGGTCAAGGGTCTGGGCGTCGTCGGTGAACAACCGTTGCTGCGACCAGGCGAAGCCTTTCGCTACACCAGCGGTTGCCAGCTGCGCACCTCCCACGGCATCATGCACGGCAGCTACTTTTTTGTCGCGGCTGACGGTCATCGTTTCGAGGTCCCGATTGCCGCCTTCATCCTGCAGGCTTCATCGGCTGGTGCCGGCCCTACCTTGCACTGACACCCGGATGCCGGAGCGTTATCCTCCCCGCATGGGCGAATTCGAACTCATCGAGCGGTTTTTCAGGCGCGCCCCCCGGCAGGCCGATCTGGGGGTGGGCGATGATTGTGCTCTGCTCTCGCCCCGCCCGGGGCATCAGCTCGCCCTCTCGACCGACACCCTCGTGGAGGGTCGCCACTTTCTGAGCACCGTCCCGCCCCGTCATCTGGGACATAAATGCCTGGCCGTCAACCTGAGCGATCTGGCGGCTTGCGGCGCCGAACCCCGCGCTTTCCTGCTGGCCCTGACACTGCCCGCTGTGGATCCCGTCTGGCTGGAGGATTTTTCGGCCGGTCTTTGGGCCCTTGCCGACTTGCACGGCTGCGAACTGATTGGCGGTGACACCACACGCGGACCGCTGGCCATCTCCATCACCGTCATCGGTGATGTGCCCACCGGGCAAGCTCTCTTGCGCAGCGGCGCGCAGACGGGCGACGACATTTATGTCAGCGGCCATCTCGGCGATGCCCGCCTGGCCCTCGAAGCGTTTCGTGGCACGCTTGGTCTGCCCGAAGCCGTCTTCGAGGCATGCCGCATCCGCATGGAACAACCCACGCCGCGGCTTGCGCTGGGCATGGCCCTGAGAGGCCTGGCCACCGCAGCGGCCGACGTCAGTGACGGCCTGCTGGGCGACCTGGGGCATATCCTTCGCCAAAGCGGTGTCGGCGCGCACCTGCACCTGCCCGCCTGCGAACGCCTGCTGGCGGCACGAGATCAGCTGAACCTGTCCTCAGAATGGCTGCGCACCTGCGTCCTGAGTGGCGGCGATGATTACGAACTGGTCTTCACCGCCCACCCGTCCCAACGTGAGGCCGTTGCGCAGGCCGCTGTACGATCCGGCACAACCGTGCACCGGATCGGCCACATCTGCCCCGAGCCAGGCTGTCAATTGTTGGACGCGAACGGCCTGCCGGTGGACCTGGCACTCAGTTCCTTTGACCATTTCCGCTCCTGAATGGCTTACCGTCCCGGCACCCGTTTTCTGTTGTCGCACCCGGCGCATCTGATCGCGCTGGGCTTTGGCGCCGGCCTCTCACCCAAAGCGCCCGGCACCGTCGGCAGCCTTTGGGGCTGGCTGTCCTGGCTGGTGCTGGCACCGCTGTTCACCACAACTGGCCAGGGCCTGCTGATCCTGTTCGGACTTTTGCTGGGACTCTGGGCGTGCAAACGGACGGTGCAGTCGCTGGACATCAGCGACCCTGGTTTTATCGTCTGGGACGAAATCGTCGCCATGTGGGCGGTCCTCTGGCTGGTCATGCCGACCGATTTCTGGGGGCAGCTCTGGGCTTTCCTGTTGTTCCGCTTTTTTGATGCCGCCAAGCCAGGCCCCGTGGCCTGGGCCGATCAGGTGTTCAAGGGGTGGGGCTGGCGCGGAGCGCTGGGCATCCTCTTTGATGACCTGGTAGCCGCTTTTTGTACCTTGCTGGTCATTGCGGCCTGGAGGGCCTGGTGATGGACAGTGTGGCCCTTTGCACCCTGCTGGCGCAATCGCTGCTGGCCCGTGGCTGGTCCATGACCACGGCCGAAAGTTGCACCGGCGGTCTGATCGCGGCCAGCTGCACAGACCTTCCGGGTTCCAGCGCCTGGTTCGAACGCGGGTTTGTCACGTACTCCAACGCATCGAAAACCGAACTGCTGGGTGTGCCTGCCGCCCTGATCGATGCCCATGGCGCGGTGAGCGAGCCCGTGGCCCGCGCCATGGCGGCAGGCGCCTTGGCGCGCTCGTCAGCGCAGGTCAGCGTTGCGGTAACCGGTATTGCAGGCCCCTCAGGTGGCAGTCCGGACAAACCGGTGGGTCTGGTCTGGTTCGCCTGGAGCGTGGACCATGCGGTCGAGAGCGAAAGCCGCGTGTTTGTCGGTGATCGCGCCCGCATCCGCGCACTGACCACGGCGCATGCGCTGCAGGGTTTGCTCGCACGCATCACTAAAGCAGCCGCAGCCTCCTGACCAGATCACTGCCAAGTGACCTGCCAGAATCCGCTTGGTTCTTCGGTTGTGTGCGTGTTGGGCGCACCGTGTCATGCGTACCCAACAAAAAACCCGCTTGCGCGGGTTTTTTGTGTTCAGCGAATGCTGAGATTGGTTGCGGGGGCCGGATTTGAACCAACGACCTTTGGGTTATGAGCCCAACGAGCTACCAGACTGCTCCACCCCGCGGCAAGCTTTGAATTA
>Ga0255182_1001033_pt1 | contig 15785 bp, 9 predicted proteins | sample Atl_UVDOM_RepA_8_FD_188420 | JGI IMG/M metagenome (GOLD analysis project Ga0255182, IMG submission 188420) | Freshwater microbial communities from Altamaha River, Georgia, United States - Atl_UVDOM_RepA_8d | ecosystem: Environmental > Aquatic > Freshwater > River | place: USA: Georgia | collected...
AGGAACCTTCTAAAAGTTGTAAGGCTGTTTGCAATAGACAAACATGGGCTTCCACCCCGGCCAGAACCAAGCTGGGGCGCTCCGGTGCAGGCGGTTCTTGGGGCTTTTGCAGGTGTTTGGGCAGGCTGCGGGCATTGCCTTGGACGGGGCGCGCAGGGGGTTGGAGCAAGGCCTCCAGACCATCCGCACAAGCCCCAAAGTGCATTTTGCTCAGGACTTTGCGGCAGGCCTGGCGCAGGGGCCCGGGCATGGGGCCCAGTTTGGTCGGATTTTGCTCCGTGCCCCAAACCGGGACTTGGAGCATTTGCGCGGCTTGGGCCAAGCGCAGCGCATTGGCCATCACGGCCTCGGCGTCCTCGATGGCGGGCATGAGGCGCTCTTGGTAGTCCACCAAGAGGAGTTGGGATTCGTCAGCGTCCAATAACATGCCTGCATTCTAGGGGCTTGGGGCCTGCCGGAGCCTCCCCCTTTGCCCACCGAGGCTGTGCGCTTAGAATGCGCCACCATGCGAAAGTTCGCCCTGCTCCTGCTCATCTGCCTGCACAGCGCTCAGGCCGCGCCTGCGCCCCAGGCAGCCGATGACATTGAGCGCTACATGGTCGAGCAGGGAATCGCGGCCCAGCTCGAACAATTTCGCCAGAAAGTGAGTGACAAAACGTCCTCCCTCGTGGGAACGGCCATGGGCTTTCTCGGCGTGCCCTACCGTCGCGGTGGTGCCGATGCCAGTGGCTTTGACTGCAGCGGCTTTGTGCGCAGTATGTTTGAAAAATCTGTGGGCCTGATCCTGCCGCGTCGCGCCAGTGAGCAGGCCGCCGTCACGGAAACCATTGAAAAACAAGACCTCAAGCCCGGTGACTTGGTGTTTTTCAACACCATGCGGCAAACCTTCAGCCATGTGGGCATCTACCTCGGTGACAACAAATTCATCCACGCCCCGCGGCCCGGCCAGCAAGTGCGGGTGGACGATATGCGCGAAGCCTACTGGCAGCGCCGCTTTACCGGGGCGCGGCGGGTGCCCGGCACGCAAAACAACAACTGACGGGGTACGACTCGCCTACTTCTTCACGGCGGTCAGCAACAGCAAGCCCACGCCCAGAACGGCTGCCGTCAACCACAGCCCACCTTCGAAGCGCCCGCTCGACTGGGCCATTTGCCCGACCACCACCGGGGCGAGCATTTGGGCCACGCCGTAAGCCAAGGTCATGCGCGCCATGGCTTTGCCTGGGTTGCCCGGGGCTCGCCGGCCCACCAAGGCCAACATCAAACTCACCAAGGCAATGAAAGTGGCCCCGTAAATGAGCGCACCGCTCAATTCGGCCCACACCGCCGTGGAGAGGGCCGGCAACACCACCGAGACGATTTGCAAGCCAAACGCCATCATCAGGGCCTGCCGCTCGCCCCAGCGGCGGGCCACCCGATCCCATAAAAACACCGCCGGCATGGCCGCCAAGCCCACCATGGCCCAGGCCCAGGGCCCCAGCCCGGCCAATGCGGGCTCACGCTCCACCATGGCCACGATGAATGTGGCACTGATCACAAACCCCCAACCGGCGGCGAAGTAACTCGCGAGCAACAGGACAAAATCGCGCCGCGAACCCGAATGGGCGGCAGCGGCCGTGGCGACCGCCGTGGGCGGTGGCGGTGGGGGGCGAAATCGCCAAGCCGGCCAGAGAAAGAGCAACCCCATGAGGGCAAAGCCCAGCCAGTGCCACTGCCAGTCGGCAAAGACACCGGCCATGGCCCAGGCCCCGACGGCGGTGAGCACGATCCCCAGACCAATCCCGATGAAGTGCACGCCCAACTCGGGCCGTCGCCCCTGTTGCATGAGCCAGCCCAAAATCAGCCCTGAGCCGAGCAACATGCCCGTGGCGCCACACAAGCCCCCAATGAAGCGCAGCAAGGCCCAGGCCCAGAGTGATGGGCTCAAGGCCATGGCGGCTGTGCTGAGCACCGCCATCCAGAGCCCCCCCAAATAGAGGCGCCAACGCCAGCGCGGGTCATCGAGCCAGGAAGCGGTGAGCGCCCCTGTCATGTAGCCCGCGTAATTCACCGCCGCCAACCAGCCTGCGTCAGCATCGGTGAGTCCAGTTTGGGTTTGCAATAGCGGTAAAAGCGGGGTGTAGGCAAATCGGGCCAAGCCCAAGGTGAGTACCAAGCCACAAATGCCGCCAAGGCTGACTTGCCAGGGAGCGAGGGCAGAAGGGTTGCGCGACATGCTGCCATCGTAGCGCCAAGCCCGCCTGCGCGGTGTCCGAACCGTGACCTGGCGCGCCAGCCCTCGGGCAAATGCACCCGTTCGGACGCGCGGCTCGCCGTCCCGCCCTGCCCTGCTCCAGGGCTTGACGGGCGGCCATCAGGGTTGCCGACGAATCACCACACAGCCAATGTCGTCCAGCCCGGCGGGATGGTCTGCGAAACGAATGACCTCACGCAACACGCTCTGGGCCAAGGCTTCGGCCTTGACCTCGCGGCTCAGGCTGAGCAAGTCCACCATCGCGTTGGCGCCCAGCGTTTCACCGCGGTAGTTGGTGACGTCGCGGGAGTGATCCGTGACCAGGACCAACACCTCGCCTGGCATGAGGGTGCGTTGCGTCAGGGGCCAGTTCGACGGTTCAGGGGCCATGAGGTCGGGCTGCCAAGCCTCGGGCTGGAACAGGTTCGTCGGCAAGCCCTGGCGTGGCAGGTGCCAGGGCGGCGCGTGCGCGGCTGACACGCATTGCACAAGGCCCGATCGGGTATCGATCACCATGTGGAGCGCACGGGCCGCAAAACGCTGCTGACCCGCAGTCTCTTGCAAGCTGCCCTGCCACAAGCGCATCGCCAAAACCGGGTCGTGGGGCGCGGCATGGCAGGCCACGCGCCATGCCGTGCGCAATCGCACCGCAAACAAAGCCGCCGCCACGCCCGTTCCGCGCACGCTGACCAACACCACGGCGACACTGCCATCGGGGTGCCGCATCCAGTCATAAAAATCTTTGCCCCCGGTGCTGGCCGCACGCATGGCCCCGGCCATCTCCCAACCGGCCACTTCAGGCCAGCGTCGGGGCAGGATGGCCCGCTGTACCGCGGTCGCCTCCTGCGCCTGGCGGCCCTCGGGCCTCGTTGCGGGCAAGATGGCCGTGCTCGCCTGCAGACGAGGGGCCGCGCGGCGCTCGCCCCCTGCGGGAGGGTGAGCGCCCGGCGCTGATGGCGCTGGACTCAAAACCGCCTGCCCGGCAGGAAATCTTCCCCCGGCCATGGCGGAGGGCCCCAAGAGCCACAGGGGTAGGCGCAGCTGTGGGAGGCGTTGCCCATAAAGGCCAGCCGCTGCCACCAATAGGATGAAGAGGAACAAACCCCACAAATTGGCCGCCTGGGCCTGGAGTGCGGACGCCAATAGCTCCCCCCGGCGCACTTCGAGCACCAGACTCCAGGGGGCATCCGTGAACCCCATGCGCAGCACCCAACGATCCCCAAACCATCGCGGCGAGTCCGGAGGGAGTGCATGGAGCTCGCGCGCGCTCGCGACCCAGGGCATTGCGAGCCAATTGCCCAAGCGTGGCGCCCGTTCGCTTTGCAAGGGGTCCGCACCCGGATAGGTGAGGACCGAGCCCCGCTCGTCGACCAGAAAGATCTGCCCCAGGGCGGTCTCGTCGGGGGCAACTTGGCGTTGGAGCGCGGCGAGCGTGAAGTCAATCTGCAGACGCCCCACGGACGTTTCGTCGGCGAACACCTCGACCGAGAGTGGAACCAGCAAACCGATTTGGGGGTCGGTATAAAAGGGGTCCCCCCATTGTGCGGCGCGGGGCATGGCGCCCCCGAGCCTTGGCGTGTCCGCTTGCGGCTGAGGCAAGATACCGCGCGACGATGGCTCCCAGGGGAAATGCAGGCTCAGGCCCACGTTCGACTCATAGCGCAAGCGTGACCCCTCGGGGAGCTGCTGGGCGGCATTCGCCAGCATTGGGGCCAAGTGACGCGCACGCGCCAGCGCTTCCTGGAAGCGCGTATCGCGCCCCTCCAGGGGACCACTGCCCAACAGGTTCCCGATGTCGGCTTTCCCCTGCCGATGGTCCCATGAAAATCCCAGGCCATGCGCGAGCATGCGAGGCGTGGTGTCGGGATCTGACCCAAACGCTTCCGGCGCTTCAGCGCTGGCCCGCGAGGCTTTTTCACGCAATTGGCGCAGAACCCACTGCGCCTCGCCCAACCATTGCGCCACCACGCGGTGTTGCTGGCTCAATTGGCGCTGTAGCAAGTCCTTTTCGTGCTGCCATTGACGCTGCACCAGCACGCCAGCGCACAACAAGCCCGCCCCGATGAGGACGAACACTGCCCGAATACGGTTGTTAAGAGGTCGATCAAATAAAAACATGGCTGCACACTCCCGCCAATCGGCCGAATTTGTGCAACCATTCTAATTATATTTTTTGGTCTATGTGATTAATTATCGGTCATTTTTTCTGCGGCGGCAGGTCCGTGCAACTGCCATGGGCCACTTCGGCGGCCATGCCAATGCTCTCGCCCAGGGTCGGATGGGGGTGGATCGTCTTGCCAATATCCACCGCATCCGCGCCCATCTCGATGGCCAAGGCAATTTCGCTAATCATGTCACCGGCATGGGTGCCCACCATGCCCCCGCCCAGAATGCGCCCGTGGCCATGGGCCTCGGGACTGTCATCAAACAAGAGCTTGGTTACCCCTTCGTCACGCCCATTGGCGATCGCACGGCCCGAAGCCGTCCAGGGGAAGAGCCCCTTGCGAACTTTGATGCCTTGGGCCTTGGCCTGGTCTTCCGTGAGACCCACCCAGGCGACTTCCGGATCGGTGTAAGCCACGCTGGGGATGACGCGTGCGTTAAAGGCGCTGGCAGCCAGATCGGCCTTGCCTTGGAGTTCACCGGCAATGACTTCGGCCGCCACATGCCCCTCATGCACCGCCTTGTGCGCCAACATGGGTTGGCCCACGATGTCGCCAATGGCAAAGATATGGGGGACATTGGTGCGCATTTGAATATCCACCCCGATGAAGCCGCGCTCAGAAACACTCACCCCCGCTTTGTCGGCGCCAATTTTGAGGCCATTGGGGGTTCGGCCCACGGCTTGCAGCACGAGGTCGTAAGTGGCTTCGCTCTTGGTGCCATCGAGCCCTTCAAACTGCACCGTGATGCCTTGCGGTGTGGCCTGCGCCCCCACCGTTTTGGTTTTGAGCATGATTTGGTCGAAGCGATGCTGGTTCATTTTTTGCCAGATCTTGACCAAGTCACGATCGGCGCCCTGCATCAGGCCATCCATCATTTCCACCACATCCAAGCGTGCGCCCAGGGTGCTGTAGACGGTGCCCATTTCCAAGCCAATGATGCCGCCGCCGACGATCAACATTTTTTGCGGCACTTTGGCCAGCGCCAGGGCGCCGGTGGAATCCACCACCCGCGGGTCATCGGGCATGAAGGGCAAACGCACGGCTTGCGAACCCGCGGCAATGATGGCGCGCTGGAAGGCCACCACTTTTTTGCTGCCGGTCTTCTCCTGGCCACTGCCCGTGGTTTCTTCCACCTCCAGGTGGTGGGACCCGACAAAATGGCCATAGCCACGCAACACCGTGACCTTGCGCATCTTGGCCATGGCGCCCAAGCCGCCCGTGAGTTTGCTGATGACTTTTTCTTTGTGCCCACGCAGCTTGTCAATGTCGAGCTGGGGCTTGCCAAAGCTCACGCCCAAGGCATCCAGATGGCTGACCTCATCCATCACGGCGGCCACATGCAACAGGGCTTTGGAAGGAATGCAACCGACGTTCAGACAAACGCCGCCCAAGCTGGCATAGCGCTCGACCAACACCACACGCAAGCCTAAATCGGCCGCACGAAACGCCGCCGAGTAGCCACCAGGGCCACCGCCGAGCACCAAGACATCGCAATCGACATCGGCCTGGCCGGCGTAGGTGCTGGCGGCAGGCGCGGTGACCGCCGCACGGGGCGCGGCGGGTACAACCGCGGCGGCGGCGGCGGGTGCGGCGGCGGGTGCGGCCGAGGGGGCGCTCGCCCCCGCTTGCGCGTCGCTCACCTCGAGCGAGAGAACGACCGAGCCTTCGTTGACTTTGTCGCCAATGTTCACCTTGAGCGCTTTGACCACTCCGGCATGGGAGGACGGAATCTCCATGGAGGCTTTGTCCGACTCGACGGTGATGAGGGACTGCTCGGCGCGAATGGTATCGCCCGGTTTGACCAGCAATTCAATGACGGCGACGTCTTTGAAATCGCCAATGTCGGGAACCAAAATGTCGATGGTGCTCACAGTGCGACCCTCCGGAAGTCAGCCAGCAGCTGGGCGAGGTAGACATTGAAGCGCGTCGCCAACGCGCCATCGATGACGCGGTGGTCGGCGGTGAGCGACATCGGCAGGATCAAGCGCGGCACAAACTGTTTGCCGTCCCAAACGGGTTTCATGGCGCTCTTGTTGACCCCCAAGATGGCCACTTCCGGGGCATTCACGATCGGGGCGAAATAGGTGCCCCCGATGCCGCCCAGGCTCGAAATGGTGAAACAAGCGCCCTGCATATCGGCGGGGCCGAGTTTGCCATCGCGCGCTTTTTTGGCCAGCTCACCCGACTCCTGGGCGATCTCGTAGACGGACTTTTGATCCGCGTTTTTGATCACAGGCACCACCAAGCCATTGGGCGTATCGGCCGCAAAGGCGATGTGGAAATATTTTTTGAGCACCAGGTTGTCCCCGTCGAGCGAGGCATTGAACTCGGGGAACTTTTGCAAGGCCTTGACCACGGCCTTGATCAGGAAGGCCAGCATGGTGACCTTGGTGCCTGATTTTTCATTCTCTTTGTTGAGCTGAACGCGCAAGGCTTCGAGGTCGGTGATGTCGGCATCCTCGTGATAGGTCACGGCGGGAATCATGACCCAGTTGCGCGCCAGGTTCTGGGCCGAAATCTTCTTGATGCGCGAGAGCGGTTTACTCTCGATGGGGCCAAACTTGGCAAAGTCCACCTTGGGCCAAGGCAGCAAATCGAGCCCGGCGCCGCCACCGGCAGGCGCACGCGCCGCTTGCGCGGCGGTCTGCACCGCGCCGCTCATCACGGCCTTGGTGAAGTTTTGCACATCCACTTGGGTGATGCGGCCCTTGGGGCCCGAGCCCTTGAGTTCGTGCAACGGCACCCCCAACTCGCGGGCAAACTTGCGAACCGACGGGCTGGCGTGGGGCAAGCCCACCAGGGCTTGGGTGGCCGGTTGGTGTGCGGGCGCCGCGACTGCCGCAGGCGCGGGGGCAGCAGCAGCAGGGGCCGCCACAGACGCAGCGGCCGCAGGGGCGGCAGACGCGGGGGCGGCGGGCGCAGGCGCGGCAGCGGGACTCGCCCCCACCCCTTGCACCATGGCCAGCAAATCGCCCATGTTCACCTTGTCACCCACTTTGACCAGGAGGGACTGGATGACGCCAGCAGCGCTGGAGGGAATCTCCATGGAGGCTTTGTCCGACTCCACGGTGATGAGGGATTGCTCAACCTTGATGGTGTCGCCAGGCTTCACAAAAACCTCGATCACCGCCACGTCTTTGAAGTCGCCGATGTCGGGCACGCGCACTTCAATCGGGCCACTGCTGGCGGGAGCGGTCGCAGCGGCCACGGGGGCAGCAGCGGCAGCGGCAGCGGCAGCGGCAGCGGGGGCAGCGGGAGCGGCAGCCGGCGCCGCAGCGGGTGCGGCTGGCGCGCTGGCCGCGGCCTCACTGCTCTCGAGCAAAAGCACCAAGCTGCCTTGATTGACTTTGTCGCCAATCTTCACCTTGAGCTCTTTGACCACGCCGGCGTGGGAGGAAGGAATTTCCATCGAGGCCTTGTCGGACTCGACCGTGATGAGGGATTGTTCCGCTTTGACCGAATCGCCGGGCTTGACCAGCAATTCAATGACCGCAACATCCTGAAAGTCGCCAATATCGGGGACCTTGACTTCAATAAGTGACATGAACCGTCTCCGCAAATATTAAGCGTACAAAGGATTGACTTTGTCGGTTTTCAAACCGTACTTCTGGATGGCCTCAGCCAGCTTCTCACGCGGCACAGCGCCTTCGTCGGCCAGGGCGGCGAGCGCCGCCAGCACGATGTAGTACCGATTGACTTCGAAGTGCTCGCGCAGTTTGCTGCGGAAATCGGAACGACCAAAACCGTCGGTGCCCAGTACGCGATAGCTGCGGCCCTTCGGGATGAAGGCCCGAATTTGCTCGGCGTAGTTCTTCATGTAGTCGGTCGAGGCGACGACCGGCCCGACATGCGGCTCGAGTTGCTGGGTCACGAAGGGCACCTGGGGGGTGGCCGTGGGGTTGAGCAGGTTGTGCCGCTCGGCCGCCTGGCCGTCGCGCGCGAGCTCGTTAAAGCTCGGGCAGCTCCACACATTGGCGGCCACGCCCCAATCCTTGGCCAAGAGCTCGCGCGCGGCCTGCGATTCACGCAAGATCGTGCCCGAGCCCAAGAGGTTCACGCGGGGCGACTTTTTGGTGCCCTCGCCGGCTTGAAGCAAGTACATGCCCTTGATGATCTGCTCCTCGGTGCCAGGGGTGAGGCCGGGCATGGGGTAGTTTTCGTTCAAGAGGGTGATGTAGTAGTAGACGTTGTCCTGTTTTTCCACCATGCGCTTCAAGCCATGGTGCAGGATAACCCCCACTTCGTGCGCAAAGGTCGGGTCATAGGAAATGCAGTTGGGGATGGTGCCCGCCAAGATATGGCTGTGGCCGTCCTCGTGCTGCAAGCCTTCGCCATTGAGCGTGGTGCGTCCCGATGTGCCGCCGAGCAAAAAGCCCCGCGCTTGCATGTCGCCCGCAGCCCAGGCCAAATCGCCAATGCGCTGGAAGCCGAACATGGAGTAGTACACATAGAACGGAATCATGATGCGGTTGCTGGTGCTGTAGCTCGTCGCCGCCGCAATCCAGCTCGACATGCCACCCGCTTCATTGATGCCTTCCTGGAGGATTTGGCCAGCCTTGTCTTCCTTGTAGTACATCACCTGGTCTTTATCGACCGGGGTATAGAGCTGACCTGCGGGGTTGTAAATGCCCACCTGACGGAACAAGCCCTCCATGCCAAACGTGCGCGCCTCGTCCACCAAGATGGGGACCACGCGCGGGCCCAAGGCCTGATCGCGCAGGAGCTGCGTGAGAAAGCGCACATAGGCCTGGGTGGTGGAGATCTCCCGGCCCTCGGCGGTGGGCTCCAATACGGATTTGAAGGTTTCCAGCGAGGGAACGGTGAAGCTCTCGTCGGCTTTGGTGCGACGATGCGGCAGATAGCCCCCCAGCGCTTTGCGGCGCTCGTGCAAGTACTTCATCTCGGGGGTGTCGTCGGCCGGTTTGTAGAAGGGCACTTTGTCGAGTTCGCTATCCGGGATAGGGATATTGAAGCGATCGCGCATATAGCGGATATCGTCGTCGGTGAGTTTTTTGGTTTGGTGAACCGTGTTCTTCCCCTCTCCGGCCTTGCCCATACCGAAGCCTTTGACGGTTTTCATCAGCAGCACCGTGGGCTGACCTTTGTGGTTCACGGCCGCGTGATAGGCCGCGTAGACCTTTTGCGGATCGTGGCCGCCACGACGCAAATTCCAGATGTCGTCATCGCTCATATGGGCGACCATCTCCAGCGTGCGGGGGTCGCGGCCAAAGAAATGTTTGCGCACATAGGCGCCATCGTTGGCCTTGAATGCCTGGAAATCCCCATCGAGGGTGTCCATCATGATCTTGCGCAAGGCGCCGCTCTTGTCGCGGGCGAGCAGAGGATCCCAGTTCGAGCCCCAGAGGCATTTGATGACGTTCCAACCCGCGCCGCGGAACTCGCCTTCGAGTTCTTGGATGATTTTGCCGTTACCCCGAACCGGACCGTCCAAGCGCTGCAAATTGCAGTTGATGACAAAAATCAGGTTATCGAGGTTCTCGCGCGCGGCCAGACCGATGGCGCCCAGCGATTCAACCTCGTCCATTTCACCATCGCCGCAGAAAACCCAGACCTTGCGGTTCTCGGTGTTGGCAATGCCGCGGGCGTGGAGGTACTTCAGGAAGCGGGCTTGGTAAATGGCCATCAAGGGGCCCAAGCCCATGGAGACGGTGGGGAACTGCCAGAAATCGGGCATGAGCTTGGGGTGCGGATAGCTCGACAAACCCTTGCCATCCACTTCTTGTCGGAAATGCAGCAGCTGCTCTTCTGTCAAACGCCCTTCCAAATAAGCCCGGGCATAAACCCCAGGGGCCACGTGGCCCTGGATGTAAATGCAGTCGCCACCGTGGTTTTCACTCTCGGCATGCCAGAAGTGGTTAAAGCCCGCGCCAAACATGTGCGCAAGCGAGGCAAAGGAGCCAATGTGGCCGCCAAGGTCACCCCCGTCCTCGGGGTTGTGACGGTTGGCTTTGACCACCATGGCCATGGCGTTCCAGCGCATGTAGGCGCGCAGGCGCTCTTCAATTTCAATATTGCCCGGGCAATGCGCCTCTTGGTCGGGTTCAATGGTGTTGACATAGCCCGTGGTGGCGGAAAACGGCATGTCGATGCTGTTTTCGCGGGCGTGTTCGAGCAGCTGCTCAAGCAAAAAATGCGCACGGTGCGGTCCTTCGGCTTGAATCACGGCCGAGAGCGCATCCATCCATTCACGCGTTTCTTGCTGATCGGCATCGCCGGCGTGCAATGGTTGCAAGTCGTTGGGTTGTGCGGACATGCAAGTCTCCTCTTGTGTGTGTTGAATCTGAATGTAGCGGAGTGTCGCACAAAATTTAAAAATTTCAAATAGCGCTATTCAATTTCTTATTATGAAATTTAGCCCAAAGACTCGGGAAAGCCCTTAAACCCCCTAAACTTGCCAGTTGTGATGACCTTCTCCGCATGAAAGCCGACCTCACCCCTCCTTGGCAGCCGCTCACCGTCCGCTTCCAGGCTTGGTGGCGACGGTTGAGCCCCAACCGTCAGGACCGCGTGGCGGTTTTTGCCCCGCTGATCGCGGTATTGCTGTTTTTGGTCGCCGTCCTCGCCTCTTTTTCGTATTTGAAGTACGAAGAATCCGTGCGGGACTTCGAATTGCTGCAACGCGATGTCGAGTACGCCCAACAGCGACTTCGCCTGCGTTTGATGGAACGGCAAGAGCGCATCATGCGGCTGGGCACCGACTTGGCCCACGGCCCCATGAGCGGGCGACGCTTCCAGGATGAAGCCCGGCAATTGATGGAAGACTCCCCCGAGATCGCCAGCCTCACGTGGTTGGATAGCCGGGGGCGAGTGGTCGCGAGCCAACATAGCCCGAGCGTGAACAACTCCGAGGTGATCTTCACCCCGGGGCAGAGCCTGCGCCAACCGGGCATGGCCACGCTCTTCAATTTGGCGCGTGACCTCATGCAGCCCACCTACTCCCAACCCGTGCGACGCGTCAACCCAGATAAAACCGCGCCCACGGAGGCCTGGCTTCAGCTGCAAGTGCCGATCCAAAACCAGGGCCGTTTTCAGGGCATGTTGCTCACCCTCTACAGCGTCGACAGTCTCTTTCGCTACGGCGTGCCGCGCGAAGTGATCGAAAAACACGCCATTTCGTTGCGTGATGTCAACCGAGATGTGCTGGTGGGACACTCCGCCAACCGCAGCCTGCGCCTGAGCTCTTGGTTGCCTTGGCTGGAGCTCAACGAAGATTATTCCGTCCCCATCATGCCGGTGGGCTATTCGCTGTCATTACACGCCCAGCCCTACCGGACTTCACAAGGCCTCATCGGCAACAGCCTGAAGTGGTTTGTCGTGACCTTGAGTGGCATCACCACCTGGCTCCTGCTCGCCTCCTGGCGGCACACGCGGCGGCGCATCCAGGCCCAGCAAGCGCTGGTGGCGGAAACCAACTTCCGCCGCGCGATGGAGAACTCCATGCTCACGGGCATGCGCGCCCTCGACATGAATGGCCGCATCACCTATGTCAACGCCGCTTTTTGCCAAATGACCGGTTGGGCCGAATCGGATTTGGTGGGCTGCATGCCGCCCTACCCTTACTGGCCCGACGACGACCGCGAGATGCTACAAGATCGCCTGTCCGACGAGTTGGCCGGCAAAACCGCCCAAGAGGGCTTTCAGGTTCGCGTCAAACGGAAAAATGGAACGATCTTTGACGCGCGACTCTACGTCTCGCCTCTGGTGGATGCGCGCGGCACGCAAACGGGCTGGATGACCTCCATGACCGACATCACCGAACCCAACCGCATCCGCGATCAACTCTCGGCCGCCCATGCGCGCTTTACCACGGTGCTCGAAGCGCTCGACGCCTCGGTGTCGGTGGCGCCTTTGGGCAGCGCCGAATTGCTCTTTGCCAATAACCGGTATCGCCAATGGTTTGGACAAGACGCCCAGGGTCACCTGGATTTGGTGGTGCAAGCCGGCAAACCCAGCCAGGGGGGCGATGACGCTCGCCATGAGGATGTGCTCGCGGGCTTCCCGACCGAGGAGTTGACCACCTCGGAGAGTGAAAACGCCGAGATTTTGCAACCCCAGCTCAACAAGTGGCTGGAGGTTCGCACGCGTTACCTCAACTGGGTGGATGGGCGTCTGGCCCAAATGGTCATCGCCACCGACATCACCCCCCGCAGACGGGCGGAGGAACAAGCCGCCCTGCAAGCGGAGCGGGCCCAGTCGGCCAGCCGCCTCGTGACCATGGGGGAAATGGCCTCCAGCGTCGCCCACGAGCTCAACCAGCCGCTCACGGCCATCAACAACTACTGCAATGGCATGCTCTCGCGTTTGAAGGCGGATAACCTGGCCCAAGAAGAGCTGCTCAAGGCGCTGGAGAAAACCGCGCACCAAGCGCAGCGGGCGGGCCAAATCATTCACCGGATCCGCAGCTTCGTCAAACGCAGCGAGCCCAACCGACTGCCCTCCGATGTGGGCACCATGGTGGGCGAGGCGGTGGAATTGGCGGGCATTGAAATGCGGCGCCGCCAAGTCCAACTCACCCAGCACTTGGCGAGCCACCTGCCGCCCATTCATGCCGACCCCATCCTCATTGAACAGGTGCTCATCAACCTGCTCAAGAACGCGGCTGAATCGATCGACCAGGCCAATCGGCCCGCAGGTCAGCGCCTGGTGGAATTGAAGGTTTTGGCGCGCCCCCTGGGCGATCAAACCGTGGTGGAATTCAGCGTGAGTGACACCGGCAAGGGACTTCCGCCGGAGGTCATGGAGCACCTTTTTGAGGCCTTTTTCTCCACCAAGCGGGAGGGGATGGGCATTGGCCTGAACCTTTGCCGCAGCATCGTGGAGTCCCACCGCGGCAGAATGCATGCGGAGAACCTCTACAATGGCGGCTCTGTGGCGGGTTGCCGGTTTTCTTTCTGGTTGCCTGTTCACGGACATTCGGATTCTGAAACGCGTGGCCCACATCCCCACGCAGGAGCGACTGCATGAGCTTGATTCCCAAAAAAGGCACGATTTACATTGTTGACGACGACGAGGCCGTGCGCGACTCCCTGCAATGGCTTTTGGAGGGCAAGGACTACAACGTTCGCTGCTATGACTCTGCGGAAACCTTCCTCAGCCGCTATGACCCCCGGGAGGTCGCTTGTTTGATCGTGGACATCCGCATGGGCGGCATGAGCGGTCTGGAGCTGCAAGACAAGCTGATTGAACGCAAATCCCCCCTGCCCATCGTCTTCATCACGGGGCACGGCGACGTGCCCATGGCGGTGAGCACCATGAAAAAGGGCGCCATGGATTTCATCCAGAAGCCCTTTAAGGAAGAGGAACTGCTGGCCTTGGTCGAGCGCATGCTCGAGACGGCCAAAGATTCATTTGCCGAATACCAACAAGCGGCCAACCGCGATGCCCTCTTGGCCAAACTCACGGGACGCGAAGCCCAAGTGCTCGAGCGCATCGTGGCCGGCCGACTCAACAAGCAAATTGCCGACGATCTGGGCATCAGCATCAAAACCGTCGAGGCGCACCGCGCCAACATCATGGAAAAGCTCAACGCCAACACGGTCGCTGACCTGCTCAAAACCGCGTTGGGCCAAACCACGGCCAAAGCCTGATGCCCGCAACCGCTTTGTTCATCTCCTCACGCCCGTTGCACACGGGCGTTTTTCTTTGAGTCTGCCATGACCGCCCAACTGATTGACGGCAATCGCCTCTCCCAAACCCTGCGCGCTGAAGTGGCGCGCACCACCGAATCGCTGCGCGCGCAAGGGTTGCAGCCGGGCTTGGCCGTTTTGCTGGTGGGCGAGGATCCGGCGAGCCAGGTGTATGTGCGCAACAAGGTCAAGGCCTGTGAGGATGTGGGCTTTTTCTCGGTCTTGGAGCGCCTGCCGGCGAACTTGAGCGAGGCCGATTTGCTCGCCCGAGTGGCCGCACTCAACCACGACCCGCGCATCCACGGCATTTTGGTGCAACTGCCGCTGCCGCCTCAGATCAACGCGCAGCGGGTGATCGAGTCGATCGCACCGGAGAAAGACGTCGACGGTTTTCATGTCGCCAACGCCGGCGCTCTGCTCACCGGTCTGCCGGGCTATTGGCCCTGCACCCCCCATGGCTGCATGAAGATGCTCGAATCCATCGGCTACAACCTGCGCGGCAAGCATGCCGTGGTGATTGGCCGCAGCAACATCGTGGGCAAGCCCATGGCCCTGATGCTGCTGCAGCAAAACGCCACCGTCACCATCTGTCACAGCGCCACGGCCAACCTGCGCGAACTGACTTTGCAGGCCGATGTCGTGGTGGCTGCCGTGGGTAAGCGCCATGTGCTCACGGCCGATATGGTCAAGCCCGGCGCGGTGGTGATCGATGTGGGCATGAACCGCGATGAGGCCGGAAAACTCTGCGGCGACGTGGACTTCGCCGGGGTGAGTCAGGTGGCGAGTTACATCACCCCTGTGCCCGGTGGGGTTGGCCCGATGACCATTACCATGCTTCTGGTGAACACCTTAGCCTCAGCCCAGCGCACGTTGTCCTAACCCTCTATTGACGCTTCCCATGAATCCATTATTGGCGCCCGACGCCCTGCCCCGTTTTGATGCCATTGAGGCCGCGCACATTGCGCCGGCGGTGGACTTTTGCCTGCGTGAAGCCAGCCAGGCGCTGGAGACGGTGGTGACCCCCGACTTCCCCGCAGATTGGCGTCAAGTCGCTGCCGTGTTGGATGTGGCCACCGAGCGCCTGGGCCGGGTTTGGGGCGCCGTGAGCCACCTGCATGCCGTGGCCGATACCCCGGCGCTGCGCCAGGCCTATACCGAAGCCTTGCCCCGGGTGACGGAGTTTTGGACCCAACTCGGCGCGGATGAGCGGCTGTATGCCAAATACAAGGCCATGGACGTCAATGCCCTCAACGCCGAGCAAAAGCGTGCGCACCACAACGCCATGCGCAATTTCGTGCTCTCCGGTGCGGAACTCCAGGGCGAGGCCAAAAAACGTTTTGCCGAAATTCAGGAAACCCTCGCGAACCTGCAACAAAAATTCAGCGAGCATGTGCTCGACAGCACCGACGGCTGGAGCCTCACGGTGGGGGCCGAGCGCTTGGCCGGCCTGCCGCCCGACGTGCTCGCCGCCACGCAAGAGGCGGCGCGGGCCCAGGGTGACGCGGGCCACCGCCTCACCCTCAAAATGCCGTGCTACCTGCCGGTGATGCAATACGCCCAAGACCGGGACTTGCGCGAAACGCTCTACCGGGCCCACGTGACGCGGGCTTCGGACTTGTGGCAAGACCCTGCGCTCGACAACACGCCGCTCATCGCCCAAATCATGGACTTGCGCCAAGAAGAAGCGCGCCTGCTCGGCTATGCCAATGCGGCGGAGGTCTCGCTCGCCCCCAAAATGGC
>Ga0255182_1001035_pt1 | contig 15729 bp, 14 predicted proteins | sample Atl_UVDOM_RepA_8_FD_188420 | JGI IMG/M metagenome (GOLD analysis project Ga0255182, IMG submission 188420) | Freshwater microbial communities from Altamaha River, Georgia, United States - Atl_UVDOM_RepA_8d | ecosystem: Environmental > Aquatic > Freshwater > River | place: USA: Georgia...
TATTGCTGATGACATCAAGATGGGTGATCCCGCCGCCCAGCTTAAGGGCAGAAGGCTTGGCCAGGAGACGCTGAAAGTGCAAGCGCCTCTCGCGAATCGGCTCGGTATATGGCAGCTCAAATGGGCAATGGAGGATCTTGCGTTTCGCATGACCGAGCCCGATGCCTACCGGGAGATCGCCCGTCAGTTGGATGAGACACGGCAAGAGCGTGAGGCGTTTGTCGCGACCACGATTGCCCGTCTGCGACATTTCCTGCTTCAGGCAGGCATTGATGGTGAGGTCGCAGGCAGGCCGAAGCATCTGTATAGCATCCACCGAAAGATGCAGGCCAAGGCCCTGGCGTTTGATCAGCTCATGGATCTTCGTGCATTTCGAATTCTTGTTGGCACTGAGGCCCAGTGCTACACAGTGCTGGGATTTCTACACGATCACTGGCGACCGCTTGATTCTGAATTCGACGATTACATTACTCGGCCAAAGGCCAATGGGTATCAGTCTCTGCATACCGTCTTGCTCGATGGCCTTGGCAGACCATTTGAGGTCCAGATCCGAACCCATGATATGCACCAGCGTGCGGAGCTCGGTGTTGCTGCGCATTGGAAGTACAAAGAATCGGGCGGCAGTCATGCCTCGGAGGGCGATTATGCGGCCCGTCTGTCGTGGATTCGGCAGATGCTCGACTGGGAGCGCGCATCGACGGCACAGGTCCGCCTGGAGGATGATCGTGTCTATGCGCTGACACCCAAGGCCCGCATTATCGAACTGCCCAAGGGGGCGACCCCGCTAGATTTTGCCTACCATCTGCATACGGAGATTGGCCATCGCTGCAGAGGCGCGAAGGTCGATGGCCAGATTGTGGCACTCAACTCCGAGCTGCAGACCGGTCAGACTGTTGAGCTGATGACTGTCAAACAGGGTGGCCCGAGCCGAGACTGGATGAGCCCCGAGTCGGGCTATCTCAAGAGTCCTCGAGCCCGCCAAAAAGTCAGGACATGGTTTCATGCATTGGATCTTACGGAGGGCAGGGCGGAGGAGCGTGGCCAGCAGTCGGCAGACGACGTGTCGGTCTCCCAAGCCGAACGCTTAAAGCGTGCAGAGATCTCTGCCGAGGAGGTGATCCTCTCTAAGATCGCCAAGCCGAAGAGCACGGAGAAGGGCCAGGTGCTGGTGGTTGGGGTGGATCGGATGCTGACCGCCTTGGCCCGTTGTTGTAAGCCCGCTCCGCCCGATGCGATCCGTGGGTTTGTGACCCGTGGCCGCGGTGTGAGTGTGCATCGTGCTCAGTGCACGACATTTCTCCGGATGTCCGCAGATGCGCCTGAGCGCGTGATTGAGACCGAGTGGGGCTCCACAAATGGGGCAACCGATGCACGTTATTTAGTTGATGCTGTTGTGGTTGCGCGTAGCCGTTCGGATCTTGTACGCGATATCGCAGAGATCCTGGCGCGGGAGAAGATTCCTTTGGCGAAGATGGACTCTTTTCCAAAGGGTGACCTTCTTACTATGGCGCTTAGTCTTCAGGTGGCCGATGGCGAGCAGCTCAAACGTGCTTTGGCCATGATCCGCGAGCTCTCCGGCGTGATATCCGCCCAGCGGGGCTAGAAAACGCGAATTGGAGTTACTTGCCCAGTAGTCCTGCTTTCAGCCCATCCTGTACTGGCTTATCTCCAAGCCAGATTCGCATTAACGCCTGGAAGAAGTCTTCGCCCGGAATGGGTGAGCCGACTGCTTTGCCATTGACCTGGATCTGGGTGCCGGTATCCGGGATGAAGTCCAGATCCAGCAGGTCGTTTTGGCGTGCCTCTTTGATGGAGAGAATGACTTCGCTCAGTCGTGCCATTCGGTCTTTCAGTGCGGCGCTTTGTTGCGCGGTATGGTTGGCGGCGACACCTTCCTCAAGGGCCTTTAAAAAAGTATCGGCGTCCACATTGCGCTTCATGGAGATCGCGATTCGCTTTGGCCCGGGCTGTCCTATCAGATCGGCGGCATTACCCGATCTTTTTTCAACATAAAGGCCCGCTACATAGACGCGAAGGCCGAAACGTGACCGTAGGCCCATCCCGTTCAGGGCGAGATCGCGGCTGGCAAGCTTCAGGGTATCGGCCATTCGCACGGATTCAAGCTCGGCCGCCTGCGCGGGCGTCGCAGGGACGAGGCTTGTGGACATGAGGCCGACAATGGCCGCGGTAGCGAGGTGTCTGATCATGGGGAACTCCTTGTTTGACACATGCTAATTGGGGCCTGACTCTCCTGCTACCAGGAAAGCCCTGATTGGAACGGCAGCCGTCTCTCGTGAAAGGGTCTAAGATGCAGTCATGCGCGCCCTATTGCCAATGCATTGTTTAACCTGGATCCCGATGGTGCTCAGCATCGCTCTTCTTTGGGCGCTGCCGGGGGATGATGCCCATGCGCAGGGCCGTGAGCTCACCGATAAGCGTGATCTCAAGCATCAAGAGTTTCTGAAACGTCTGCCATTGGAGTCACGTTGCAAGGCTGAAGTGGCCGGAGGGGTGTTACTGCCGGATGGCGAGAAACGGTGGAAGTCCGGAGCATTCGAGGTCGAGGCCCAGGATGATTTTCGCGTCACGATCCATCGCATCGAGCAGCTCAATCCAGATGATCGTGAGACCTGTGAGGCCCAGGCCCGTGGGCTCGAATACGACGATACCAAGCGGCTCAATGAACTCCGTGATGGGCACCTGTTGTGCATGCGGCGTGTCTACAACGACCAGGGCAGGCTGCCCCAGTTAAGAGCCTGCCGTATTAGCGTGCTGTTGACTCAGCCAATTCACTTGCGTTGTCTTAATCTTGATCCCATTCTCGATCCGGATGGGGTTTTTGTAGCCCCCAATCTGATGCTGGCGATGTCGCTGCCTCAGGCCGTGATGACTAAGGGAACCTGTCAGGCTGCTGATCGGTACTGACCAGCCGTTAGAGTATCCATCGCAGCGGCGTCAGCAGCAGGTCGATCGATTGAAGTGTGAGTCCCATTAGTGGACGCATCCAGAGCTCTGTGATGATGCCTGCGATGAGCAGGGCCAACACGATAAAAAATCCATACGGTTCGATACGTGCCACGGTGAGCGCCTGGCGCATGGGCAGCAGTCCCACCAGAATTCTGCCCCCATCCATCGGAGGCAGGGGAAAGAGATTAAACACAAACATCACCACATTGACGAGTACGCCGGCCTTGCAGACGGATGCGAGAAAGGTTCCTGTGTCTTGGGGTCCGATGATGAGCATGAGCATCATCGCCCAGATGAGCGCCTGAATGAGATTGACGGCTGGACCGGCGAGTGCCACCCAGACCATGTCTCGTTTTGGATTTCGAAGCGCGCCAAAATCGACAGGCACGGGCTTGGCGTAGCCAAATACAAAAGCGCCGGAGGTTGCGATGGCCAGGCTGACTGGGATCAGAATGGTGCCCACAAGGTCAATGTGTTTGAGCGGGTTTAGGGTGATTCGCCCCAGTTGCCAGGCGGTGGGATCGCCAAAGTGTCGTGCAGCATAGCCGTGTGCTGCCTCATGGATGGTGATGGCAAAGAGCACAGGTATTGCGTACACCGCAAGGGTGACCATTAGGCTATTCGATTCCACGTTCACCACAAGGCCGATGCAACGGCTTCCTCGATCAGGGATTGGACGGCCGGACTGATCCGGTTAAGAAAGTCTAGGCCAGTACGTTGTTCAATGTCGCGAACAGAGGTAATAAACTCCTCAATTTTTCGGTTGGGATGTGGGGAATTTGGCACGACAAATGCAATCGTCTCAACGCGCACAGGATCAAAGACGATCTTGTAGAAGTGGGTCGGTACGGCAACCCGATTGGGACCGATTTTAGGGGGTGATGTGGATTCGAAGATTGGGCCGGTGTAGATGAACAGCTCGCCGCGTCGGGCAACCCATTGACGAATGGTAGATTCAATGTCGCTCCAAATGCCGCGATTCATTCCGGGCCCGACCTGAGGGGCCATATTGGAAAGATAAAAGCTTTCCTCCATGGCCTGGGCGCTCCATCGCATATCTGCAGCAGGCGCCATATGGCCACGATCGTATCCGCTGCCGCGATAGTCCTCCAATTCGGCTCGTTTGCCCTTTGGCAAGTCTGGATCGGGAACAAATCGGTTTGAACGTTGAACGCGACTCACCAGACGATCTGGTGTCATGCGTTGGGCGACCCAGCTCGGTGCTTTTCGCTCTTCATCATGGGCGAGCGCATAGCCGGACCTGCAGAGCAGGGCACCGCGCTCCGAGGGCAGGCCGTACTCCAGAAATTCTTTACATCGATCCTGAGTAGACTGAGCCCAGGACGAGCCCCCAAGGCTCAGTGCCAGTAACAGTAAGACAAGATTTCTTCGGATCAATATCCGGGTATGCACGATTAGGATGACTTCTTCGGCCGAAATGCGGCGCAGACTGCGTCATTGGTGGTGATGCTCGGGCCGCCCATGAGTTCAAGGCCATAGGGGATCGCTGCAAATATTCCGTGAACAATGACCCTTCCCTCTGGGTCACGTACACCCCCCAGGGTCTCTGCGATCGATTTCGGCTGGCCGGGAAGATTGATGATCATTGCCTTGCCGCGTGTCACTCCGACCTGACGTGACAGGATTGCAGTCGGTACGTAGTGCAGACTAATCTGCCGCATTTGCTCACCAAATCCTGGGAGCTCCCGGTGCGCGACCGCCAGGGTTGCCTCTGGTGTGACATCGCGTACAGCTGGACCGGTACCTCCGGTGGTGAAGACCAGATCGCATCGCTCCTGGTCGACGAGCTGAATTAGGGTCTGGCTGATGACCTCTTTCTCGTCTGGAATGAGCCGCTCTACCGTCGTCCACGGGCTCGTGATTGCGCTTTCCAGCCAAGACTTAAGGCCCGGCAGGCCTTTATCTTGATAGAGCCCCTGACTTGCCCGGTCGCTAATGGAGACCAGTCCAATTTTTGCAGTTGTTGATGGGGATGCAGCGTGCTCAGATTCGGCCATGGTACGGGCTCAGAGTGAAATAGGTTCGAAGCCGGTATTATTGCCGCTATGGCCGGAACTAAACAAACATCATCTCCTTTGTTTTATCACCCCGAATCGCTGCGGGAATTATCACTAAAGCTCTTGCAGATGGCCCGGGATGTCGGTGCGACAGACGCTGCGGCAGAGGTCTCCGAGAGTAGTGGGCTGGCCGTGTCGGTGCGAAAGCAGGCGATAGAAACCCTTGAGCGTACTCGAGACCGGGCCGCATCCGTCACCGTTTACAGTGGAACACGACGCGGCCATGCGACGACATCTGATTTTTCTGATCAGGCGTTAAAGTCTGCCGTCGAAAAAGCGTTGGATATTGCCCGCTACACTGCCGAGGATCCGTGTGCAGGCCTTCCTGAAGCTGAGCTCATCGCGCGTGAGAGTCTTCCGATTGACTTGTATTTTCCCTGGGAGATCTCTGCCGAGGCAGCAACGGCGCTCGCCATGGCGGCAGAGAAGGCTGCCTTATCGACAAGCCCGGCAATTCAGAACACCGAGGGGGCGACGGTATCGGCCAATCATGGCCAGTTTTACGCGGCCAATAGCCGGGGATTTATTGGCGGATATCCGTATTCACGCCACTGGTTTTCGGTGGCCCCGATTGCCCAGCAGGGTGACAGCATGCAACGCGATGACTGGTACACCTCCGACCGTGATCCGCGCCGGCTTGCTGACCCAGAGTCGGTTGGCCGTTATGCCGCGCAGCGCGCACTGGCCCGTCTAAATGCGCGCAAGATCTCCACGCAGAAAGTGCCCGTGCTCTTTGAGGCGCCGTTGGCCAGCGGACTACTGGGCGCTTTTGTTCAGGCCGTGAGCGGGGGTGCGTTATATCGCAAGTCCTCTTTTCTGCTGGATAGCATTGGTCAGCAGGTATTCCCGCGGCATATTCAGATTCGCGAGGATCCGCTTATTCCAGGTGGTATGGGCAGTGCCCCATTCGATGACGAGGGGGTTCGCGTCCAGGCCCGGGATGTGGTGAGCGACGGTGTCGTACAGGGTTATTTTCTGTCGTGTTACACCGCGCGAAAGTTAGGCATGCAGTCCACGGGCAATGCGGGAGGTTCACATAATCTCAGCATGACCAGTGGACTCACCCGGCGGCAGGATGATCTAACAGCTATGATTCGCAAGATGAACCGAGGGCTGCTGCTCACCGAGGTCATGGGTCAGGGCGTGAACTATGTCACGGGCGATTACTCACGCGGTGCATTCGGCTACTGGATTGAGAATGGCGAGATTGTTCATCCGGTAGAAGAGATCACAATTGCAGCGAATATGAAAGACATGTTCCGTGGAATTGTGGCTATCGGTGCAGACACGATCTGCCGTGGCACTAAGTCGGTCGGATCCATTCTGATCGATGAGATGACGATCGCAGGAAGTTAAATCTCTGCGGTACCTGAGCCGTGCTGGGGAGCCACGCGAATGGCTCGAATGACGCCAGGCACACGTCGAACACGCCGCAGGACATTGGCCAGATGCTGTCGCTCCCGGACTTCAATCGTCAGATTCATGATGGCCAACGTCTGATCTTTAGGTGCAGTGTTGGCGCCAACAATATTGGCGTCTGCCCCGGAAATTGCCGAGGCAACCCGGGCCAGGATGCCTCGCAGATCTTGCGTTTCAATGACCAGTTGAGTTTGAAAGAGACGTTTGAGTTGTTCGGCCCACACAATATCGGCCCATCGCGATGGGTCCTTTGCCCGCTGGCGTCTTCCCAATCCACAGGTGGCCCGGTGGACAACGAGTCCGGCACCGCCGCGCATCAGTCCAATCGCCGCATCACCTCCGATCGGTCCGCAACAGGTAGCGTATTGAACGGTGGATCCTTCGCTGCCATCAATGGTGATCGCCTCGGCGGTTGTCGAGAAATGTGTTCGCGCGATCGCCAGGGCATTTTTAGCGTGATCAGGTAGATGGGCGATCAGTGGGCCTGCGGTCTGCGGTACAAGTCGTCGCGCGGCAACGTGGGCAAGCGTAAGCCCGAGGCCGATGTCTTCGAGTAAGGCGTCTTTGTCGTGGGCAGTGTTCTCGGCAAGAAACTGCTGCCACTCGAGATGTTGATCGTCGATGCCATCGGCACCAAGCGCCTTCAGGGCCTGGTCAAGCAGACGCTGGCCAAACTCGATGGCCTCGGTGCGGGTGGTGGTCTTCAGGCGATGCCGAATCTCTGCCCGCGCTTTAGCGGTTTTAACAAAGCTAAGCCATGCGGGATGCGGATTTGCCTGCGAGTCGGTCTGAATACTGATGACATCACCATTACGCAGCGGGGTGTCTAGACCGACCGGGCGGTGATTAATCTCTGCAGATACGCAGTGGTTGCCGACATCGGAGTGAACGTTATATGCGAAATCGACAGGCGTGGATCCGCGGGGCAGCTCGCGAATCGCGCCCTTTGGCGTAAAGACATAGACCACGTCAGGGAAGAGATCAATCTTTACGCTGTCAAGAAACTCCGAGGGATCACGGGTCTGTGACTGGACCTGCACGAGGGATTGCATCCATTCGTGGGCGCGGGCTTGTAAGGGTGAGACGCCCGCATCCAGGTTTTCTTTATACATCCAGTGTGCGGCAACACCTGCCTCAGAGACATGATGCATCTCCTCGGTTCGAATCTGAAACTCTACCGGCGTGCCATAGGGGCCGATCACCGTTGTGTGCAGGGACTGATAGCCGTTTGATTTCGGTAATGCAATGTAGTCCTTGAACTTGCCTGGCATGGGCTTATACAGCGCATGCAGGGCGCCGAGCGTGAGATAGCAGTCGGAGATCTTTCCCACCAGAATGCGAAAGCCATAGACATCGAGCACCTCGGCAAAGCTCAGATGTTTCTCGATCATTTTTTTGTAGGTTGACCACAGGCTTTTCTCCCGCCCCTCGACCTTGGCCTGAATACCGAACTTAGGCAGATGAAGAGCCACTGCAGACTGCAGCCGTCCGACAACTTCGCGACGGTTACCGCGTGCGGAGAGAATCGCCTTCGAGAGCGTGGCGTAACGCCGGGGATAAAGCCCCGAAAAACTCAGGTCCTCGAGCTCGCGAAAGGCGGCATTCAGGCCAAGTCGATGGGCAATCGGTGCATAGATATCAAGGGTTTCCTTGGCAATACGGCGCCGTTTTTCAGGTGGCACACCATCTAAGGTTCGCATGTTGTGGAGTCGATCAGCGATCTTGATCAGAATCACACGCACATCGCGCGCCATGGCGAGAAGCATCTTTCGAAAATTCTCGGCCTGCGCCTCTTCGCGATTACGAAACTCCACCGCGTCAAGCTTGGAGAGGCCATCGACAAGATCAGCGACCTCCCGGCCGAAGCGTTCTTTAATTTCCTCTGTCGTGGCCGCGGTGTCCTCTACTGTGTCGTGTAACAGCGCGGCCATCAGGGCCTGACCATCGAGCCGCCACTGAGTGCAGAGCTCGGCTACCGCGAGCGGGTGGGAGACGTAGGGTTCGCCGGACTGGCGGTATTGGCCGAGATGGGCCTGGTCACTAAATCGATAGGCGGCCTTGAGCCGCTCGCAGTCTTCGTCGTTGAGGTAGGCCCGGGCGCGTTCGATGAGCGGGCCTACGGAAACAGCCCGCAGAGCGGGACTGTTCACTTAGATCGGTACTTTCCTAAGCATCTCGCGGCCAACATGCTGTCCAGCAATCTCGCGCAGCGCAGTCACCGTGGGTTTATCACGCGATTCCAGCTTCGGAGACGCACCTTGTGCGAGCTGTCGGGCACGGTAGGCGGCCGCTAAGGCAAGTTCGAACCGATTTGGAATGTATTGGAGACAGTCTTCTACGGTAATGCGTGCCATATGCAGATCTCGATCTAGAGTGGTTTAGTCGGAAGCGTCTGCCGGCCAAGATCGAGAAACGAATGCTTCAAGATCCTGAAGGGCAACGCTAAAGTCTTGATTTATAATAACATAATCGAATTCTTCGGCATGCGACATCTCTTCGGCCGCAGCCGCCAGTCGTCGTTGAATCACCTCTTCCGTGTCTTGGCCGCGTGCCCGAAGCCGGGCCTCGAGCTCTGAGAGCGAGGGCGGCAGGATGAATACGCTGCGTGGTGCCCGGCCGGGGTCGGAAAAGGTCTCGCGGATCTGTCGGGCCCCCTGCCAGTCGATCTCTAGGATCACGCTGCGCCGTGCAGCGCGCTGGCTCTGAATCCACTCTCGAGATGTTCCGTAAAAATTTCCGTGGACTTCGGCCCACTCGAGGAATTCCCCGGCATTCCGCTGCCGGATAAATGCTTCTGAGGATGTAAAAAAGTATTCGCGTCCATGCTGTTCACCGGGCCGCGGCGGGCGCGTTGTCGTCGAAATCGACAGCGTCCAGTCGGGATGACGCGCTAAGAAGGCGCTGACCAGGCTCGACTTGCCCGCGCCCGATGGCGCGGCAATCATGAGCAGTCGACCCTCACTCAAGATTTTGTACCTGCTCGCGGATCTGTTCAATTAAAAGCTTCATCTCGATCGAGATGTTGCTCAGCTCAATCGAAGCTGATTTTGATCCCAAGGTGTTTGCTTCGCGATTCATCTCTTGGGTGAGAAAATCCAGGCGCTTACCAATGCCGCGGGGGGAGCTGCCCGTGGTGGGTATGCAGGCCTCGCGCGCTGCAGCGATATGTGCCCGTAGTCGATCCAGTTCCTCGGCGATGTCGAGCCGCAGTCCGAACAGGGCCGCCTCTTGTCGGACCCTTTCCTCGAGAGCGGTGAGACGGTCTTTTTCAAGTGCAAGGCCTCCCGTCGCAGCACCCAGCGCTTCACGAAGCTTTTCGGTAAGCCGATGCTGTTGGGCAACGACTGCCTGCGGTACAAGGCCATGGGCTTTTTCACAGAGCTGGGCGAGTAGAGCCAGTCGGTCCTCGATCGTGCGAATAAGTTTCTCGCCCTCGGCGAGCCGATTGCGAATGAATTGCGCGAGCGCATCTTCAATGAGTTGATCGATCAGTGCGGTCCATTGCTCTGAGGTGAGCTGGGATTCGATGACCACCCCGGGAAGTTTTAACAGGTCGTTGACTGAGAAGGGTGCGATCTCAGGATGATCGGTGCGAATTTCATGGGCGAGCCGAAGCGCAGAGGACAGTCCCGCAGGATTAATCCGGGTCGCGGTGAGGCTCGTGTCTGATCGGCTGATGTTCAGACGACATTCGACCTTTCCCCGATTGATCTTTGCCTGAAGCCGATCCCGAAGCATCGCCTCGGCCCATCGGAATTCCTCTTGGAGTCGGGGGTGAAATTCAAAAAACCGGCTATTGACACTGCGAATCTCCAGGCCAAGGCGGCCGGATGGGCAGTCAATTTGCGCGCTGCCAAAGCCGGTCATGCTGGGGTGGGCCATCGGAGTCTTCTCGAAATTGAATGGGTCGAGGTATTGTAAGGGTCTCAAACAAAGGAAATTCAACATGACACAGTCATCACAGCATGCGCGGGGTGCCGCCGCTTTGTCTCAGCCGGTTCGGCCCAGTGGCAGGCTGGCCAGCCAGCTGCGGCCGGTGAGCCTTCAGCGCCGGTACACCAAACATGCAGAGGGATCGGTACTCGTGAGTTTTGGAGATACCAAGGTGCTCTGCACTGCATCGGTAGAGGAGCGGGTACCTGGGTTTCTGAAGGGCCAGGGCTCGGGCTGGGTCACGGCGGAGTACGGCATGCTGCCCAGATCGACACACACGCGTAGTGACCGTGAGGCGGCCAAGGGAAAGCAGAGTGGAAGAACGCAGGAAATCCAACGGCTGATTGGCCGCTCACTCAGGGCGGTCACCGATCTTAAAATGCTTGGCGAACGAACCATCACGATCGATTGCGACGTGATTCAGGCTGACGGTGGAACGCGCACTGCAAGCATCACGGGGGCCTGCGTGGCACTCGCAGATGCGCTTCATGGCCTGGCGCGAGACGGTTTGATTCATCAGAGCCCATTACGAGAGTCCGTCGCGGCGATCTCGGTCGGCATATGGAAAGGCCTGCCCGTTTTGGATCTTGACTACGAGGAGGATTCCTCCTGTGATACTGATATGAACGTTGTGATGACCGATGCGGGTGGCATTGTGGAGCTGCAGGGCACTGCCGAGGGAGAGCCATTTTCGCGGGCACAGTTTGATGAGCTTCTGCTGCTCGCCTCTCAGGGTATCAGCCAGCTGCATGAGTTTCAGCAGGCGTTGATTCAGGATCCAGAGAGACTGTCGGTTTTGGTGGAATGAAATCGACCTGGGTATTGGCCTCGTCAAATGCCGGAAAGCTAAGGGAATTTGAGCAGGCGCTCGGGCCTGTGCTGGCTGAAAGAAATATTGCGCTTGTCAATCAATCTTCTCTCGGCATTGAGGCCGCAGAGGAGCCCCACGACTGCTTTGAGCAAAATGCGCTCGCCAAGGCACGGCATGCGAGCCGTCTGTCGGGACACCCGGCGCTTGCAGATGACTCGGGAATCTGTGTGCCGATATTGGGTGGTGCTCCCGGTGTGCGTTCCGCTCGGTTTTTCTCGGATGCAGTCGCCCGTGCCGACCCATCCGAAGCCGACGACATCCACAAGATTCAATCCGCGAACGTCTCCATCGACGAAGCAAATCTCAGGTGGCTCTTACGCTGTGTGTGGCATGCCCTTGGTCGGCAGCCCGCTGTTACGCATCAGCCCATGACAGAGGCGGGATTTCAGACTGTGATCGCCTTTGTTCGGTTCGCAGATGATCCAAATCCGCTTTTGGCTGCGGGCCACTGGAGCGGCCTGCTGCTATCAGCGCCCAGGGGCAGTCAGGGTTTTGGCTATGACCCGATTTTTCTGGATCCTGTCCTGTCGATGACGGCAGCAGAGATGTCGCTTGAGCAGAAACGCCAGGTGGGTCATCGGGGCAGGGCGCTCGATGCCCTGCTGACAAGGCTTGCTCAGTGATTCGGTTTGAGCAACTCCCGGAGCTGTCACTCTATGTCCACCTGCCATGGTGCGTACGGAAATGTCCGTACTGCGATTTCAATTCGCATGAGCAGAAAAGCCAGCTTCCCGAGCAGGCCTATATCGATGCGTTGATTCAGGATTTGCAGTCAAGTCTTCCTCAGATCTGGGGTCGGCCGGTGGTCAGCGTCTTTATTGGCGGAGGAACACCGAGTCTTTTTTCGGCGCAGGGCATGCAGCGGTTGCTATCGGAGATACGGTCTTTGGTGCCGTTAATTCCGGATGCAGAGATCACGATGGAGGCCAATCCGGGGACATTTGATGCTGAGCGCTTTGCCGGGTTTCGGGATGCCGGCGTGAATCGGCTATCGCTAGGCGTTCAGTCTTTTATGGATTCCCAGTTACATGCCTTGGGCCGTGTGCATGATGCCGAACAGGCGCGTCGCGCGATTGCGCAGGCAAAGCCACTGTTTGATCGGCTTAATATTGATCTGATGTTTGGACTGCCCGGCCAGAGTCTTAAAGCGCTTGAGGCAGAGCTGGACATTCTGAGTAGCTTCGCGCCGAGTCACGTATCGCTCTATCAGCTGACATTAGAGCCGAATACGCTCTTTGCGGTCAGGCCACCGTCCGGGCTTCCCGACGATGATCTCCTCGCTGATATGCAGTCCTTGGTCATTGAGCGACTGGCCCAGCGTGGGCTTGTCCGTTATGAGATCTCCGGCTTCGCAGCGCCTGGACAGGAATGCCGACACAATCTGAACTACTGGAGTTTTGGTGATTATCTGGGCATCGGCGCAGGGGCCCATGGAAAGCTCTCCTTTGCAGACCGGATCGTTCGTACTGTGAAGCCACGGCATCCCGACGGGTTTATGCGACAGCCCTCGGAGGGCGGAACCGAGACGCCCGTTCGCTCGGAAGATCTGCCGTTTGAGTTCATGCTCAATGCCCTTCGCTTAATTCAGGGTGTGCCCTCCGGCCGATGGGCACAGACCACGGGGATTCAGGTCGGATCCCATCCGTTTCTTCTTGACCGGATTGGCGTCGCCCAGTCCCGAGGGCTGATGTCGTTCAGGCCGGATCGATTCCAGGCCTCGGCCCGCGGCATCGAACTTTTAAATGATCTTCAGTCGCTCTTTCTCCCCTAAAACCGGTATTGAACCAGTTTGGTGCGCATATTTTGAAGTGACGGTATGCTGCACTATAATTGTGCATTAAATGCACCATATTGGTTATATTTTTTCAATTTTATTTTATAAAAACATTCTAAATTATTGATTTTTCGTACTTTATGAGCAGGCACGGTTCTCGCTCATAGAAACCCATTGTTGGTTCGTTTTTTCTGGAATTGCTATTACAAAAGGAGAAGTTGCTATGCCTACCCCTCATGAAGTCATGAAAATGGTTGCCGATAATGAAGTGAAGTTTGTGGACTTCCGGTTCACGGATACCCGCGGCAAGGAGCAGCACGTGACTGTTCCGGTCAGCCACTTCGATGAGGACAAGTTTGAGTCGGGCCATGCTTTTGATGGTTCGTCAATCGCAGGCTGGAAAGGAATCGAGGCCTCCGACATGCTGCTGATGCCGGATCCAAACACGGCTGTGTTGGATCCCTTCCGCGAGGAAGCCACCCTGAATCTGACCTGTGATGTGGTCGAACCCTCCGACGGCAAGGGCTATGACCGGGACCCCCGTTCGATTGCCAAGCGGGCCGAGGCCTACCTGAAGTCCACGGGCATCGGTGACACCGCGTATTTCGGGCCGGAGCCTGAGTTCTTTATTTTCGATGGCGTGACCTGGAATGTGGATATGTCAGGCTGCGCGGTGAAGATCAAATCCGAGGAGGCCAGCTGGTCCACCGGTATCGAATACGAGGGCGGAAATCTTGCCCACCGTCCGGCGGTGAAGGGCGGCTACTTTCCAGTTCCCCCGATCGACTCATTTCAGGATATTCGCTCCGAGATGTGTCTGATCCTCGAGCAGATGGGTGTGCCCGTTGAGGTGCATCACCACGAGGTAGCGGGCGCGGGCCAGTGCGAGATTGGTACCAAGTTCAGCACGCTTACCCAGCGTGCCGACTGGACACAGATCCTGAAATACGTCGTTCAAAACGTGGCGGCAAGCTATGGCAAGACCGCAACATTTATGCCCAAGCCTGTCGTGGGCGATAACGGTTCTGGAATGCACTGCCATCAGTCGGTATGGAAAGATGGGCAGAACCTGTTCGCGGGCAACGGCTATGCTGGGCTCTCTGAGTTTGCGCTGTATTACATCGGCGGCATCATCAAGCATGCGCGCGCGCTCAATGCGATTACCAATCCAGGAACCAACAGCTACAAGCGTTTGGTGCCCGGCTTCGAGGCCCCTGTTAAGCTCGCTTACTCGGCTCGTAATCGTTCTGCATCGATTCGAATTCCTCACGTCAGCAGCCCCAAGGCGCGCCGCATTGAGGTCCGCTTCCCGGACCCGACTGCGAATCCCTATATGGCATTTGCGGCCATGCTGATGGCGGGACTCGATGGTGTAATGAACAAAATCCATCCTGGCGAGGCCGCAGATAAGAATCTGTATGACCTGCCGCCCGAGGAAGACAAAAAGATCCCGACGGTCTGCTCATCGCTGGATCAGGCGCTCGAGGCCCTTGATAAAGACCGTGAGTTCCTTACCCGTGGTGGTGTCTTCAGCAACGACATGATCAATGCGTTTATCGATCTCAAGATGGAGGAAGTCACTCGTTTTCGTATGACGACCCACCCGGTTGAGTTCGACATGTATTACTCGCTGTAACCGGGGCCTTGCCCCTGATCGTGCCGCTCTTCTGTCTGATGTGAGCGCCCGGCGATTTCGCAGCCTTGATCTGATTGCCACTGCGGTGGTGATTCTCGATCAGGGGCTGCGAGTCCACCACATCAATCAGCCTGCAGAGGCCCTGTTTGGGGTCTCTAGCCGGCAGCTGGAGGGCGCCTGTCTGATGGATGTGCTGGAGGTTGCACCGGAGGTTGAGCAGATGTTGAGAGAAGCATCAGAGCAACTGTTTGAATCCAAGCGACAGCAGTGCGATTGGCCTTTGGCGATGCGCGGGCCTGTGGAGTTCGATGCCACTGTAACGGTTCATCCCGAGGAAGAGGGCCTGATGCTGAGCCTGGAACTTAGAGAAATTGCCCAGCAGCGCAAGGCCGACCGAGAGGTCCATCAGGCGGATCTCACCCATGCCAACAAAGAGATGTTGCGTAACCTCGCCCACGAGATCAAAAACCCCCTCGGGGGTGTCCGGGGGGCTGCCCAGCTCTTGGATCGTGAGCTGCCCAGTGATGAGCTGCGCGAGTACACCCAGGTGATCATCAAGGAGGCTGACCGGCTCCAGGGGCTGGTGGATCAGATGCTTGCTCCCCATCGACGGCTCCGGGTGATGGAGTCTGTGAATATCCACGAGGTCTGCGAGCGTGTGCGGAGTCTGATGCTGGCTGAATTTACCAGCGGGCTTGTCATTCGACGGGACTACGACATCAGTATTCCAGAGATCCGTGGCGACCGAGAGCAGCTGATTCAGGTTGTTCTGAATGTGGTGCGTAACGCCGCTGAGGCCTTACACGGCGAGGGCGAGGTTGTGCTCCGGTCCCGGGTCTCGCGGCAGGTTACGATCGCGAAGAAACGCTATCGGCTCGCATTGGATCTGCACGTGATCGATAACGGACCCGGTATCCCAGAAGCGCTTCGCGAGCGGGTGTTTTATCCGTTGGTGACAGGCCGTGCGCAGGGCCATGGACTTGGACTCACGCTTGCACAGAGTTATGTGCATCAGCATGGCGGTGTCATCGATGTGGAAAGCCGTCCTGGC
>Ga0255182_1001038_pt1 | contig 15707 bp, 15 predicted proteins | sample Atl_UVDOM_RepA_8_FD_188420 | JGI IMG/M metagenome (GOLD analysis project Ga0255182, IMG submission 188420) | Freshwater microbial communities from Altamaha River, Georgia, United States - Atl_UVDOM_RepA_8d | ecosystem: Environmental > Aquatic > Freshwater > River | place: USA: Georgia...
CCTCAAGCTTGAATTCCAGCGTGTATCTGCCACGCGGCTGCCCGTCTTTCCTGTTACTCATTTCGCTCTCCATTTCCTGAATTTGAACATCAGCTATGGAGTACGTTTTTCGGGGGCAACCTCAGTTCGACCGGCGGTGGTAAAAAGGCGTGTGATTCGACCCGGATTGGATGGATGCACCTCCATTGGCGAGCGTCCTAGCCTTCTAATGATTAGGACTTCACTTTCCGGAAGCGTTTGTCCTCGACAACACCGAATTTAGAATAGGCAATCCTTGCTTGAGTGACCCGAACTCCAGGAAAGTATTCAACTAGGGTGCGTACGGCGTCAACAGGAATGTCACATCGAGGGCCGAGTATTACTTCCCGCAGGACTAGGGTATCCGAGAATGGAACAAAGTGGAGGCCCGACTGACGAGAGAGTTCCTCAAGCTTGAAGAACTGTCGAAGCTCATCCTCGTACGACCAGCCATCAAACTTTGTATAGCGCAGGCGTTCCAACAGGTTGTCGATAGTTGATTGAGTAGTCTCTTTCGCAAGAATCTTGACCCTGTGAAGGCCTTGTATGTAATGCACTGGCACGAGCAACTGATCCGGGACATCGAAACCGAGAGCGATTCCACGATGCTTGTCTGCATAGTGACTCCACAATAGTGGGCTACGCCAGGTCCTTGAGAAGCATAGCAGGCCCTCCGTTAAGTTGATCTGTTCCTTCTTAGCGCGGATGCCAACTCGAAGGTCAACCTCCGCGACGTCGACTGCAAGTAGTTCGAACGGGTCGTTGAGATCATTGAACCGCGCCACCTTTAGACGACGTAGCGCGATATTGCTTAATGCGAACTGCGAAGTAGTGAGGTTGTAGACGCGCATAAAGACCTATCAACTACAAGCATTTATGAGGGTCGCAAGAGTTTTTAGGAACGACTCAGAATTTTTTCATAATGCCAATAGCTTTTCCAATGAAACATTAACAATTGTTCATCAAAAAATTAGAAATCCTTTCCGAGAAAATCCAGCCTCGCCTCAATATCATCTCGATTCAAATTATATTTAGCAATAAATGACCTAAGAGTCAAATCACTCTTTTTCGAGTTGCAATCAACACAAACCAGCACCATGTTTCTTTCCGTCGACTCTCCACCCTTCGATAACGGATAGATATGATCAGCATGACCTCCGTCTTTAATCACACGCTCACAATAAGGGCAGAATTCATTATTTAATAGAAACTTTTTGACTGCAGAACCAAGCTTTCGCTTTTTTAAAGTATTCTCCGCAGCCTTGTTCTTCAGTGACTGGTCCTTTACTTTTTTATCCTCCAGAACCCTAATTCTGTCTCTGACTTTTAAGAGCCACTGATTGATCTCAACAGTAGATTTTTTGGCAGAATCATGCCTCCTATGAATTGATTGAATTTTATCAAGCTCCGATTTTAAATCAGCAATTTCAGAGCTCAAAATTGATATACGCTTTACAGATGATTCAGGCAACTCTTTAATGCCAAACAATGAAGAAATGAAACCTGACTTGGGAACCAAATTCGCACGATGACGACTAATTTCTTGATTTTTCTGATCTATCAATTTTTCCAATTCCTCCCTCGATCTTCCAAGTGAACTTATATAATCATCACTCTTTATATCTAAACTCAATTTTTTTATCTTCCCGAGAGCCCACTCCTCTTTGGAACGAAGATTATCAAGACTGAGTTTTGACAAACCATTTCCGCGACCGTAACTCATCCTTTAAATCCAAAAAAATGCGATTAAATTGATATAGGCACTTCACGAATACATTAAAACTTCAACCCTTGTCCTTCTCCTCCGGCCAGTCGCGGATGTAAGCCTTGAGCATCTGGTTTTCGAAGTTCTGCGCGTCGACCACCGCCTTGGCCACGTCGTAGAAACTGATCACGCCCATCAGGGTGTCGCCGTCCATCACCGGCATGTAGCGGGCATGGTGTTCGAGCATCATGCGGCGCACCGCGTCGACGTCGGTTTCGCTGCTGCATTGCAGGGGCTGCGCCTGCATGGCCTGGCGCACCTGGGCCTGGCCGACCTGGCCGCCGTTGGCCATGATGGTGCGGATGACCTCGCGGAAGGTCAGCATGCCGGCCAGCTGACCACGGTCCATGACGACCAGCGAGCCGAGGTCCTTGTCGGCCATGAACTGCACGGCCTGCATCAGCGGCTCGTCGGGGTTGACGGTGTAGAGGGTGTGGCCTTTGACGCGCAGGATGTCGCTGACGTGCATGAAAGAAGTCTCCAGGTGACGGGCGTGTGACACGCCAAGGGTTCTGTTCGGACTTCAATATAGCCCACAATGGTGCGTGAGCTTAGGGCGCTGCCCTTTCATTCAACTTATCGGAGACACCCTGCCATGCCCGGCTATTCCGACCCCGGCTTTGACACCCTGGCGCTGCACGCCGGGGCCGCGCCCGACCCCGCCACCGGCGCCCGCGCCGTGCCCATCCACCTCACAACCTCCTTCGTCTTCGAGTCCAGCGACCAGGCCGCAGCACTGTTCAACCTGGAACGCGCCGGCCATGTCTACAGCCGCATCAGCAACCCGACCACCGCCGTGCTGGAGCAACGCGTGGCGGCGCTCGAAGGCGGCATTGGCGCCATTGCCACCGCCAGCGGCCAGGCTGCGCTGCACCTGGCCATCGCCACCCTCATGGGCGCGGGCAGCCACATCGTGGCGTCCACCGCGCTGTACGGCGGCTCGCAGAACCTGCTGCACTACACGCTGCGGCGCTTTGGCATCGAGACGACTTTCGTCAAGCCAGGCGACATCGACGCCTGGCGCGTCGCCATCCGGCCCAACACCAAACTGCTGTTTGGCGAAACCGTAGGCAACCCGGGGCTGGATGTGCTGGACATTCCCACCGTGAGCCAGATCGCGCACGAGGCGGGCGTGCCGCTGCTGGTGGATTCCACCCTCACCTCGCCCTGGCTGATCAAACCGTTTGACCACGGCGCTGACCTGGTCTACCACTCGGCCACCAAGTTCCTCTCGGGCCACGGCACGGTGATCGGCGGCGTGCTGGTGGACGCAGGCAGCTTTGACTGGGAGCGTTCGGGCAAGTTCACCGAGCTGACCGCCGCCTACGAGGGCTTTCACAACATGGTGTTTTCAGAAGAAAGCACGGTGGGCGCCTTTTTGCTGCGCGCCCGGCGTGAGGGCCTGCGCGACTTTGGCGCCTGCCTGTCGCCGCACAGCGCCTGGCTCATTTTGCAGGGCATCGAGACCCTGCCGCTGCGCATGGCCCGACACATGGACAACACCGCCAAGGTGGTCGAGTTTCTGGCCAGCCACCCGCTGGTCAGCCGCGTCGGTCACCCGCTGCTGGAGAGCCACCCCAGCCACGCGCTGGCGCAAAAGCTCCTGCCACGCGGCGCGGGCTCGGTTTTCAGCTTCGACATTGCGGGCAGCCGCGCCCAGGGCAAGGCCTTCATCGAGGCGCTCAAGGTCTTCAGCCATCTGGCCAATGTGGGCGACGCCCGCAGCCTGGTCATTCACCCGGCCAGCACCACCCACTTTCGCATGAGCGACGAGGCGCTGGCGCAGGCGGGCATCGGCCCCGGCACGATCCGCCTGTCGATCGGCCTGGAAGACCCGGCCGATCTGATCGACGACCTGAAGAAGGCGCTGAAATCGGCGGAGAAAGCGGCATGAAGATCGGCAACATCTACGCCTACACCGGCGGCAAGGACTTCGACCCCGCCAAGCCGACCGTGGTGTTCATCCACGGTGTGCTCAACGACCACAGCGTCTGGATTCTGCAAAGCCGCTACTTGGCCCACCACGGCTGGAACGTGCTGGCGATTGACCTGCCCGGCCACTGCAAGAGCGGCGGTGAACCGCCAGCCAGCGTGGAAGACGCCAGCACGGCCATCGTCGGTCTGCTCGATGCCGCAGGCGTGAAGCAGGCCGCACTGGTCGGCCACAGCTTCGGCTCGTTGATCGCGCTGGAGACCGCGGCCCGTGCGCCCGAGCGCGTGAGTCACCTGGTGCTGGTGGGCACGGCCTTCCCGATGCGCGTCTCACCCGCACTGCTCGAGTCGTCGGTCTCTGCGCCCATGAAGGCCATCGACATGGTCAACAGTTTTTCGCATTCCACCTTGGCGCCGCCGCCCTCGGCGCTCGGCCCGGGCACCTGGCTGTATGGCGGCAGCAAAGCGCTGATGCGCCGGGTGCTGGCTAGCAACACCCAGGTCAATGTGTTTTTCACCGGATTCAAGGCCTGCGACAGCTACGCTGGTGGCGAAGCGGCCATGGAACAGGTACAGTGCCCCACCCTGTTCGTGCTGGGCAGCGCCGACCAGATGACGCCGCCCAAGGCGGCGCAAAGTCTGGTCAGCCGGGCAAAAAACGCGAAAGTGGTCAAGCTACCTGCAGGCCATGCACTCATGACCGAGGCGCCCGACGGCGTGCTGCAGGCACTCAAGGATTTCCTCAAAGTCTGAAGGCCACGCCTGGAGAACCGCATGAACGACACCCCTGCGCCGCAACACACCAGCTTTGCCGAGTTCTACCCCTTCTATCTGAGCGAACACAGCCACCGCACCTGCCGGCGTCTGCACTTTCTGGGGAGCACGCTGGCCCTCGTCTGCCTGGCCATGCTGCTGGCCACCGGCAAACCTCAGTACCTGCTGTATGGCCTGCTGTGTGGTTACGGCTGCGCGTGGATCGGGCACTTCGTGTTCGAAAAGAACAAGCCCGCCAGCTTCAAGCGCCCGCTCTACAGCTTCATGGGCGACTGGGTGATGTACAAGGACATCTGGACCGGGCGCATTCCGTTCTGAGCCGGGCACGCCGGATCGCTAGGCTTGCCAGCCCAGGCGGTCCTGGTCGCGCACCACATGCCCGGCACCGACTTTGAGGTGCAGCCGGTGCCCGCGGGTGCGGCAAGCCTCGATCTGGTCCAGCAACTCGTTCAACTGGGCCGTGCTGGGGGTGGTCTGGTGCTGCTGGCGCAGCCAGCGACGCAGCACCTCGGCCTGCCGGGCGCGGCGGAGCGACTGCAGCGCCGCCAGTTGCGGCGGCACCCCCACCCGCGCCAGATCCTCGGCCGCCACTTCATCAATGAGCGCCTGCGCCTGGGCCGCATGCGCGGCGCTGCGGGCGAAAGTGTCACGAAAACCCGGCAAGGCGGCTTCGAGCACGGGCAACACACGGGCGCGGATGCGGTTGCGGGTGAAGCGTTCGTCCTGGTTGCTGGGGTCTTCGACCCAGGCCTCGCCGCGCTGGCGCAGCCATTCACGCAGATCGGCGCCCGCCACCTGCAGCCAGGGCCGGTGCCAGCGCAGACCCAGCCGCTCCCACTGGGCCGGCATGGCGGCCAGGCCAGGCAGACCACTGCCGCGCGAAAGCGCAATCAGCAGGGTTTCGATCTGGTCGTCGGCATGCTGGGCCAGGGCCACGTCGCGCACATCGGGCCAGTGTTGCTGAACGGCCTGCGCCAGCGCGGTGTAGCGCGCCTGGCGGGCGGCGTCCTCCGGGCTCTGGCCCGCGACAGCTCGCGCGTCCACATGGCAGACCGCCAGCGGGACCAGCAACCGATCGCACAGTTGCCGGCAAAAGGCTTCGAAGTCGTCCGCCGCTTGTTGCAGTCCATGATGCACATGCACCGCGCGGACCTGCCCAGGCCAGCGCTCAGCGCAGGCCATCAGCAAGGCGGTCGAGTCGGCGCCACCGGACAAGGCCACCGCCAAGGGCAGGCGCGGGTGGAAGTCCGCGAGGGCTTTTTCAATCGACTGCGTCATGGTGTGGTTGCCGTGGGGACGGCCGCGCTGCGCAATAACGCGAAGGCAGACGAGATTGCCGCGCTTCGCTCGCAATGACAAGTTTTGCCGTCATCGCGAGGCGCGCAGCGATGTGACGCTTCCCAGCCTTATTTGGCCTTGGTGTCGGTGAACCGGCCGTAGCTCTGCAGGCGCTCGTAGCGGCGGTCGAGCAGTTCCTTGGGCTTGAGGTCGGCGACCTGGCGCCAGGCGTCTGCGAGCGCACGCTTGAGGAAGGCGGCCATCTGCTCAGGATCGCGGTGGGCGCCGCCCACCGGTTCGTTGACAATCTTGTCGATCAGGCCGAGGGCCTTGAGGCGGTGCGCGGTGATGCCCAGCGCTTCGGCGGCCAGCTCGGCCTTCTCGCCGGTCTTCCACAAAATCGACGCGCAGCCCTCGGGGCTGATGACCGAGTACACCGAGTACTGCAGCATCAGCACCTGGTCAGCCACCGAAATCGCCAAGGCGCCACCGGAGCCGCCTTCACCGATGATCGTGGTGATGATCGGCACTTCGAGCTGCGCCATCTCGAAGATGTTGCGACCGATGGCCTCGGACTGGCCGCGCTCTTCGGCGTCAATGCCGGGGTAGGCACCGGGCGTGTCGACAAAGGTGAAGACCGGCAACTTGAACTTCTCGGCCGTCTTCATCAGGCGCAGGGCCTTGCGGTAGCCCTCGGGCTTGCTCATGCCGAAGTTGCGCAGCGCGCGCTCCTTGGTGTCGCGGCCCTTCTGGTGGCCCAGCACCATGCAGGCCTGGCCATTGAAGCGCGCCAGACCGCCGACGATGGACTGGTCATCAGCAAAGTGGCGGTCGCCGTGCAGCTCGACAAAGTCGGTGAAGATCGCGTTCACATAGTCCAGCGTGTAGGGCCGCTCGGGGTGGCGCGAAATCTTGGTGACCTGCCAGGGGGTCAGGTCGCTGTAGATGTCCTTGGTGAGCTGGTGGCTCTTTTTGGTGAGCTGGTCGATTTCGTCGGTGATGTCCACCGCGGACTCGCTTTGCACATAGCGCAGCTCTTCGATCTTGGCTTCGAGTTCGGCAACTGGCTGCTCGAAATCGAGAAACGTACGTTTGGCCAAGTTTTTCTCCTGAATTGATTCGCAAGTAGACCGAAAGGTGTCAATAAGCCACCGGCAGCGGGTCCAGCGAGCGCCAAATATACCAAGTTGCCACCGTGCAGTACGGCTGCCAGGCCTGGGCCACTTCGCGCAGGTCGCTGCGGCTGACCGGTTCGCCTGAAAAATAGCTGCGGCTGACGCCATTGATCAGGCCCACATCATCCAGCGGCAGCACATTGGGCCGCATCAGGTGGAAGATCAGGAACATCTCGGCCGTCCAGCGGCCGATACCGCGGATGGCCACCAGCTCGGCAATGATGGCCTCGTCGTCCATGTCCTGCCAGTCCTTGACATGCACCGCACCGGAATCGAAATGCAGGGACAGGTCCACCAGGTATTCGACCTTGCGCGCCGACAGGCCGGCCGCACGCATATCGTCCACCTTGAGCTTGAGCACGGTGGCCGGCGTGAGCTTGCGCGAGAGGCTGGTAAAGCGGTCCCAAACCGACTGCGCAGCCTTGACCGAAATCTGCTGGCCAACGATGGAACGCGCCAGCGTGACAAAGGCGTCGTTTCGTGACGCCAGAATGGCATCGCCAAACTGGGGAATGAGCTTTTTCATCACCCGGTCCTTGCGCGCCAGGTGCGCGCAGGCCTCGGCCCAGTACTCGGGCGTGACGGGCTTGATGGACGTGACCGCGCTCAAGCCTTGGCCTCCCAGGTCGTACCGGTGGGCGAATCCTTGAGCACGATGCCGGCGGCCAGCAGTTCGTTGCGGATGCGGTCGGCTTCAGCAAAGTTCTTGGCGGCCTTGGCGGCGGCACGGGCTTCGATCTGCGCCTGGATGGCGGCTTCATCGAGGCCGGCACCGGACTGCAGGTAGGTGGTGGGGTCAGCCTGCAGCAGGCCCAGCAACGCGCCCAGCGCCTTGAGCAGCCCGGCCAACTCGGCCGAGCGGCTGCGGTTGACTTCGCTGGCCAGGTCAAACAGCACCGCCACCGCTTCGGGCGTGCCAAAGTCCTCGTCCATCGCGGCCTTGAAGCGGGCGGCGTAGGGGTTGGCCCAGTCGATCGTCACAGCCGCCGGGTTCACGGCCTGAAGCGCGGTGTACAGGCGGCGCAATGCGCCTTTGGCGTCCTGCAGGTGCACGTCGCTGTAGTTCAGCGGGCTGCGGTAGTGGCTACGCACCACAAAGAAACGCACCGTTTCGGCGTCGAATTCCTTGAGCACATCGCGGATGGTGAAGAAGTTGCCCAGGCTCTTGGACATCTTCTCGTTGTCGACGTTGATGAAGCCGTTATGCATCCAGACGCGGGCAAACGTGCCTTCGCCCAAGGCACCCTGGCTCTGGGCGATCTCGTTTTCGTGGTGCGGGAACTGCAGGTCGGCGCCGCCGCCGTGGATGTCAAAGCTCTGGCCCAGCAGCTCGCAGCTCATGGCCGAGCATTCGATGTGCCAGCCAGGACGGCCGGTGCCAAATTCGCTGTCCCATTTGCAGTCCTCGGGCTCGGTCGGCTTGGCCGATTTCCAGAGCACGAAGTCCAGCGGGTCGTGCTTGCCGGACTCGACCGCCACGCGCTCCCCGGCGTTCAGTTCGTCCAGCGACTTGCCCGACAGCTGGCCGTAGCCCGGGAACTTGCGCACGGCGTAGTTCACGTCGCCGTTGGACGCACGGTAGGCCAGGCCTTTTTGCTCCAGGGTACCGATCATCGACAGCATCTGGGGCACATAGTCGGTGGCGCGCGGCTCGTGCTGCGGGCGCTCGATCCCCAGCGCGTCGGCGTCCTGGTGCAGCGCGTCGATCATGCGGTCGGTCAGGTGACGGATGGTCTCGCCGTTGTCCAGCGCGCGCTGGATGATCTTGTCGTCGATGTCGGTGATGTTGCGTACGTAGGTGACCTTGTAGCCAGTGGCCTTGAGCCAGCGCTGCACCACATCAAACGCAATCATCGAACGGGCATGGCCCAGGTGGCAGAGGTCATAGACCGTCATGCCGCAGACGTACATGCGCACATGGCCCGGCTCCAGCGGCTGGAAGTCGGCAACAGATCGGGTGAGCGTATTGAAAATGCGCAGGCTCATGGCGGCAGATGCAAGAAAAAAGAAACCATCCAAAGGGAGTCAGCCCGGCTGAAAAAGGCCGGTGCGCAGGGTGTAGACAGGCCGCCCTGCGCCTTGAAAGCACAAGGCCCCGACAGGGGCCCTCCGCTACAATGCCTTGCCAGTATAGCCCCGTCAGTCCCGGGTGCCGCCCCGGATTTCACCCACGGCACGCACCCGCTGTTTCAAGCTTCCTTCACCCATGCTCCACCCCCGCCGTTTGCACCGCCACTGGCTGAGCCTTCGCTGGACGGCCCTGCTGTTTGCGGCCTGGCTGGGCTTGAGCGCCCCCGCGCACGCCGACGTGTACGACGAGGTGCTGCGCCCGCTGCAGGCCGGCCAGACCGGTCAGGCACGCCAGCGCGCCGAACAGCACCTGCAGCAGCAACCCCAGGACGTGCAGATGCGCCTGATCCTGGCCCAGGTGCAGGACGCCCAGGGCCAGACCGCTGACGCTGTCGCCACGCTGGAGGCGCTGGCGGCCCGCCACCCCGAATTGCCTGAAGTGCACAACAACCTGGCCGTGCTGTATGCCCGCCAGGGCCGACTGGAACTGGCCTTGCAGTCGCTGCAAAGCGCCATTCGCACCCGGCCGGATTACGCGGTGGCCCTGGAAAACCTGGGCGACCTGCACACCCGGCTGGCGCAGCAGGCCTATGGCCGCGCCCAGCAGATCACCCCCGCCCTGCGTCGGCTCTCGGTCAAGATCGACCAGAGCCGGCAGATTCTCCAGACCTCGCCCTGAAACCCGCCCCGAGACCCACCCACCCATGAAGCGACAACACTTCATCACCTGCGCCCTGCTCGCCTGTGCCAGCCTGGCCGCCCCGCTGGCCTTTGCGCAAACGTCCAACCCGGTCGTGCGCATGGTCACCAACCTGGGCACCATCGAAGCCGAGCTGTATGCCGACAAGGCGCCCAAGACGGTCGCCAACTTCGTGCAATACGTCAAGGACAAGCATTACGACGGTCTGATCTTTCACCGCGTGATCGGCCAGTTCATGATCCAGGGCGGTGGCTACGACACCCAGTACCGCCAGCGCCCGACCCGTCCGCCCGTCGAGCATGAAGGCCGCCAGGCCGCCGCGGCCGGCCTGAAAAACGAGCCCGGCACGCTGGCCATGGCCCGCACCAACGACCCGAACTCGGCCACCTCGCAGTTCTTCATCAACGTGGTGCCCAACGGTTTCCTCGACCCCACCCCCGCCCAGTGGGGCTACACCGTGTTCGGCAAGGTCACCACCGGCATGGACGTGATCGAAAAAATCCGCACCACGCCCACCGGCGCGGGCGGTCCCTTCCCGACCGATGTGCCGCGCACGCCGGTCATCCTGCAATCCGTCACCCTTGTGAAGTGAGCATTCCATGAGCAACCCCCAGGTCGAACTGCACATCGCCGGCCACGGCGTCATCACCCTCGAACTCGACGCCGAAAAAGCGCCGCTGTCCACGGCCAACTTTCTGAACTACGTCAACAGCGGCCACTACGACAACACGATCTTCCATCGTGTGATCGACGGCTTCATGATCCAGGGCGGCGGCTTCGAGCCGGGCATGAAGCAAAAGCCCACCGGCGAGCAGATCCAGAACGAAGCCAACAACGGCCTCAAGAACGTCAAGTACAGCGTGGCCATGGCCCGCACCCAGGCACCCCATTCGGCCACCGCCCAGTTCTTCATCAACGTGGCCGACAACGACTTCCTCAACCACACCGCGCCCTCGCTGCAGGGCTGGGGCTATGCCGTGTTCGGCAAGGTGGTGCAGGGCACCGAGGTGGTGGACAAGATCCGCGGCGTCAAGACCGGCCGCAATGGCTTCCACGACGATGTGCCCAAGGAAGACGTGCGCATCGAAAAGGCCGTCGCCCTCTGAGCCCTGGGCTGACGCCGGCGCTGGCCCCTTGCGGCTCAGCGACCGGCGCACCGCCTGATTTTTGACGCGCTGGTCATCGCCCCGTCCACATGCCACCTCTAGCGCAATTCGGCCACCTGCAGGCGCCTGCCCACTGGCAGGCGGTGGACCTGATCTCGGACCTGCACCTGCAGGCCGCAGAGCCGGCCACCTTTGAGGCCTGGCGCAACTGGATGGCCCGCACCGACGCCGAGGCGGTGCTGATCCTGGGCGACCTGTTCGAAGTCTGGGTGGGCGACGATGTGCTCGCCCACGACCCCTTTGCCCAGGCCTGCGCCGAGGTCCTGCGACAGACTGCGCAGCGTTGTCATGTGGGCTTCATGCCGGGCAACCGTGATTTTCTGGTCGGCGACGATTTCCTGCAGCACTGCGGTCTGCATCGCCTGAAGGACCCGACGGTGCTCGCGCTGGGCGAGCGTCGCGTCGTGCTCAGCCATGGCGACGCGCTGTGCCTGGCCGACACCGACTACCAGCAGTTCCGCCGCAAGGTGCGCAGCCCCGCCTGGCAACAGGCCTTTCTGGCCCGCCCCCTGGCCGAGCGACTGGACGTGGCGCGCCAGTTGCGCGAACAAAGCCGAGAGCGGCAACAGGCCCTGGTCACCCACGCCGACGCCGACAAGGCCTTGTGCCTGCAGTGGCTGGACGCCGCGCACAGCGACCTGCTGATCCACGGCCATACCCACCGCCCGGCCGACCACATGCTGGGCGGGGGGCGTACCCGCAGCGTGCTCAGCGACTGGTCACTGGACCATGCGCCCCGGCGGGCGCAGGTGCTGCGACTGCATGCAACACGGCCTGCGCTGGTCGAACGGCTGGACGGGGTAATGGCAGCCTGAAATCAGGCAGGCCCTGTGGGTCCACCCCTTTGAAACACAAGGCCGCTTCCGCGCCATTTGCAGGAGGCCGCCCCCGCGGCCGAAGGTTCGCGGGCGGGGATTCACGCCTGCAACTGGGTCATCTCAGCTGCGCAGCAGGGCCCGCAGCACGTTCTGCAGGCGGCGGGCCTGACCTTCGGTGTAGCCGGAGGCCAGCACCGTGGCCACGTCGCGGCCCCAGGTCTCACGGGGGCCGGCATCGTTGCGGCGGGTAAGCAGCTGCAGTTGCAGCATACGGCGCTCGCTCAGGTGCTCGGCGGGCGTGGGGGCATCGGCCGCCATTTCCAGGCGCAGCAACGCGGTCGCGGCATCGGTGCCGGCCGGGGCTGACAGTGCCTGAGCCCAGGCCTGGCGAGTCGTGGCATTGACGGCGCGACCGAGGGCCTGGGCGGCGGGCAGCTGCTCGGGCTGGCGCGCTTGCCAGGCCTGCATCAGCTGGGTCAGGGTTTCGCCATGCGCCTGGGCAGCCAGCTTGCGCAGGGCCTGTTCGGCACGCTCGCGGGCCTCGCGCTGGGCGCGGAAGGCGGCGTCCGACAGGCGCGGGCCGCGGTCTTCGCGCGGGCCGCCCCGGTCGTCTCGGCGGGGGCCACGGTCGCCCCAGTCGCCACGGCCACGCTCACCGGCACGATCACCGCCACGGCCCATGCCGGGGCCTTTGCCGTCCCGGCGGCCGCCGGCAGCGGGCAGTTCGGTGCGCTTCTGGCCCGGGCGGTCATCGCCACGCACGGCGACCACCGGGCGGGGTGCGGGCTTGACCGGTGCGGCGTGTGTGGCTTCTGCGGGGGCTTCGGTCTGGCCAGCGGCCTGTTCGGCGCCCGCTGCGGTCGACGCTTCGCCCTCACCCGCATCTGCAGCGGCCTCGGTGGTGGAGGGTTCGACAGCTTCGGCACTCGCCGGCGCAGCATTGGCCGGTGCGGGTGATGCAGCCTTGGGTGCGGCGGTCGATGCCGAAGGCGCCGGCTCAGCCTGTGCCTTGAGCGCCGCGTCGAGCGCCGCCATGGCGGCACGGATTTTCTGCGCATCGCCTTCGGCGTTGGCGGCATCCAGGGCGCGCGAGGCGTCGAGCACCGCACGGTCGCGGGCACTCAGGGCCTGGGTCGCCTGCTGGCGCTCGCTGCCCTTGCGCTGGAAGGCTTCGTCGATTGGGGCGCGGAAGGTTTCCCACATTTTTTGTTCGGTGCGGCGGTCCAGCGGCACGGCTTGCGCCTCCTGCTGCCAGCGCTGCTGCAGGGCCTTGACGGCATCCACGCGCAGCATGGGCTGGGCGGCCAGCGCCTGCGCTTCGGCGATCAGGGCCTGGCGCTGGGCGATGCTGGCTTTCTGGGCCTGCTCCAGGCGCTGACCGGCTTCGCGGATGACTTTTTTCCACTGCGCCTGCATCTCGGCATAGGCTTTTTCGCTCAGGTGGCCGGCATTGCGCCAGCGCTCGCCAAACTGGTGCAGGGCGCGGATCTGGGCGCGCCAGTCGCTGTCCTGTGCGTGCGCGGCGGTCCAGGCCTTGACCTCGTCGATGAGTGCGGTGCGCTGGGCACGCTGGGCGGCCGAGCTCTGACGCACTTCGTCGAGCCAGGCCTGCACGACCGTGTAGGCCTCGTTGCAGGCGGCATCAAAGCGGCGCCAGAGGCTGTGGTTGGGCAAGCCGCCCTGGTCGGTCTGTTTCCACGCCTCGCGCAGCTCGCGCAGCGCGTCCTGCATCTTGCGGCCGCTGAGCGTGGGGACCTTGTGCACCGCGGGGGCCGAGCGCTTGGGCGCCTTGGCGGGCTTGACCGGCTTGGCCGGGCCGGGTTCGGCAGGCGCGCCGTCAGTCGCAGCAGCCTGTGCTGCGTCAGCCGATGGGGCTGGCGCGTTCGCCACAGCCTCTTGGCCCTGCGTCTGTGCAGGAGCGGCTTCTGAAGCGGTTTCAGGGACAGCTTCAGGCGCGGATGACGCCTGCGAGGCGACGTCTGCAGCTTCAGCGCTGGCAGCAGGAATTGCAGGTTGGACTTCAGTCCCCTGGTCTGCCGGGGCTGCAGGTTCTTCGGATTCGGGTGGTGCAGCTTCGGTTGCTGCAACTTCGGTTGCGGCAGGAACCTCCTGCGCCGACACAGAGGCTTTTGCAGCGGCTGGCGCGGCCGGCTCGGCGGGCACCACTTTCATCAGCGCCTCGGCCTTGGCGACCAGTTCCAGACGGATCTGGTCGGCACGCCAGCGTTGCCAGCCTTCGAGCTCGCCGGCGGCGGTCAGGGCCGCGTGCACGCGGGCGTCGAGCGCAGTGTCCAGGTTGCGACCATGCACCTTGAGCACCTGGCGCAGGCTGGCAGCCGCGCCGGCAGTCGCCTTGCCGTGGCCTTCGGCCACTTCCTTTTCCACCGCTTCGAGCACCTCGAGCACGGCCTGGGTGGCCTGCTGGCGCAGGGCCTGGCGCTGGGCCGCGTCCATCCTGGGTGCACGCGGTGCAGAAGCCTCTGCGGCGGCACCCGTGGCACTGTCACCGGCAGCAGGTTCAGCTGCGGTGGTCTGGCCACGGTGGCGACGGATGTCCTCGGCCCAGACCGGCACCGGCGGCAGGTGCGCCTGTGCATCGTCCCATGCACTGCGGGCGGCCTGCAGGGCGGCATCAAACGCCTCCCAGACAGCGCGCAACTGCACGCTGGCCGCCTCGATCTGCGGCGGGTATTTGAGGTCCACGCTGGGCCAGACCGGGTCGTTTTGCAGGGTTTGCTGCTGGGCCTGCCATTGCTGCACATCGGCGGCAAGCGCCTCGTGAGCTGCCTGGGCCTCACCGAGAGGGCGGGTCGAGAGCACTTCGATGCGCTGGGTCAGCAGCACCGCCGCTTCGCGCTGGACCATGATCTGGTGCTGCAGGTCTTCAATGGCACGGACACGTTCGGCCAACCGGGTCTTGAGACCGGCCAGCGGCTCCCGCGAGAGCGGTGCGCCGGCCTTGGCGGCATCGCGCTGCCAGGCCATGGCATCGGCTATGTTCAGGCGCGAGGTCTGCAGCAGGGTTTGGGCACGGGCTGCCCATTCGGCGGCCACGGTCTCCTGCTGACGCGCGCGCCGCACTTCGTCCATGCGCTCGCGCAGGGCCTTGGCGGCGCCCCGGTCCCGGGCCGAGAGTTCCAGGAAGACCTCGTTCATCACCTCCAGCGCAGGCTGGGACTGCAGCCATTCGCGCAGCCGGGCGCTGCGGTCCCCCGAGGTCGCTGCCGTGAAGACGCCACCGGTCAGTTGGTCCAGGGCCTGAAGATCGGTCGATTTGGAAGAAGACACCACACTATCCCATTCATGTCAGTCAGGGCCGACCGGTGCCAGCGAGACAGCATCGGGTCACGCCAGCGCCCGGAGGGCAGGTCGAACCGTCTATTGTCGCCGGGTTTGGCACCACTTCCGTTGGGTTGACCGTGGCCGAGCCCGCAAAGGGCTGGCAAGCGCATGTCACCCGCACCGGCCCTGCCTAAAATCAATCCACTTTTGACAACGCCCTGATCCTCGACGTCCATGGCTGCCTTCGCCTCCCTGACCTGGCCGGAGCGCCTGCGTGTGCTGCTGCGCACGCTTGGCACGCTCGCCGGGGACGTGCGCGAAGGCCTGGTCGAGATCACCCGTCACAGCATGGCCTTGCTGGGGCTGGCGCTGGTGGCCCTGGCGCTGACCCTGGGATTGCGCCCCGATCTGCAGCACAGCGGCACGGTCTGGGCCCTGGAGGTGTTGCGTGAGCGGCTGCCCGAGGCCGTGCCCCTGCCCAGCCCGCCGGACCCGGCCGAACTCTCGACCGCCCGGCATCTGCGCACCTTGCCGCCCGAACAGGCCGCCCTGGCCTATGCCCTGCGCGCCCGGCACAAGGTCGCGGCCGAGCCGCTGGCGGCCCTGATCACCGAGGCCTGGAACCTGCAGGACAGCCTGCAGCTGCCCGCCACCTTGCTGCTGTCGGTGGCCGCGGTGGAATCGCGCTTCAACCCTTTTGCCCTGGGCAGCGGCGAAGCCCGCGGGCTG
>Ga0255182_1001039_pt1 | contig 15706 bp, 16 predicted proteins | sample Atl_UVDOM_RepA_8_FD_188420 | JGI IMG/M metagenome (GOLD analysis project Ga0255182, IMG submission 188420) | Freshwater microbial communities from Altamaha River, Georgia, United States - Atl_UVDOM_RepA_8d | ecosystem: Environmental > Aquatic > Freshwater > River | place: USA: Georgia...
ATTTTAGTCCAAGTGATACAACTGGAGAGAAAGATTTTGAAGAATTTTTTACAAGTGATGAAATTTTAGACTTAGATCGTTTTCAAAATTTAGGCATTGTAAAATCTAAACCTAATTTTGATGAAGTTCATCTCGAAGTTTTCTTGTATAATATAAATAAACTAAGAACAACTTGGGATTGGAATAAAGAAGACTTAGTTAGATTGTTTCAAACGGTAATACCTGAATTTAATCATATCGAAAAAAGAAAATATTTGGATTCAAAAATGTAATTTGATTTGAAATTTAAAAATACCATATCGTTTATTCAAAATCAATACGCATCGACTGATTTTATCCCTTTGCATGAACCTAAGTTTATAGGAAATGAAAAAAAATACTTATTAGAAACAATTGATTCTACGTTTGTTTCTTCGGTTGGTACTTATGTTGATCAATTTGAACAAATGATGTCAGCATTAACAAAAACTAAAAAATCAGTTGCGGTAGTAAATGGAACAGCCGGAATTCAAGTTGCGTTGCGTTTAGTAGGTGTGAATGCTGGAGATGAGGTCATCACCCAAGCTCTCACATTTGTAGCCACAGCTAATGCCATTGCACATAATGGAGCAGCGCCAATATTTTTAGACGTTGATTTAGACACAATGGGTCTATCTCCTAATTCGGTTTGTCAATTTCTTGAAGAAAATGGAGAGTTACGTGATAATTCTTGTTTTAACAAAAAAACGGGCAGAAAAATAAGCGCATGTTTACCTATGCACACCTTTGGTTTTCCTGTTCACATGGATGAATTAAAATCAATTTGTGATAAATGGCACATTCCAATTGTAGAAGATGCAGCTGAATCTTTGGGAAGCGAATATAAAGGAAGACCAACAGGTAGTATTGGTGATATTGGTGTTTTTTCGTTTAACGGTAATAAAATTGTCACATGCGGAGGCGGAGGTGCCATTGTTACACATAATGAAAATTTAGGTTCTAAGGGAAAGTATTTGACAACCACAGCAAAGGTGAATCACCCTTTCGAATTTTATCATAGTGAATTAGGTTATAATTTTAGAATGCCCAATTTGAATGCTGCTTTAGCTTGTGCACAACTTGAGCAGCTTCCTGTTTTTCTTGAAAATAAAAGATTTTTGGCAATCCAGTATAGGTCTTTTTTTGAAAAATCCGGTATTAAATTTAGAGTGGAAACACCCGGAACCATGGCAAATTATTGGTTAATGTGTGTTGAATTAGAAAATCAAAAAGAAAGGGATTTATTTTTAGCTGAAACAAATGCAGAAAAAGTAATGACAAGACCCATATGGCAATTGATGTATCGTTTACCCATGTACCAAAACTGTCAACGCGACGATCAAATAAATGCACAATTTCTTGCAGAGCGGATTGTAAATATTCCAAGTAGTGTTAGATTATAAGGTTATATTAATTGGTTATTCAGGACATGCATATGTTGTTGCAGACATTGCGATTGAAAATCAGTTTAAACTCATTGGGTACACTGAAAAAAACATAATTAAACACAATCCATTTCAGCTAGAATTCCTTGGCAATGAACAGGAAAAAGATTTTTTTGTGAAAAATAAAAATCATCATTATTTGATTGGAATAGGAGATAATGTAATTCGAGAAAAAATTTTTAATTTAACAATTGCTAACGGAGCTAAATTATTGACTCTTGTTAGTAAATCGGCATCAATTTCAGCAACGGCAACTATTGGAAATGGCACTTTTATAAATAGAAATGCCTCAATTAATGCACTGGTGAAAATTGGTCAAAATGTCATTGTAAACACAGGATGTGTGATAGAACATGAATGTGAAATTTCACGCAGTGCGCACATTGCTCCCGGAGCCGTCCTAGCAGGAAATGTTAATGTAGGTGAAAGAACTTTCATAGGCGCTAATAGTTTTGTGAAACAGGGAGTTAAAATTGGAAAAGATGTTATTGTCGGTGCAGGAACAGTCGTTTTGAATGATATTGCGGATGGAAAAAAAATAGTAGGTAATCCTAGTCGATTTATTTAGAAATGGATAAAGTAATTATCATCGCTGAGGCAGGGGTAAATCATAATGGAGATATGAGGATTGCAAAACAATTGATTGATGTTGCCATGGTGGCAGGTGTTGATTATGTTAAATTCCAAACATTTAAATCCGAAAATCTAGTTTCTAAATCCGCAAAAAAAGCAGATTACCAGGTCCAAAACACAAATAATGCAACCGAAAGTCAGTTGCAAATGCTTAAGAAATTAGAGTTTTCAAAGGGCCAGCATAAAGAATTAATAGATTATTGTGCAGGGAAGAATATTCGTTTTTTTTCAACGGCCTTTGATTTAGAATCATTAATTTATCTAAAAGAGATAGGATTAAGTATGGTAAAAATACCTTCGGGTGAAATTACCAACTTACCATACTTAAGAAAAGCAGCTGAATTATTTTCAAAGGTTATTATTTCAACAGGGATGTCGACCTTAGATGATATAGAAAAGGCATTGAATGTATTCTTGTCTTCCGGAATTAAGAAAGAAGATATTTTTATTTTGCATTGTAATACGGAATATCCAACGCCAATGAAAGATGTTAATTTATTAGCTATGTTAGAGATAAAAAATAAATTCAATGTCGAAATTGGTTATTCGGACCATACATTAGGAATAGAAGTGCCAATTGCAGCGGTTGCCCTTGGCGCTAGGGTAATAGAAAAGCATTTTACTTTGGATAGAAGTTTGCCAGGTCCTGATCATTTGGCATCGCTTGAACCAAATGAATTGTCAGAGATGGTTACTTGTATACGAAATATAGAAGATGCGCTCTCAGGCAATGGAATTAAAGAACCAAGTTTTTCAGAGCAAAAAAATATCGAAATTGCCAGAAAGAGTATTATAGCTAAAAAATTCATACGCAAAGGCGACATTATTTCTGAATCAAATATTACAACAAAAAGACCCGGAAATGGCATTTCTCCAATGTTTTGGGATAGTGTAATTGGTAAAATTGCACATAAAGATTTTGATGTGGATGATTTAATAGAGATAGCTGAATGAAAATTGGAGTTTTAACGAGTTCAAGGGCGGATTTCGGGATTTATTTACCTCTTTTAAGGAAGATTCAAACAGACAAGATTTTTGAAATTGAAATAATCGCTTTTGGCACACATTTATCCAAAAGTCACGGATTTACTTTATCTGAAATTAGAAAAGAAAATTTTACTAGAATTCATTGTATATCATCTTTGATTTCAAATGACGATCAACAAGGAATTGCAACATCTTATGCATTAACTGTAATGAAATTTGCTGATTTTTGGCAGTATAACAAATTTGATTTGGTTTTATGTTTGGGTGATAGATTTGAAATGAGTGCCGCTGTTCAGGCTGGCATCCCTTATAATTTAAAATTTGCTCACATACATGGAGGGGAAACGACGTTAGGTGCAATTGATAATATTTATAGACATCAAATTAGCTTAGCCTCGAGTTTACACTTTACCTCAAGCAATATTTTTACTGAAAGAATTTCTCACTTAAAAGGAAATAATGAAAATATATTTACTGTTGGTTCTTTGAGCTTAGATGGTATTGAACATTTTAAACCTGTAGAAAAGTCTGTTTTTTTCGATTCATTTAAAATTCCGCATAAAGATTATGCATTAATTACGTTTCATCCTGAAACAGTTAAATTAGAACAGAACGAACAGTATGCATTCGAAATGAGAGAAGCGCTTTCTGATTTAGCTTCAAAATTATTTCTAGTGATTACCATGCCAAATGCAGATACTTTAGGTTCTGTATTTCGAAAAGAAATTGTTTTACTGAAAAATGAATTTCCAGATCAAGTTTTATGTATTGAAAACTTTGGAAAAGAAAATTATTTTAATGCTATGTATTATTCTAAAATATTAATTGGAAATACATCTAGTGGAATAATTGAGGCTGCCTCATTTGGTAAATATGTAGTGAATGTAGGAGAAAGACAGAAAGGTCGATTGCAAAGTCACAATGTTATTAATACTCCATTTGTCAAACAAGGAATTATAGAATCAGTTGAAGAAGCATTAATTAATTCTAGTTATTTAGGCGTGAATAATTACTATAAGCCATATTCCGTAGAATTAATAATTAATCATATCAAACAGTTTAATGAGGTCCTTTAAAGAACATTTGATATATAGTGGCAGTAAAGTAAAGCAAGCACTAGGTGTTTTAAATGAACTCTCTCAAGATGCCATTTTATTTGTGATTGATAATAACCAAAAGTTAATTGGATCATTGACTGATGGTGATGTGAGACGCGGATTATTAAATGATTTTACCTTAGAAAGTAGAATTGATGAAATTATTCAGCCGAACCCTCGATTTATAAGAAAAGGCGACTACGACATCCAAAAAATAATTAGTTATAGAGAGGAGGATTTCAGAATAATTCCAATTCTTGATGAAAATAATATAGTCATCAATGTAATTAACTTTCGTTATGTAAAGTCATATTTACCAATTGATGCGATAATAATGGCAGGTGGGCGAGGAGAACGCTTAAAACCATTAACTGATTCCACTCCAAAGCCGTTACTTAAAGTTGGTAATTTGCCAATTATTGAACATAATCTAAACCGACTTGCGTTGTATGGTATAGATGATTTTTGGGTCTCGGTTAAATACTTAGGCAAACAAATTGAGAATTATTTTGGTGATGGAAACCATAAAAATATCAAAATAGAATATGTCTGGGAAAATGAACCTTTGGGTACAATCGGTGCAGTTGCGCAAATAAGCAATTTTAAACATGATTATATATTAGTTACAAATTCGGATTTATTAACGAATATTGATTATGAGCAGTTCTTCTTGGAATTCATCAATCAAAAAGCAGATTTGGCTGTTTTGGCAATTCCTTATCAAGTCAACATTCCATATGCAGTATTGGAAATAAATCAAGGGGAGGTTATAAATTTCAAAGAAAAACCAACCTATACTTACTATTCAAATGGAGGTGTTTATCTGATGAAAAAAGAAATGCTAGCCTTTATTCCTAAAGATGAATATTTTAACGCAACGGATTTGATTGATACTTTGATTAAAAAACAATTTAAAGTGCTCTCATTTCCTTTTTCTGGTTATTGGCTGGATATCGGAAAACATGAAGACTTTGAAAAGGCTCAAGTTGACATTAATAACATTAAGTTTAATTGAAAATATTATATCTAATACCTGCTAGAAAAGGCTCAAAAGGGTTACCGGGAAAAAACACTAAGATTATAGGAGGCAAACCTTTAATTTCGTTTTCAATAGATTTTGCCTTGGAAAATATGAGCCATGCAGATGAAATATGTATCTCAACAAATGATGAAAATGTAATTAAAATAGCTGAATCGAAAGGTATTTCAATTCCGTTTATTAGGCCTGAAGAATTAGCTAACGATACTGCATCGACCTATGATGTAATGATTCATGCAATCAATTATTATAAAAATATAAACAAGACATTTGATGCTATATTGTTACTTCAGCCTACATCTCCCATTAGAAGAAAAGAAGATTTAGTTCAATTAATTGAGGAATTTGATTCTACAATTGACATGGTTGTTTCTGTCAAAATATCAAAAGAAAATCCTTATTTTTCTTTATACGAAGAAAATGAGGATCAATTACTCAAAAAGTGCAAGATAGGCAACTATGAAAGTAGGCAAGTTAGTCCAAAAGTATATGCTTTCAACGGTTCTATGTATTTAATGAATATTGAATCTTTAATGAGAAGTAAGATATCAGATTTCGAAAAGATTAAAAAAATAGAAATGCCCGAAGAACGTAGTATAGATATTGATACACCTTTAGATTGGATTTTAGCAGAATATTACTTGAGAAATGAAAACAGTTAGAATTATACCCAGGCTAGACATAAAAGGACCTAGTCTCGTTAAAGGTATACACCTTGAGGGTTTAAGAGTATTAGGAAAGCCTGCTGATTTTGCAAAGTACTATTATGAACATGGTGCGGATGAATTAATGTTTATGGATGTCGTCGCTTCTCTTTACGAAAGGAATAGTTTGCATGATATTATTTCTGAAACGGCTAAAAGTATTTTTATACCAATTACTGTTGGTGGGGGGTTACGAACAATAACAGACATAAAAGAAGTCCTTAGGGCTGGTGCAGATAAGGTTTGTCTTAATACTGCCGCAATTAAGAACCCAAATTTGATAAAAGAAGCAACAAGAATATTTGGGTCTTCAACAATTGTAGTGGCAATAGAAGCAATTAAAGAAAGCAATGGAAATTATCTGGCATATACAGATAATGGAAGAGAATACACCGGAATAGATGTATTTGAATGGGCACAAAGGGTTGCTGAATTAGGAGCTGGCGAAATTGTAATTACATCTGTTGATAGGGAAGGCACAGGACAAGGATTTGACTTAGAATTAACCTCTAAAATAACCAATTTAGTAGGGATTCCTGTTATCGCACATGGAGGCGCAGGAAATGAAAATCATGTTGTGGATGTTTTAAAGGATGGCAATATCAGTTCGGCAATGATTTCTTCGCTTTTTCATTATTATTATATCTCAGAAAATGATTCCAAACCCTCAATTTTAGAGGGAAATGTTGAGTTTTTAAATCAAAAAAGAAGTTTTCATACATTTGAGCCATGCTCAATTGAAGAATTAAAAACTAAGCTTAAAAGTTGTAAAATAGATTGTCGATTATAATGAATAGCAACATAAGAAAGGTAAGCATTATTGATTATCAACTTGGTAATTTATATAGTGTAAAGCAGGCATGTGATGCGGTAGGCATGAATGTACTAATCACTTCAGATCTTGATGAAATATTAAATGCGGACGCGTTGATTTTGCCTGGAGTTGGCGCTTTTAACGAGGCAATGAATAACCTAAAAAAAAATGGTTTAGATACGGCTATTCAAAATAAAGTTAATTCAGGTGTTCCTATTTTTGGAATTTGTTTGGGTCAACAGTTGCTTTTTACGGAAAGTGAAGAGTTTGGTGCTGGTAAAGGCCTGGATCTAATACCAGGAGTTATTAAACGATTTCCTGAAGCCATTGATGAACTAAATATAAAAGTCCCTCATATTACCTGGAACACTGTTTTTAAATATAATCAAGATTGGAAAAATACTGCATTTAGGGAACTAGAAAATAATGAATTCATGTATTTTATACATTCATATTACGCTGAGCCAAATGATGAAGCTTGTATTTTGTCTATGACCAATTATAGTGGAGTTGAATTTTGTTCTTCAGTTAAAATCAATAATATTTTTGCTACTCAGTTTCACCCAGAAAAGAGTGCGTCAAAGGGAATTTCAATTTATAAAAATTGGGCTGTGAATAATAATTTATTATAATGTCAAATAAAAACGATTTAGAGGCGTATTTTGGATTGCCTAACGATGTTAGATTTTGCACAAAGTGTGTTATGTCAAATCAGCGACCAACTTCGGCAATAGAATTTAAACACACCAAAGAAAGCAAGAAAACAACCATGCACTTTGACGAAGATGGTGTTTGTGATGCATGTAGAACTGCCGAAATAAAAGATGGCATTGATTGGGGGATGAGAGAAGAAGAACTCATTAAGCTGTTAGATAAGCATCGCAAAAATGATGGTTCTTATGATTGCTTAGTTCCGGGAAGTGGCGGTAAAGATAGTGCATATCAAGCCCACGTGTTGAAGTATAAATATAATATGAATCCACTTACTGTTACATGGCCGCCAATTTTATATACAGACTACGGTCTTCAGAATTGGAAAAATTGGTTGGACTCTGGTTTTGACAATATTTCGTTCTACCGCAATGGTAAAGTAATGAAGCTGTTGACAAAGTTGTCAATTGAAAATCTATTACACCCATTCCAAACATTTATTTTGGGTCAGAAAAATTTTGCTCCAAAAATTGCTGCACAATATGGAATAAATCTTATTTTTTATGGTGAAAATGAAGCAGAATATGGTAACCCATTAGCTGATAATATGAGTTCTCTCAGGGATAAGTCCTATTTTAGTTTTGAAAATTTAGATGAAATTTATTTGGCCGGTGTTTCCATAAAAGAACTAATGGAAAATTATGGTGTCAGATTAAGTGATTTAATGGCATTTCTCCCGACCAAAATCGAAGATTTAGATAAAGCAAATATTGAAGTACATTATCTGGGTTACTACTTAAAATGGACGCCGCAGGAAGTATATTATTACGCAGTAGAGAATACTGGTTTTAAAGCAAGACCGCATAGGACACAAGGAACATTTAGTAAATATAGCGGCATTGATGATAAAATTGATGATTTGCATTTCTACACAACATACATAAAATTTGGTATAGGAAGAACTACATATGATGCATCACAAGAAATAAGAAATAAGCATTTAACAAGGGAAGAAGGTGTGGCTTTAGTAAAAAGATTTGACGGTGAATTCCCGGATAGATATTTTAACGATGTGATGGAGTATATCGGTATGGAGCCAGAATATTTCCATGAATTATGCGATAAATTCAGATCACCACATTTATGGGGTAAAGACATGTTTGGAAATTGGAAACTAAGACATAATGTTGTTGGAAACGGATTGGACGATTGATGAAAATAAAAAATGAAGATATAAACCCTTCAACTTTTTCAAGAGAAGTTCTCAATAATTTGGTAAAATATGGTTTTGGAACATTATCCAAATCTGATTTGAAGGCATTGTTATATTTTGAATTGATTCAATCATATCCGGACCTGAAGAAAGCAAATGATTTTGAAAAAGCAGAAATACTTAGAATTGCTGATTCAATACTTTTGAGCATAAGAAAAAGAAGTGGAATATGGTTAGAGGAAAACCAAAAAACTGATCAAGAAATATTTCAAAGTTTTCTTGTAAACTGTATCAATAGCTGTATAAAATTACCAAATGAGAAAGAAATAAGAATAGTAATTGATGATGAAATGGAAAAGTGTGCGATTCAAAAAAGTTTAGAACAAATAAAAAATCAAAACTTTTCGGGGATATACGTTGACATTTCAACAAATGACCGGTTACTGATAATTAAGCAAGCAGATTTAATTTCTGCTCTAACAATAATAGCTCCTGAATTGAATGATCGTCAACTAAATCTATTACTCCAGGATAAAAAATATGCTGAATTCAAAGAGGCTGTAAAAAAATCTTCCGGCCAGGTCATTAAATCATTTGTTGATGTAATAAGTCAATCATTTTGCAGTTATTTATTTACAACGATTTAAATTGAAAAAAGTATTGTCTTATATTGATGCGCCAGAGTTTATTCAAAACTTTGAAGATGCGAATTTAGACAAATTGATGACGTTAAATATTAGCCATTATAATTTATGGCAAATTGTGAAGGTTCCTTTATTTTACGAATTGTTAAAGGGAAATACAATTAAAATTAATTCAACTAAAACTGATTACTCAAATAGGTATTTCAAATATTTTATTGTGTCAGTGAAAATTTTGAAATACAGTCTAAAGTTTTTTTGGTACTCCTGTTATGTGTTACTCCAAAAACCGGGTAAATACATTTTTTTCTTGAATGCTGTTGATAGAAAAATATCAAAACAAGGCCTATTAATTAATCCAATTTTTAATCCGATCCTTGAATTGTCTAATCCCAAAAACAATTTGATTTTTGAAGAATTCAATGTCAAGGGTTCAAAATATAAGCATAGTCCCGATGTTGATTTAAACTTCACAAACTTTATTATATCAAGATTTATAAGGATTCGTGAGTTAATGAATTCGGATGTAACACAGTTTATAGATTTATTTAATCAGCAATGTGAATCTTCACAAACAAAGAATACAATTGATTCAAGTTTTATTTTTAATACTGTGAATCATTTTTTTAAAGAGAAATTATTTTGGGTTTTTATACTTAATCGTTTAAAACCAAAAAAAGTCTTTAGTTCAGAAAAAATATGCACTGGTTTATTAGCAGCAGCAATTGAGCTTAATATTCCTTTTTATGAATTTCAACATGGTAATATTGACTTTTATTACCCTCCATATGTAATTTCAAAAGAGTTCAAAAATGTATCAAATGATTTGAGGCCAACTAAAATTGTAGTTTTCGGTGATTTGGCAAAAAACATAGTTACAAGGTCTGGATACTATAGTAATGAAGAGATATTTATTCTTGGTAGGCAATCGATCAACGAAGCAAGAAAAATGATATCGAGCGATGTAGAAGATCATTTGCTTTTTATCTTTCAACCAATGATGCCTCGTTTAAATGAACGAATTGTTGAAAAAATAAATAATTTAAGTTCTAAATTTCATATTAAGATTAAGTTTCATCCACTGCAATCAAAAGAAGAAATTTCTAGATTATTAAATTTTTTGAATAAAACTAAAATAGAAGTCTTAGATACTAATTCAGATATTTACGATGCTATTTCAAATAGTAAAATTGTCATTTCACATGTGTCAACTGTTTTGGATGAATCCCTTTCACTTGGGAGAATGTCTGTTACAATTACAACCGAAGAATTCCCTTTAGGAATTCACAGTATGACAAAGTGCAATGATTTAGTTGATGTCATATTACCTGTTAAACTTAATGACTTGGAAACAACTTTGAGTAATTTGTTGAATTCAGACAATGCACAAAAGGAGCTTTTACAAGCGATTGAAAAGAAGAAGTATTTCATTTATGCGGACAATGTTAACTTTAATGTTAAACAATTAGTTCTTTAGAATTAGTTGAATTATGATTACTATCATCAACTACAACCTAGGTAATCCAAAATCTATCCAAAATATGCTCAAGCATATTGGAGGTGGTGAGGTTTGTATTAGCAATGATCCTGATGAAATTGCTTCGGCGCAGCGCATTATTTTACCTGGTGTAGGGCATTTTCAGCACGGAATGGAGCAATTAGCGGAACTTGGTTTGGTAGACGTTTTAAAGAAAGAGGTGTTACAAAATAAGAAACCTATTTTAGGCATTTGCTTAGGCATGCAGTTACTGACCAAGCATAGTGAAGAAGGCAATTTGGCAGGTTTGGGTTTTATTGATGCGCAAACCAAAAAGTTTGAATTTCAAGACGTGACTTTAAAGGTGCCGCACATGGGTTGGAATAAAGTTGAATTCAAAAAAAATACGCCAGTCAATACAGGTGTATCGATTAACCCAAGATACTATTTTGTGCATTCCTACTTTGTAGACTGCGCTAATCAAGATGACATTTTGTGCACTACCCAATACGGTCAAGAATTTGTGTCGGGTTTTCAGCATCAGAACATATTTGGTTTGCAGTTTCATCCCGAAAAAAGTCACAAATTTGGCATGGAGCTACTCGCTAATTTTTGTAAAATTTAATGGCCTTACAACCAAGAATTATTCCTGTTTTACTGTTACACAAAGGGGGCTTGTACAAAACTAAGCAATTCAAAAACCCATCTTATGTGGGTGATCCTATCAATGCGGTGCGCATCTTTAATGAAAAAGAGGTAGATGAGCTTCTCATTTTAGATATCGACTGTTCTCGAGAAAACAAAGAACCTGATTATACCTTAATTGAAGAAATCGTCAGCGAGGCCTTCATGCCTGTTGGTTACGGAGGTGGCATTTCAAGCTTAGCTATTGCACAAAAAGTATTTCAATTAGGAGTAGAAAAGGTGATTATCAATACGGCTCTCAAAAATAACCTGCAGCTCTTAGCTGATATTGCAGCCATTTATGGTGCGCAGGCAGTGGTTGCCAGTATAGATTACAAAAAGGGCTTTTTAGGAGGCACAAAGGCCTACTTTACTAACGGAACCAAGAAGTCTGGCTACACACCACAAGAGCTTGCCAAGATTGCTGAAAAAGCGGGGGCAGGTGAGCTTATTTTAAATGCAATTGATAGAGAAAGCACTTATAATGGCTATCACTTTGAATTACTTCAGCAAGTGGTGAATGCCGTGCAAATTCCAGTTGTGATATCGGGTGGTGCCAGTTCTAATGCAGATTTTGACATTGCCAAACTAGCCGGGGCATCTGGCATGGCCGCAGGCAGCCTGTTTGTTTACCAGCGCCCGCACAATGCTGTTCTTATTTCATATCCAAGCAATTATTTTTACCTATGATGGTACTCGATAAAAACGACCCTAATTACCGCCAATGTAGTATATCTGTAATGGACAACATTGCAGACCCAGACATCACTTTTGATGAAAACGGGATTTGTAATTATTATTATGAGTATTTGGAGATAGCGCAAAATGAACTTTTTTCTGGAGAAAATGGCAGCAATCAATTGCAACATTTAATAAATCAAATCAAATTAGAAGGAAAAAATAAAAAATATGATTGTATAACAGGTGTTAGTGGAGGTGTTGATAGTAGCTATTTAGTTTACATGGCTAAAAAATGGGGATTAAGGCCATTATTAGTTCATTTTGATAATGGATGGAATACTGAAATCGCTGTAAAAAACATCAATAACCTTGTTAGTCATACAGGTTTTGATTTATACACTTTAGTTGTAAATTGGGAAGAATTCAGAGATCTACAAAAGTCTTATATAAAAGCATCAGTTGTTGATATTGAGGTTCCAACAGATCATGCCATAAGCGGAACTTTGCAAAAACTAGCCGCAAAATATAATATTAAATATATATTAAGCGGAAATAATATTGTTTCTGAAGCCATTTTGCCACCTTCATGGATATTTAACAAAGGAGACCACATTAATCTTTTAAGTATCCATAAAAAATTTGGCAATGTGCCATTAAAGACGTATCCAATTTATGGATTTAAGGAGGAATACTATTTGGGAATGTTTAAAGGAATCAGTACCGTGAAGCCACTGAATTATGTAGACTTCGACCTCGAGCGAGCTAGGCAAGAAATTATAACTGCATTCGGATGGCAAGAATATGGAGGTAAACATTATGAGTCTTATTTTACTAAATTCTATCAGGCTTATATATTGCCAGAGAAGTTTAAAATAGATAAACGAAAAGCACATCTTTCAAATTTAATTTTCTCCCGTCAGATATCTAAAGAGCATGCATTAAATGTTCTAGATGCACCAATTTATAGAGCTGAACATGAAAGAAATCGAGAAATTGAATATGTTTTAAAGAAGCTTGGTTTTAGTTTGGTTGAATTTGAAATGATAATGAATCAACCAAGAGTTGAACATTCATTGTATGGAATAAAGGAAGCTCTAACAAAGAGAATTCCATTTCTAGAATTTTTTCGTCCGATAAAGAAATTACTAGTTCGATGAAGTTGTCTACAATAATCAAAGTGCTGTTTAACAGTATGATCTCGAATTTTCAATCAAAATTGTACAACGAAGAATTTACTCATATTGTATACTTTGAGAAGTACTATCCTACCTATTTCTCAAATTTATATCTGATTTTTCCGCAAGAAGTTATTGAAGTACCTAATCCAAAATCCAATATTGATTTTCTTCCGTGGAAATTTAGAATTTATCAAAAACGATTGATTAATAAAGGATTCGTGGCAATTTTTAAAAATGCTCAAGTTTTTTCTCAAAAAGGACTGATTATTACTCAAGAGAATGTACTTATAACTGATATTTCCCGGTCATTTGGGGCACCTAAAAATAGAAATAAATTTAGAATACAAAAACCAATAGTAACTGAGAAAAATGAAAAAAAAGTAGCTGTTCTCACTACAGACGGTTCTAACACGTATTATCACTGGCTGTTTGATATATTACCAAGAATTCAATTATTGAAAAAGGCCGGTATTTTTGAGAACATTGATTTTTTCATATTGCCTAAATTAAAGCATGATTTTCAAAAATCAAGTTTATCTTATTTCAATATACCGAATTCTAAAATTCATGAAATTGAGGACAATGAAGCTGTTCGGGCAGATGATTTGATTGTACCAAGCCTTCCTTCCGAGTTAGGTACTGTCAATTTATGGGCTTTAAATTTTATTCGTGATACTTATCTTTTAGATTCATCAAATTTAAGCCCTCATAGAAAGGTTTATATAACCAGGAAAAATGCATCTGCACGACGTTTGTTAAATGAGAGTGAAATTATTGATTTCCTAACTGGGTTAGGTTTCGAAATTATAGAAGCTGAAAACTTGGTGTTTGCTGATCAGGTGAAAATATTCTCACAGGCAGAGGTTGTTGTTAGTCCCCATGGTAGTGGGTTGTCGAATGTTGTTTTTTGTAACAAAAAGACAAAAGTAATCGAACTTTTTTATGGAGATTTTTTAGTGCCATGTTTTTGGGTGATTTCTTCGCAACTGGATTTGGACTATTATTATGAAACTTCTTGGGAGTTGTCCCAGAATTTTACCTCTTATTGGGAGTCAAAAGGGGGTGATGGTCATTTTCCATTAGAAAAGCTTACAGGAATATTAAAAACAGCAAACATAATAAATGAATAGTTCTATCAACTTTGCCATTGTCGGTTGCGGGCGCATAGCCCAACGCCACGCAGAACACATCTCTAAGCGCGGGAAGCTGGTTGCTGTTTGCGATATCGTTCAAGAAAAAGCGGTGCAGTTAGCTGCTGACTATGGAACTAAAGCATATACCAATTTTGCGGATATGCTTGCCAATGAAAAGGACATTGACGTGATTGCGGTTTGCTCTCCAAATGGTTTGCACGCGCAGCATTCTATAGATGGTTTGAAAGCTGGTTTTCATGTGCTTTGTGAAAAGCCAATGGGGCTAACTGTAAAAGAATGTGGCGAAATGATTCAAACCGCCGAGCGCGCCAATAAGCGTTTGTTTGCGATCAAACAAAACCGATACAACCCACCCGTGGCAGCAGTCAAAGATTTGATAGATACTGGTAAATTAGGGAATGTGTTGAGTGTTCAATTGAGTTGTTTTTGGAACCGCAATACCGATTACTATGCCAACTCTTGGAAAGGCACTAAAGATTTAGATGGCGGTACGCTTTTTACACAGTTTAGCCACTTCATTGATTTATTATACTGGCTCATTGGAGACGTTGAAGACGTTGCAGCGTATATGGGTAATTTTGCACACCAAGGAATCATTGAATTCGAAGATACTGGTGTTGTGATTCTGAAATTTACCAATGGAGCTATCGGGACGGTCAACTACACGGTGAACAGTTATGATAAAAACATGGAGGGTTCACTCACTATTTTCGGCGACAAAGGAACCATAAAAATTGGTGGCCAATACCTCAATGAGTTAGAGTATCAGCAAATCCAAGATTACCGCATAGAAAATTTACCTGAAGGTAACAAAGCCAACAATTACGGCAATTATACAGGGTCTATGAGTAACCACGATAAAGTTTACGACAACCTTATTGAAGTGCTTACACACAATGCGCCCATTACCACCAGCTCCTATGAGGGTATGAAAACGGTAGAAATCATCGAAAAAATTTACAAAGCAGCGCAGCACTAATGCACGAGCCTATACTGTATCAATCACAAATAAAAGACGTTCAATTCGGAGAGCGCGTTAAGGTAGTCGAGCCTGTAAATATGTATGGTTGTTCAATAGGTGCTGACTCTTTTGTTGGCCCCTTTTGTGAAATACAAAAGGATGTCAATATCGGTGCAAATTCTAAAATACAGTCGCATACTTTTATCTGTGAATTTGTAACCATTGGGGCCAATTGTTTCATTGGGCATGGTGTCATGTTCATCAATGACCTTTTTCAAGCGGGCGGGCCTGCTGGTGGAGACCAAACAAAATGGAAATCTACACAGATT